>SDBT01011487.1_pt1 | contig 14242 bp, 15 predicted proteins | sample 2277101 | NCBI WGS metagenome assembly SDBT01 (sample SAMN10404973, study PRJNA504765) | marine sediment metagenome | isolation source: marine sediment core GS10_PC15, 103 cmbsf | place: Arctic Ocean: Southern Knipovich Ridge | collected 2010 | reverse complement strand
ATCATTCCCAGGATGCAGGCGCGCAGAATCATTTTACGTCGGCGGAGGACATCCGAGAGGAACGCGAGCAGGATGCTGCTGATAAACGATACCAGACTGCGGATGCTGCCGAGCTGGCCGATCTGCCAGCCGCGCAGGTTGATGCTTTCATAGTACAACCCAACGTAGGGCATAAATGACGCCGGACCTGCTAAATAGAGGAAAAACGCGGTCCATAACACTGCGAGGGTGCCGCGCGGAGAGCGGAAGAATGCTTGGATGCCGACGGCAGGGCTAGTTTTTCGCATGGGAGTGATTATAACAATGATTAAATATTTCCTTGAGATGTCAGAAATCTTTATCTATTGACAGGCTGCGGGGACCATCGTTTCATGTGGCCAGACAAAACATGAGAAATTATCGGGCGGTATTTTTTTCGCGAGCACGATCCACAGAGCGGAGCAGCAGGGCAAGGATAAATCCGATGAACGAGACAACAGCCATAACGCGGTAGAGGGCAGCTGAGCCGTATGCCTGGTAGAGAACGCCGCTGATGAGCGCGCCAAAGCTGCTGCCCAGACCCATTTGAACTGCGCCGCGTACTGCCTGTGCGGTGGTGCCGATCTGTTTAGGCGCGCGCATGTTCACATAAGAGACACTACCGGCATGCATGAGAGTAAAACCGGCGCCGGCGACAACCATAAAGAAGAGGATTAAGTAAGGCTGTTTTATGAGGGATGCTGCGGTAAACCAGAAGCAAAGCATACCAAGGGAAATGACCATCATCAGGCGGGTACCGATCTTGTGCTGGATGCGCTTGGCCGCGGCAAAGCCAGCGATCTCTCCGAGAATGGAGGCGAACATCGCTGCGCCCATGAGCGCCGGGCTGCCGCCGAGGTGTTTGATGTGTAAAAAGAGGAAGTTCATGATGCTGGAATCCCCCATGCCCCACAGGAAAACGATTCCCATCCAGGGAAGGAAAGCGGGCAAACGCAGCATTTTCCACACGGCTTTGAAGGATACTTTTTCCGCGTTCTTGCCGGGCGTGCGCTCTGTTTCCGGCATGAACCAGGAAAAGGCGAACAGCAGGATGAGAAGGAAGATGTGCAGATTAAAGATGATTGTCAGACTGACAGCGGCATTATCCAGGAGCCAGCCGGTGATCAGGACGAGAATTCCCCAACCGACTGAGCCGCCCAAGCGGGCTTTACTGTAGTCACGAGGATTATCAAGCGCATTCAGGGTGGTCTCGGTAAGGATCGAGATAGTGGGCGCCATGAAGATCGAATACAGCATGACGATGGGGAGCAGGGTTACAAATGAAGCCGCGTGGGGAAAGAGGAGCAGGGCGGTAATCATTCCCAGGATGCAGGCACGCAGGATCAGTTTGCGGCGGCGGAGGAAATCCGAGAGATAAGCAAGCAGGATGCTGCTGGCAAAAGATACCAGACTGATGATACTGCTGAGCTGTCCGATCTGACTGCCGTTGAGGTTGATGCTTTCATAGTAGAGCGCAATGAAAGAGAAAAAAGGGGCCAGACCAGCCCAATATAGAAAATACGCGCCCCATAAGCTGGCGCGGGTTCCGCGCGGGGTCTGGAAGAATATGTTGATTCGGGTGGTAAGGTTGGATTTTTTCATAAGAGGTGATTATATCAATGATTCAACGCGCACTGTGCTGGATGGGAACGCGGTTGTGTGCCCCGCTTAAACCTTAAGAAACATTCACCTTTTGACAGGTTGTATTGAGAGGGAAAATTTGCTATTCTCCTCTCTGTAATTAGAACAATAGTACTAATCTGGATCAACGCTGGCGGCGGAAGCCGCTGAAAACAAGCAAGGCAATCTCCACGTCGGCTGGTGCCCCGCAGCGGACCAGGTGCCGGGCCGGAGAGAGGAAACCCCACTACCTCGCGAAAGATCAAGGTAGGCAGGAGGACCTCTCCACCCGCCCGGGCCAGCCGATAAAAAAATGACGTTGTGAGCAAGAAAATACCTTCCGACCATCCAGCGAAAAGTTGTAAGACACTATAGAGCTGCAAAAGGAACAAGATGACGAGAAAATTAGTGAAGCCAAAACCATACCAGATGCTGCTCAAACTAAACCTCAAACGCAAGCCGGGCGGCCAACCGGGCAACCTGAATGCATTCAAACACGGGTTCTATTCCCATCGTTTCAACAACTTAGAACTTAAAGATCTCGACACTGTCCTGACTGATGGTCTCGATGATGAAATTGCCCTCCTGCGCGTCGTGATGCGGCGCGTTTTTGAATTCGCGGACAGCGGCGAGAATACTCTTGATGATTGGTCAATGACACTTTCCACGCTCGGTGCTGCCGCAACCCGCCTGGCCGGACTGCTCCGCACTCAGCAGGTAATGACTGGCGGTAAAGGCGGGGATGTTATTGATCTTCTCTCAGAGGCAATAGGAGTTATTTCCCATGAATTGGGCATTGATAAATCTAGATGATCTCAAATGCGCCCTGATCAAAGCGCTAATAGAAATGGGGTTCTCAGATGGACGACACACAAGCACAACTATTAACCGAGCAACTTTCAAGGCTAAAGGACAGCATCGAAAATCGCTTACAGAACCTGAGATTAGAACTCGACCACCACAAAACCCTGGAAGCCGAGAGGTTAAATCTGCTTAAATCCCAGATCAACGCCAACCGTCTCAACACCGCGGATCAGGAAACCCGTATCCGTAATATTGACGATTCAGTCATATCAAACAAAACCAGTGCCACTATCATCCAGGCGGGGCTCGGTGCCCTCTCTCTCATCGCCGCCGCGATCGCGGCGTGGTTGGGGAGTAAATCATAATGCTTTATGTCCAAACAATCACAAATCATCAAACTTATAATTTCCGCGCTTCGCGATGTGGACGGCTTTGTCGATTCCTGTTCACAGATCACACTCAGAAGCTATCAGCGCGGCGTGGCTCAGGCGATTGTAAAATCAATCGTCACCGGAGCCGGCCGCTCATTCGTGGTCATGTTTCCCCGCCAATCCGGAAAGAACGAATTGCAGGCGCAGTTGGAAACCTACTTACTCGTTTTATATTTTCTCAACTCTTCCGGCGAAATTGTCAAAGTTTCCCCCACCTGGAAACCGCAGACGCTCAACGCCATGCGCCGTTTAGAAAGCGTCCTCTCAACCAACCATCTAGCAAAGCACATCTGGACAAAAGAAAGCGGATATATTTTCCGCTGCGGTCAAGCCCGAATTTATTTTTTCAGCGGTCAGCCCCGGTCCAACATCGTCGGGGCGACCGCTTCTGTTCTGCTCGAAGTGGACGAGGCCCAGGATGTGATGATCAGCAAATTCGACAAAGACATAGCGCCAATGGCAGCCAGTACCAACGCGACCCGCGTTTTTTGGGGCACTGCTTGGACATCTCGAACCTTATTAGCGCGCGAACTGAGAGCCGCCGCCAAAGCGCAAAAAAAGGATGGAGTTAAGCGGGTGTTTATTCTTACAGCGGATGATGTCGCTAAAGAAGTGCCGGCCTACGGTGAATTTGTCGCCGGTCAGGTTGCCCGCCTGGGGCGCAATCATCCCATGATCAAAACTCAATATTTCAGCGAAGAGATCGACGCGGAGGGGGGACTATTCCCGCATGAGCGCGCAGCGCTCATGCGTGGTTCCCATGCCCCCCGCGTTTCCCCTGAAGATGAAAAAATATACGCCGCCGCCCTTGACCTTGCCGGTGAGGATGAAGCCATTATTTCAGACCCGGGCATGGCATCCGGCGAAGCCGCCGAACTGGCCAACCCCAAACGAGACAGCACCGCCTTAACCATTTTTGAAGTTGATCTATCATCGGTCGATGATCCGTTGATCAACAAGCCCACCTACAAAGTCATTCTCCGCCGAGAATGGATTGGAACTAAACATTCCAAATTGTACGGCGAGATTAAAGCGATCCTCGAATTATTTGATATCCGTTTTATCGCCGTTGATTCCACTGGCGTTGGTGCCGGTATGGCATCTTTCTTAACTGCCTCCCTGGGTGACAAGGTTATTTCCTTTGATTTCAATACCCGCACAAAATCAGATCTGCTGTGGGATTTCTTAGGCATCATCGACAGCGGACGCTTCAAAGACTACACGCCTGATCATGACACCTTCTGGCAGCAGATTAGCTTTTGTGAATTCGAGATCCTCGCAGGACCTCAAAAGCGGGTACGTTGGGGCGTTCCAGATGGAACCAGGGACGCCGCCACCGGCGAACTGGTGCACGATGATTTGCTCATCGGTGCAGCTATGTGCGCGGTGCTTGATAGCGAGGACTGGTCTTTTTCTGCCCCAACTTTTGTAATTCATGCGGAGGATCCTCTGGACGATCTGGATAAAGGCTTCTAAATGACAAAAATTGCGCATAGTTCTGTGGATAACTCATCAAAAACTGTGGATAAGTCCACTTTTTTGCAATCTTACTATCCGCAACAAAGCGGAGAAACTCCGCTATTCGAGCTTCAATCAAGAGATTTGAAGCGAGGATCCACGCACTCTAGCGCCATCAAAGCGCGCGGTGTGTGGGGAAACGAGGTTTCATGACCTTTTCAGCCTACCAAACATACGAACAAAGAGGTTCGGCGTTTATATTAAGCTTTCTTTTCTTCGCGCAGCTGTCGCTTGGCTGTCCCTGCTTGCTAACCACGCCGCCCTGGCAGCGGCTCAGCTTGCGAACAAAAAGGCTGGCAGCTGCCGTGCGTCTCAACCCCAACTCGAAAGGATATTTGCATGATACCTGGCATTGATGTTTCCCACTGGCAAAAAAGAATTGACTGGAAGAAGGTTAAAAAAGCAGGCGTTCGCTTCGCTTTTTTCAAGGCGACTGAATTTGTACTTAACTCAACCAAACTATTCATTGACCCTAAAATGATCCGCAACGCCAACGGCACTGCTGAAAATAGAATTCATTCCGCGCCTTATCACTTCTACCGCACCCACATTCCCCCCAAATCTCAGGCGCATGGATTCCTTGACACGATCAAAGACCTGCCCTATTCTTTACGCCCTGTCATTGACCTCGAAGTGGCCGGCAAACGCGGCGCTTCTCTGTGTCAAGATGTGCATGATTTCTGCCTTGCGATCGAGGAATCCCTCGGAGTGAAACCGATCATTTATTCTTCTGGCGGTTTCTGGCGTTCTTACATGCTCTACAACAAATTCGAGAATGTCGAGCGCTTCGCCGGTTATCCCCTCTGGTTGGCTCAGTGGGGCTTCACCATGCCCAAACCGCTCTATCCGTTTTCCGGCGCTAACTTCTGGCAGTACAGCCAGACTGGCCGCATGCCCGGTGTGATCACACACGTTGATCTCAACTGGTTCATGGGCGGTGAGTTAGAACTGCTCCCCTATTTATATTTGAATAGAAAATTCATTGACCGCAGTAATGACAAAATGGAAAGCAGGTTAGACACATGAGCATTTTCGACCGCTTTATTCAAAAACAGGTGGACGCTGCCCTGCGTGAACAATTCGCAGTGCTCGAAAATGAAAACACTTTCCTAGTCGGCAAGCGCTCACTCTCACAATCTGACCGTGATCGCTTTTCATACGACCGCTCAGAAGTCCTGGAACAGTCTCTAAAAGCATGGCGCATTAACCCCCTGGCACGCCGCATTGTTGAGCTCACTTCTCAATATGTGGTCGGCGGTGGGCTCACGATCAACTGCAAAGATAATCACGCTGCGCAATTCCTTGATCAATTCTGGAACCACCGCCTTAATCGTATGCCGGTCAGGGTATCTGAAATGTGCGATGAACTCACCCGCACCGGAAATTTATTTATCATTCTCACCACAGATGCCGCCGGCATGTCCTATATCCGCGTCATGCCCGCTTCTTACATCGATGAGATCAAAAGCAAACCCAATGACATCGAACAGCCACTTTACTTTAAACTAAAAGCGGATATCGAAAACCTCAGTCCTGACCCCATCAATGCCTATGATGCCAACAATGATGACCCTGCTAAACCTGTTATTTTGCAGTATGCCATCAACCGGCCTGCCGGCACACAGTGGGGCGATTCAGACTTAGCCCCACTTCTCATCTGGTTATCCCGCTACTCCAACTGGCTGCAAGATCGCGCCCGCCTCAACCGCTACCGCAATGCTTTTCTTTATGTTGTCCAGGCTAAATTCGCGTCTGAGGCACAGCGCAAAGCCCGCCAATCTGTCCTAAATGCCAACCCACCCAAGCCCGGCAGTATCTTAGTAATCGATGATACCGAAACCTGGAAAGTTATTCACCCCCGCCTGGTTAGTGCCGATGCTGAGAAAGATGGCCTGGCTCTCAAAAAGATGATTGCAGCCGGAGCAGGAATCCCGCTTCACTTCTTGGCTGAGCCTGAATCTTCCACCCGCACCACAGCGGACGCCGCCGGCGGTCCCACTTTCCGGCGCTTCGAACAGCGTCAGCAATATTTCCTCTGGATGATCGAGGACATTCTCCGAGTTGCCATCACCCGCCGCGCCAACGTGGACGGAAAGATTAACAAACAAATAGATCTTTCCGTTACCGGCTCTGACATCAGCAGCCGCGATAATCTTTCACTTTCACAGGCTGCCTACTACATGGTTGATGTTCTGGCCAACCTGCGCGATCGCTCACTAATCGCCAATGATGAATACCTCCGCATTATTTACCGCTTCTTTGGTGAATCAGTGGACGCTTCCGATATGCTCAAACGAGCCATGAAAGACCAAGACAAGAAACAGGGAAAAGATTTAACCCCCAAGAATAAAACAGATGGGAACCCTACTAAAAAAATAATTGACCCCACTGATAAAAGTATTGGAAAAATAAACGCTTGATTAGAAAGGATTATCAATGAACTATTTTCAGCTACCTAGTGGACTTGCCTGGTGCAAGTCAAACCTAAAACTAATTCATCAGAATAAAGATCTCAAAGAGATCATGGACTTTGGGGATTTATGGCGCTCTCGCGGCCACATCCCCCTGCTCCATGTTATCAGTCCGGCTATGGGTTATGACTTCAATACCCACGAAGATGCCTCCGGAATTGTAGATAACATTCCCTCTCATATTGATCTTCTCATCGTTGATTTCAACAATCTCGACGAGCCGCAGCTTATTGATAACTGGCTTTCAAACGCCGGAAAGAACTGGAAACTGTGGGAGTTCGAATCAGGTGAAGTTAAATACAACGGCACGTATCAAGATTTTGTAAAAGAATTCAATCTCGACCCCAACGATTTCACACCCGCCGACCCGCCAATCTCAACAACATCCATTCCCACCAGGTGGGATATCTCACTGCTTGGCGGTGCGGTCAAAGGCACGATCGAAGCCGTAATCAAGAAAGGATGAATAATATATGCCAAAAGAAAAATTGATCTACGAACAACAGCACCGCATCGATCTCCAATCTTCGCAGGTTAATGAAAAAGGCGAATTCGAGATCATAGCCATCACCGCCGGGGAAGGGAACGGTTGGAACTTCTCAGCCGATACCCTCAAACAATCTATCCCCCTTTGGGAAAACGCGCAGACATTCATCGATCACCACTGGTTCGGGCACAGTATCCACGACCTCGCGGGCGTGTGCTATCAGCCTGAATGGGACGAATCCACCCAGGGAATCAAGCTGCACCTGCGTCCTTTTGGTCCTGCTAAACAAATCCTGCAGGAAGTTGGCCGGCAAATGCTCGCCGAGGATGGCAAAAAACCTTCCCTCGGCTTCTCAGCCGACCTTATTTTCACAGCTAACGGAAAGAAAGTAGATAACATCCTGAAAATATTTTCCGTTGATCTGGTGATCAACCCCGCGCGGGGCGGTGAATTCATCAGAGAACTTTATCAAAAATTCAATTTATATCGAGAAGGAGTTAATATGCCTAAAGAAATTAATAACCAAGAAACACTTCAACAAGAAATGCTTCAACAAGAAACCCTGCCTGGTGTGAAACGTGTTAAACAGCGCATCAGCGCTGATCAAAAAGCCGTTGATCAACTGCTTGACGTACAGGGACACATCGAACAACTCAACCAGGAAGCGGAAAAAGTCCGCGACATCCGAGTTAAGATGTGCGAGCAGCTGCTTGAAAGTTCTCTCACTGCCTCCAAACTGCCCGCGCCGGTCACAGAACGTCTGCGCAAGCAGTTTTCCGGAAAACTTTTTGACGCGAATGAGCTCACCACAGCCATCGAAGACAATCGCGCAATGGTTTCCGAGCTCACAGGCGGCGCGACCGTTTTAGGTCCGCGCATCCACTCTATGTTTGATTCATCCGACAAATTGCAAGCGGCGGTTGATGATCTCCTGGGTGCTCCCCGCGATGAAAAATCTAAGGACATCAAAGCTGCCCGCCTTTCCGGCATCCGCGAGCTCTATCTAATGCTCACCGGCGACTATGATCTCCATGGTGGTTTTGATACCTCCCGCGTTCAATTTGCCACCACCCTGGATTTCACCGGGTTGGTCAAGAACGCTCTTAATAAGATCGTTATAAACACCTGGGAAATGCTAGGCAAAGCGGGCTATGACTGGTGGAACAGGATTGCCAGGGTTGAACATTTCAACTCTTTACAGTCCATCACCGGTACGCTCGTTGGCACGGTTGGAACCCTGCCATCTGTGGACGAAGGTGCGGAATACACCGAACTGGTCATTGGCGATAGCCCCGAAACCGCCAATTTCGTTAAGTACGGTGGTTACATTCCTCTCACGCTCGAGCTCATCGATCGGGACGAATCCCGCAAATTATCAGCCTATCCCCGCGAACTCGCAGCAGCAGGGCTGCGCAAAATCTCTGCCCTGGTGGCTGCTATCTTTACCGATGAAAGCGACATTGGCCCCACAATGGCCGACACCGGCGCATTATTCAATGCGACAGCTACCACCACAAAAGGCGGCCACAAAAACCTGCTCACCACAGCATTAGCCGCCGCTGAGTGGGACGTAGTTGCCACTGCTATTTATAACCAATCCATGCTCATCAAGAACAAAGCCGGCAAATACGGCACTGGCCCTAAAATGGCCATCAATCCCCGCTTCGCTGTCGTTCCCCGCTCATTGCAGCTTGCCGCTATGAAAGTGCTCTACCCCACCCTGGAAAACGCCTCTAATATCTACTCCGAGAACCAACAGCGCGGACAACCAGGTGATGTAGTTACCGTTCCGGAATGGACTGACCCCAATAACTGGGCGGCTGTCTGTGATCCCCTGATTGCTCCTGCTATTTACGTTGGTGAGCGTTTCGGTATCATGCCTGAAATTTTCATTGCCGGCGATAATCTCAGTCCTGCTGTATTTATGAATGACGAACACCGGCTTAAAGTGCGCCACTTCTTGGCTTGTTGGGTGAACGACTTCCGCCCGCTTCACAAGTCCAATGTAGCGTAAATCTTATTAATCAATTCGGATCTGATCCGCGCCGCCGCATAACAAAGCGCGGAGCAGCCCCTCAACAAAAAGGAAAATAATTATGGGATACGTACACGATGAACACATGAGCGAATTTATTCACCCCGGCGACTTTGAAATGTCGGCCGGCACTTGGGCGATTGCCGAATCTTCAAACGTGGTCAGCAACGACCGTTCCACCAACGATGCATCGGTCACGGTCCTTGTTCCTATCCGCATGCCCTCCAATTCCGTTGCGCAAAAAGGCGCCAAACTTACCAGTATTGACATCGGCTATCTTATCGGCACCGCCGCAGCGGACGACTTCGCCACTGTTGAACTTGAAAAAGTTACCATTGGCGCGGATAATGTCGCCGCTTCTGGCTCAGCACCTGCTATCACCCTTGATGATGCACATGACACTGCTGCAGAAAGGTTAGCAGCTGATGATCACACCATGACCATCAGCATTGATAGTCCTGAATTCCTGGACGATGGTGATTGCTACTGGCTAAAGATGATCATTGATGCCGCCGCCACCACCGTTATTAAGTTCTACGGTGCAATTGCCCACTACACATTTAGGGTTTAACAAATTGCTTTTTCGTTTTTCTTCTCCTTTGCCAGACCCCCGCCGTTCTGCCGGTGGGGGCACCTGGCAGCTGATTCGTTTTTCTCACAGCCGCTCAGCAGGATTTGCTCTATTTATTCGCAAGCAGTGTTCCTGCCTGTGCATATTTCTAAAATGGATTCGGAAAAGAAAAAAACTGATCTTGGTACGGTATTTAACGCTTAGTGTTCTAAATTCCATTCTAAGCGTCTTAAACATCGTATAGGTAAATACACCTTTCCGATGAAAAAATTAATATTTGGGCTTCTAAATGCCCAAAGAAAGGATTTTAGACATGAATACTAAATCACTAAATAAGCTCTTGGGAGTTTTCCGCTCTCGTAAATTCTGGGCGGCACTCATCGGGACCCTCTTTGTTATCCTTGATGAATTCGTTCCTACCTTCCCATTTAACGCTGATCAAATCACCAATATTGTTTACATGATGATCGCCTACATCATCGGTGTTGCCATCGATGACGCCGGCTATGGAATTGGCGGCAATCGACCTCTTTAACTATTTTCCAATAAGGTGAGTTATGAAAAGCTTTTCAATCTTCCCATAACAAACCTTATTGAAAACTATGCCTTGATTTCTTAAGTGCATGCACAATGCCGTCAATCTCGTTAATTGGGTGCGGTGTCAAATCTGAAATTTTCCCCGCACCCTGAAAGGCTTGTAATTCTCCACTGGAGAGTTGCAAGGTCTTTATCCCTAAAGGAGTTCTTACATGCCAGAAAAAACTAAAACCCAAGCAGACCGTCAGTTGATCAAAACTCTTTTATCCATTGACCCTGTCGATTGGGCACGTTATCCAGATGGCTTTTTGTCTTTCATCAGCCCCACCGGTCAGAAATTCCGCTATTCGCAGGAGTTGCTTGATGAGCTCAAACAAAAGATTTCTAATTCCAAAATCACTGCCAAAAAAGCAGCTGCTAAAAAATCTAAACCATCGGCGGGCGCGGCGGCAAAATAAGCCGCGTCGCGTGTGCGCCCGCCTCCACTGTGGCGCGGTGATGGTTCTGATGGATAACGATGGTCTTTGGGAATGTCCTCAATGCGGCTTCATTTTCATTGAAGATAAATTTTATAAATACTCACTTAAATAAAGCAGGTGAAACTATGTCAGCATTAGCAGCCTATCGAACCAGAATCCAAAATTCGCTCGATGATACCAATTCTAAATATTCCAATGACATCATTGACGAGGCATTGAGAAAGATTCTCAATGAATACACCCGCGCCACCCCAAACATCAAAACCCATGAGCACACAGTTGCAACCGCCGGCAGACAACAAACTCTTTCGGCTGCAAATCTGATCACGATTGTTCAACTCGTTCACCCATACGATAGCACACTCACAGACCCCTTTGTTTACGAAAGAGAAGATTACTATCTCACGTACATGGACGGCTCACCCACTATCTTTTTTTCTGGTCAGGATATTCCGGAAGTGGACGAGAAGATTTTTATTAAATACGCCGGCAAACAAACCATCACCGACCTCGATAGTGCCACAGCCACCACCGTTCGCGATGATCACGAAGATATTCTCATCGTCGGCTCAGCCGGTCAAGCAGCTATGATGCGCGCATCCGGTCTCAATGAACAGTGGGGCGGGCGGCAGGGTGATATGGGTTCCCTTATGACCTGGGGAACAAGGCAGTACCTGCGCTTTTCTGATTTCCTCGAAGAGATCAAACAAGAAACCACCCTGCCTATTTTCCCCGATACTTTCTGGAACCTGGATAAAACAGACATTTAAAAATGCCAAATCCACTACCTGATTTAAAGCAGTTGCTTCAATGGACCACCCGGGGCGAAAACTGCCCCATGTGTAATGCGCTCAGGGGGCGCGTGTATGCCTATGATATGTGGATGAGCGCGGGCGTTTGGCCCGGTTTTCACTTGAATTGTGACTGTTATCTAAAAAAAGTGGGTGCTGACACCCCTGTTTCTGACCCTGATTTCTTTGGTGCTGATCTCAATTTATTATCTGAAACCCTCAATATCAACTTTGGAAACTTCCTAAGATTGCATTGGGATCCCAATTACCGATCTTTTGCCTGGTACATGGCTGAGCAGATCACCCAAGCCCACCTGGCATACGGTTCTGAAAATTCAATTAGTCAAATCCTCAAATTGATGAAAAATGATTTCCAGGGGTTTTTCAAACGCTCAACCTTATTTGATAATTTTTTCATCTGGCGCACGTTCCGCACATTGAAACACTATCAAAATATTGACGGTGGTTATTCCGGAGAACAACAACGCCTTTTACGCAGGTATGCATTCCCCACTTTAAAGCCAAGAACTGGTTCTACTTTCTATCGCTATAATCAAATGCCTTATTTAAATTCGATTCTAAAACCAGATTCATTAGTTCCCTTTTCACCCCAACAATCTAATTATTCTGAGGAGCACTAATCCATGCCTACCATCGGTCAAGACTGCGATCTAATTCTTATCCATGAGGAAGTAAACAATGGGGACCCCTATGGTTTTGTATTAGCCCCCGACCCCTCAAAGGCGGGGTCTGCTATATCAATACAACGATCACTCGATGATTCTGATGAAGTCCAGATATATTTATTCGCAACTATCCTGCTTGCCGATGAATTGAAAAACCCTGATGGTTCGGAACACTCAGCTGATCGACAGGCAATGTATGAAATGCTTCTCGATTTTCTAGAACAAACGCAGGATTTATCGATCGGTACGTTCATGGGAACATATCTCGGTCTTGGCCAGATCGGCCACTCATCCACAGAGTTGCACCTGATCGATGCGAGTTTCATATCCTTGAAATTCGCTAACATATCCACCTATCATGCACCCATCAGCAGTGAACTGTTCTTTGGTTCTAAATGGCAGCCCGACACTCCAGAAGATGGTGCTCTCACCTGGGATACATCAGTATGGAGATAAATTCGATCTTTATTAAAATCAATCTGCGATGGGTGAAGGGATTTGGGGGAATTCCAAAAAGGGGGGGCGGGGATTAGGGCTCTGCGCCATGTACCCCCCTGTCGCTCTGGTCAGTACTGCTCCCGCGCCTCTCTTCGTGCGCGTCCGTCCCGTTCAGCGCGGAAATGCTCGCAGTACCTCCCGCGCTCTGGTGGGGCTGCACACGCAAGCTTTTTTTCGCTCCCCGGTGCGCCTTTTCAGGAACGCTACCAGGGAGCTCATTATTGAAAACGAAAGGATGTAAACCATGACCTATCCAGAAAGTGCAGCAGTTTCACCCGGTGATGCCACGCTCGCTAACCACTACAACAACCTCCGTACAGATTCAATCTACCTCGGTAAATCTTCCGATGATGCCGAGTCACTCGGTTCGATTCTCGAGCGTTACGAAAGCCGTCTCGAGATCAAACTGCTCTCAACAGACAAAGTGAGAGTTCCGGCGTCTGCCACAGCCCCTGTTTCCCTGCTCATCGATGGCTATCTGTGCCAGGCACTAGCTAATGTGGACTTGGACGCAGGTGATATCCCATCAGGCGGGGCAAACGCTTATTATATATTCGCCAACCGCACTGATGACAGCACCACTTTCACGCTCACAGTCAATACTAGCAGCACTGAGGCCGCTGATCAACGCCGCATTGGCCGCTTTTATTGGGATGGCTCAGCAATTGTCAAAGATAGCGTTCGAACGGAACTCGCCGGCCTGATTGCGGATCTGCTTTATTTCACGGATCCGCAGATTAGCAATGGCCGGCTTACTTTAAACACAGGCGTTCCGATTACGACCGCTGATGTTTCCTCATCAGCTACCGTTTATTTCACTCCTTATCTTGGAAATCGAATATCTTTATACGTTCAAGATTACGGATGGCGCTCATATTCATTCTCTGAGATCACCCTCGATATTTCAGGTGTTACGATAGATAAGAACCTCGATATCTGGATTTATAACAATGCGGGTACGCTCACTCTTGCCTACACAGAATGGTCAAATGACACTGACCGGGCTACCGCTCTTGTTCTGCAGGACGGCGTTCTGGTCAATTCAGGCGCAGCGGATTATCGTTATTTAGGCACAGTCAGAACATCAGGTTCAGGCGTTTCCTGTGACACAAAGCTAAAGCGTTTCACGTGGAACTTATACAATCAAGTTCCCCGCGCTTTCTACGTGCATGATAATACTGGTTCATGGACACACGCCAGTACTTCTTGGCGCGCTATGAACAACGACACAGCCAACCGAATCTCTTTTGTTCTCGGTCAGCCCACACTTCTTAATTTTCTATTTTCAGCAACGGC
>SDBT01011486.1_pt1 | contig 14243 bp, 15 predicted proteins | sample 2277101 | NCBI WGS metagenome assembly SDBT01 (sample SAMN10404973, study PRJNA504765) | marine sediment metagenome | isolation source: marine sediment core GS10_PC15, 103 cmbsf | place: Arctic Ocean: Southern Knipovich Ridge | collected 2010 | reverse complement strand
ACGCGGTTCTGTGCAACCGGCAGCGTCAGCGACTTCCGCCTGCACAACAGGTATCGTCAGGGTTCGTTTGGCAAGCTCGACAAGGTGGATGAGGCCGGCGAGTTCAAGAACAAGAGCATCCCCGACGCCCGCAAGGAAACGATCGCGGCTGAGACCTTCGGCAACATCATCATGCTTTCCCGTCAGGCGATCATCAATGACGATATGGACGCCTTTGCCAAGCTGGCAACGCAACTCGGGCGCGCTGCGAAGCTCTCGGTTGAGATCGACGTGTACGCGACCCTTGCCGAAAACGGTGGTTTCGGTCCCCTCTTGGGCGACGGGCTCCCCATCTTCGATGCGGCTCACGCCAACATCGGAGCCGCCACAGCTCTTACCGTCGCAGGCGTGGATATCGACCGCGTGGTCATGAAGTCCCAGAAGGACGAATCAAGCAACGATATCCTGGACCTTACCCCGATGACCCTGCTTGTCGCTGCAGGACTGGGCGCGACGGCTCGCCAGGTCAACGAGTCTCAATTCGACATTGACGACATCGGCGGCCACGCAGCCAACACGTCGCGCGGCTTGTACTCCGACATCGTCGACACCGCCCGCTTGACGGGAACCAGGCGATACTCTTTCGCTGACGTTGCGGTCGCTCCGGTCCTGGAGGTCGCTTTCCTTGACGGGCAGCAAGAGCCGTTCCTTGAGATGCAGGAAGGCTTCCGGGTCGACGGCGTATCTTGGAAGGTTCGCTCTGACTACGGTGTCTCTGGCATCGACTTCAAAGGCGCTGTCACAAACGCAGGCTAGGCCCAGGCCACCCTCAATCTCAAACTTCTCTGAAACTCAGCAAGGAAACAGAACATGAACAACTTCATTCAACCGGGCAAAACTCTCACCCTAACCGCCCCAGCCGGTGGCGTGGTCGGTGGCGTGGCCGTTCAAATCGGACAGCTCCTAGTTGTCGCATCGGGCACCGTCGACGAATTCCTACCTTTCGAGGGAGCGACCGAGGGTGTGTTCACCCTGCCCAAGAACAACGCGGAAGCGTTCACAGAGGGCCAATTGGTCTACTGGGACGGCACGGAGATGACGACCACGGCAGGCATCAACCTTCTCGTGGGTGTCGCTGCCGAGGACGCAACCGACGTTTCTACCGAATCTCGGATACGCCTCGATGGCGTCGCTCGGTTTAACGGTGGGCAAGTCCCCGCCAACTTCTCGAATGGAACCCGGCCTGACCCGGCCACTCAACCGATCGGGTTCCCAATCTACAACACGGACGACAGCGCCCCTAACTACTCCGATGGAGTTATATGGCGCGACGCCGCTGGCGATCCTACCTAGTCAGCGGACTGAATCCCATCACTCAACTTTTACGCAAGGAATCCCAATGTCTAAATTACTCGCCTTCAATCTCACAGGGGCGCCGATTGCGCTCGCTGCCGGCAACGACCCTCTTAGCCTTCCTGCGTCACTGGCTCCACCGGCCAGGGGCGAGGGGGCGAACGCCACATCGGAACTCAAGAACCTCTCTGGGCCAGACTATCTACTTCTCCAAGCTCAGCAAGATGCCGACGAAGTCGAATTTGAGTGGGACGGCGAACCGGAGTATGCCACTCCTGGACTTCTAACCAGTTTCACTACCACGACCCTGGATGGCGAAATCGTCTACACCAATGTCCCAGGGAAAGCCGGCGACAATATCTTCAATTTCGATACGGATGCTCTGGCATTGGAGAAATGTTTTAAGGCCGCCGATGCCTTGGCAAAGAAGTCTTGCGAAGAAGTAACAATCAACGTGGTGCCCGAGGGTACATTGGTTTTGCCAGCCCACAGCACACCGAACGAGCTCTACCCCACCAACGGAAAGCGGTTTTTCAACCCCGTACACAATTCAATTGTTGAATTTGGCGAAGGTTTCAAGGGTGATGGTGTACCTGTGTTTGCGCAACACTCGAGAGGTATATGGCAATCTGCTTCCTCATCTCCGCTTTTCGACACTGACGATCCTGGCTTCGGGGCAAATGATGATGCGCCTTACATCATCACCGATCGAGGTAAATCAGTTTTCCGGGCAGTAGGCTCGTCTGGGTGGCTGAGAGTTGGTGCGGGTAGGTCCACTGCCCTTCTGAACCGTGGTGGAGGACACGAATTTGAAGGCAACAGCGTGACTGGACTAGTTACTGAGCAATTCATATTAGCCGATCCGACTGCATTGTTTATCTGGGAGCCACAGGCAGGAGAGAATGGTTTTGATGCCGACTTAATTGTCTCAGAATCCCCCGGGGACGGCGCCATCCTTATTAAGAAAATCGGCGGTAGCTGGAAACGCAACCTGATGCTGTTTGATCAGCAGCCACGGCACACCGGCAGGATCAACTTCGTAAGTGCCCAAGTTGATATCGGCAACAGCATCATGCCGCCGATGCCGGAGTACGGTTCTAGCCCTGACGGAGGACTCAAGATTCCGCCTGTCAACAATGTAGCGACAACTCTGATCAGGCAGAATGCGTTTAATCGATCGCAAATCGCAGGCCCAGATTTCACGCTACACAACAATCTCCTGTTTGGTAATGGGTGGAAAGTTATCATTGCCGGTTCTGGCACACCCGCAAATAACAAGACTGTGTCAGTCCATGGAGAGAACCCTACCAATCTCTTTTGCAAGGGCGTTGTCTTGGAAGATTCTGGACCGGAGGACATCACAGTCACCCTCTGTGCCTTCCCAGGGCACGATATGGTGCTGGACAGCGATCAGGATGTAATCGGATTACCCGATGTCACAGGGCTGGTGGGGGTGAATCTCCGCATGAGGCACATGACTGGCGATGGCGTACCTATTGAGGTGATAGTGGATCCCAATTGGACTATCGACGGTCCCAAATGGATCCCCTTTGGGATGATGATGTTGGGCAGTGCCCTGGAAGCCGGGCAAGATGACGGCATTGGATTCCCATTCGAAGCCGGCAAGATTTGGACTACGCAACTCGTTGGTCAAATGACTCTGGCTCCGGAGACCGTGTCAGCGCCCGGTGCTGTCAGCGTCGGCATGGAACTGACTCGCCTGGAGGTTGACGGTACCGATGCATTTACCCTGATTGACGGTCTGTTCGTTGGGCAGCGGAAGACGATCCGGTGCACGGTAGCTGACAATACCCCCGTCGGCGTACTCACCCCTGACACGTTTGCCGATGGCACTGACATCACGTTTGATGCCATAGGGGAAGATGTCGAACTGGTTTGGTACGCGGCATCCGGCTGGAACGTTCTTGGCAATCCTGGAGCCACGGTAGCTTAGACAATAGCCAGTGGCCTTTGACGATCTCATAGCTGCCACTGACCGCGCCACCCAAGATCACTTGGGTGGCGTGCCGGTACGCTATGCGCCAGAGGTCGGGCCCGCTGTCACAAAAACCCCAACCGGCGATCCTCTCGTCGGAATATTCGATGAGAACTACGTGGTGGTGGACGGTCAATTCAACGGGGTCGAAACTACCGCCCCCGCGATCATGCTGAGACTCGAAGACTTGCCGAGCGACCCGAGAGAAGAGGACCCGAAGCTGACGATTCTCGGAACTCGGTACACGGTGAGACTTCGAGAGACTGACGGCACCATCGGCGGCTCGATTCGCCTTGTGCTGCGAAAGGATCAGGGCAGTGCATCAGCGTAACGTCATCCGAAACGCAATCACGGCCGTACTACTTGCCGCAAAGACCGACGCCGACGATCGGGTCTTTCCGACGCAAAAGCTTATGTACGCGCTCCGCAACCTTCCCGCGATTTCCGTCTACTCTTCAACCGAGAAGAGCACATTGGACGACACCGCGCCGCGCGAGCTCACGAGACTAGCGCTCTTCACGATTGAGAGCATCGTAAAATCTGGCGGGGGCGCTGAAGAGGGCTTCAACGTTGACGACGAGATGGACAACATGGCCGAGCAGATTGAGCGTGCCATGGACACCGATCCTTATCTTGGCGGCGAAGCATTCCAATCACACTTGGTAGAAACCGACGCCATATCGCAGGAGGACGGAGACCGACAGCTGGGCATATTGACGATGACCTACCAAGTCTCTTACCGAACCATCGCCTTCGTGCCCCCAGAGAACACCGACGATTTCAAAACGGCCGACACAACCTACAACCTAGGCAACGAGCAAGCTCCTGCCGACCAGACTTCAGACGAAATCACCGTCCAATCACCATAGGAACAACCATGTACCTGATGCCAAATCCAGACAGAGACGTTTTGCTTCGCGACCCTCGAAGCATGGTCGCCCTGCCTTCATATGGCGGCAACGTGTCCAACTCGAGCTATTGGGTTCGTCGCGAGAAAGACGGCGACGCGCTACCGACCACCAAGGAAAAGGTTGCCGAAGGAAGGGCAGCGGCCAAGAAAAAGGCCGACGCCGACGCCAAGTCTGACGCCGAGGCCAAGGCCGCCAAAGTCAAGGCTGACGCCGAAGCGAAAGCCAAGGCCGCCAAAGCCAACAAGACGACCGGGTCCAAGTCCCAATAAGACCGCCACGACCACATCACAACACCACCGAAAGACGAGTAAACCATGGCCTTCAACGAAATCCCCAACGATCTGCGCGTGCCCTTTGTGGCCGTCGAGTTCGATGCGTCAAACGCATCGCAGGGCCCTGCCTTGCTTCGCTACCGCGCGCTTATCATCGGACAGAAGATAGCTGCTGGCACCGGTGTTGCCGACACTGTCGTGCGAATTAACAACGCCGACGAAGCAATCGCCATCGCTGGTCAGGGCTCGATGCTTCACCGGCAGGCAATTGCTTGGTACGCATCGAACCAGGGCACAGAGACCTGGCTGGGCATCCTCGACGATGCCGGCGGCGCCGTTGTCTCCGAAGCAACGCTGACCATTACGGGACTAGCTACTGCCGATGGGGTTCTTCCGCTCTATCTGGGAGGGCTGCGTATCCCGGTCCCGGTTGTTGACGCCGACGACGTGACTGCGGTCGCCTTAGCTGTAGAGGTCGCAGTCAACGCACTGACGGATCTTCCCGTCACAGCTAACGCAGTCGTCGGTGTTGTCACCATGACTCACCGCAACCTAGGAGCCGAGGGCAACAGCTACGACATGCGGGTCGCACACCTCGACAGCGACGAGATCGCTGAGGGCATCGTTGCCACTCCAACCGCATTCACCTCGGGCCTGACGAATCCTGTGCTGACCAACCTCATCGCCGCCCTGGGCGACTCTTGGTACAACATCATCGCGCATCCATACACGGACGCGACGAGCCTCGATGCGATCGAAGACGAGCTCACCCTACGCAATGGCCCTCTCAAGATGATCGACGGCGTTGCCATCACATCGGCAACGGGCACGGTTGCGGTCTTGGCAGCCCTCGGCAACACTCGAAACAATCGACACTCTTCGATTCAGTCGCAGCCTGGCAAGCTTCCGCTGACTTGGCCCGTCGAGTTCGCAGCCGAGCACGCAGGCATCATCGCGGAGGCTGGGCAAATCGATCCAGCTCGCCCGTTCCAAACTCTGGCAATGGTGCACACTGTGCCGGTGGCCGATGGCGACTTGTTCACCATCGAAGAGCGCAACAGCCTTCTGTTTGATGGAATCGGAACCACGAAGGTGGTGTCAGGGGTCGTCCAAATCGAGCGACCAATCACCACTTGGCAGACGAACGCCGCAGGCGCCGAAGACGTTGCATACTTGGACATCACCACGATGCTGACGCTGATGTTCCTGCGCTTTTCGTTCCGAACGCAAATACAGACCAGGTACCCGCGCCACAAGTTGGCTGACGACGGCACCCTATTCGGGCCTGGCCAAGAGGTCATGACGCCGCTGCTCGGAAAGGCCGAAGCCCTAGGATGGTTTAGGGACATGGAAGAGCTCGGCCTTGTCGAGAACTTCGACCAATTCAAGCAAGACCTCGTCGTCGTCCGGGACATCCCCGACCGCAACCGCTTGAACTTCACCCTTCCTCCTGACCTCATCAACCAACTCATCGTATCGGCTACGCAAATCGCGTTTCGCCTCTAAGGAAAAACCATGCAAAGACTAGGCGGAATCATCAGTGTCAAGGTCGATGGAAAAATCCATCAGGCCAAAGGCGCCTTCACATACAACCCTGGCAAGCCTATACGAACGCCGATCGTGGGTTCAGACGCTCAGCATGGGTTCATGGAGGTGCCTCAGCCCGGGTTCATTGAAGGTGAGTTCACCGACGAGAAGGCGTTGGACATCCCGAATCTCGTGCAAGTCAAAGACGCCACAATTAGCATCGACCTCGCGAATGGCAAGATGTTCGTTCTTCGTAACGCCTACTACGCAGGCGAGGGCACGACGAGCACCGACGAAGGAAACCTAGGCGTCCGGTTCGAAGGTCGCGGCGAAGAGGTGTAGGCTAGTCGCATGAGCGAACACAAAAAGGTATTTGCACGCAATATTCCGGGGACGATCAAGATTCCCCTGGCCTACCCCATCCAATTCGGCGAAGAGCTGATTGAAGAATTGGAGGTGAGGCCGATGAATGCGGGCGACCAGCGTCGCATGAAGACAGAGGGCAACCTGCCTCTTCCGCTGGTGGCCGAGCTTGCCATGTATCTCACCGGGCAACCGCAGGTCATCATCGACGAAGTGACAGGATCCGACCTGAAGACGCTGAATATAGTGGTGCTGGGTTTTTTTACCGATTCCCAGAAGACTGGAGACGCGTAGTCGGAATCCTAGTCCACGTCATGCACTTCTCGGCCGCCGAAGTCATGTCGATGTCGGCGGTCGATTTGCATTTCTGGATGGTTGAAGCGAACTGGTTGATAGAGCATGGCCGATAGCGAACTCACAATCCTGCTGAAGATGGTCGACAAGGCCAGCGGACCCATGGGAAAGGTCGGCAAGTCGCTGCGCAGTATCGGCAAGAGCGCGACGGTGGCCGGCAAGTCGCTGACGAAGAATCTGACGTTTCCGATCCTTGCCCTAGGCGCGGCCTCGTTCAAGGTGTTCTCAGACTTCGAGACGGGCATGTCCAGTGTCTCGACTCTGGTAGACACGACGACCGAGAGCATGAAGGACATGGGGAAGGAGGTCCAAGACATCGCGAAGAGAAGCCCCGTCGCGCTGGGCGAACTCACGTCGGCACTCTTCGACATTCGCTCGGCAAGCATACCCGCAGCGAATGCCATGAACGTTCTAGAGAGGTCTGCCCAGCTCGGCGTAGCTGGCCTGGGAAGTACGGCACAGGCCGCAAGGCTCGCGGCTGGCGCGATCAACGCCTGGGGCCTCGAGGGGGCAGCGGCTGACAAGATTTTCAACACCATTTTCCAAACTACGAAAAACGGCATCACAACGATCGCCGGGCTAGAGCAAGGATTCGGCCAGGTAGCCGGCAAGATGGCATCGGCCGGGATCGAAGTTGACGACTACTTCGCTAGCATCGCGGCACTCACGACGACAACTCTGAAGGCCGCTGGGGCGCATACACAGATGCGCGCTGCGGTAGATGGCCTCGAAAGGAGCGGCAAGAAAACCAGGAAGATATTCCGGAAGCTTGGGGTCGAAGACTTCAAAGAACTGGTCAAGACATCCGGCGGCGTGACCGAGGCGTTTAGGTTGATAGCAGGGGCCGCCGGAAAACAGAGCGGCGCGCTTCAAGCTCTGATCGGATCCTCCGAGGGTGCGGCGGCGGTTACTGCACTGATCGGAAGCCAGGGCGACAAGCAACTGGCGACCCTTAAAGACATGCGCAAAGAGACCAAGGGGCTGGCCGATGTGCAGGTCGCAGCAAATAAGCAATTCGCGACGTCCGCGTCGAAGATTAAGATCATGAAAAACAACCTGGTCGTCGCAGGGATTAAGATCGGCTCGATACTCGCGCCCGCTATCCTGAAGCTCACCGAGAAGCTTAGCGAGGCCGTCGCGTGGTTTGACAATCTCGACGACAGCACGAAGGACACCATTGTTAGAGTTGCTGGAATCGTCGCGGTCGTCGGGCCGGTCCTGATTGTCTTTGGGAAGTTGACTACGGCGCTTGGCTTCCTCGCTCCGGCCTTCGGCCTAGTGGGAACTGCCCTAGGAATTCTGAGCAAGGTCATCCTTGCAAACCCAATCCTTGCGCTGATTGCGGCTATAGCTTTGTCGGCCCTTGCTATTCACGAAAACTGGGAGGACATCGAAGCTTTCTTCAAGCTGGTCTGGGATGGGGTAAAGGGCCTCTTCGACGACGCCTTGAACCACATCGTCGGGGTGGTCGAAGACGTGGTCGGGCAATTGGACAAACTCGGCGATGCCGTCGTCGCCAATGAGGGGTTGTTCGGGTTCGCAGCCGACGTTGCCGGTGTCGGGGCGGCCGGCGATTTCATCATCAAACAACAGAAGGGGAAAATCCAGAAGAGGAGGGACTTCGCCACAGAGTCGGAAGCGTCCCTGAGTAGGGTCCAAGAAAATCGCCAGCAAGCACAGCGCGAGTTCTTCGCGAGTCAGAAGCTCGAGAACGAGATCACGATCAAGATTGAAGACGGCAAGGCCACCGTGAAGGAAGTCAAAGGCCCCGGAAAGATCGACGTCAAGACCGGATTCCAAGGCACTTTCTAGATGGCATGGTTCGACGAAATAGAGCCGGTCAGACACCCCGACGGGCGATTGCTTATCGGGGCTTCGTTCCGAGGCGTGCCGTTCTTCGTCGAGTCAGCGCAGCGCACAGGCGGCCGGCGCACAGCAAAGCACGAATTTGTCGACGCCGACGAACCCGAGATCGACGACCTTGGAAAAGTGGGCAACGACTTTCGCGTTACCGGGTATGTTCTAGGCGAAAGCTACCTCAGGCAGAAGCGTCAGCTCCTAGCAGCTCTCCAGGACGTCGCGGGACCTGGCGCCCTAGTGCACCCTTTCGACGGGCGCCAGCGCGTCCAGGTTGGCGACGTCACTTTAAGCGAGACAAAGGCGGACGGCGGCATAGCCACTTTTCAGATCCTGTTTAGCCACGCACCTGTCAGGACTTCGCCGTCGGCCGTCGTAGATCTGAAGGTCGATGTCAGAACCCTGGCGGCAGACGTTATCATTTCTAACAGCGACAGCCTTGTCGAGTCCTCGACGGTAGTCGGCCAGGCAGCCTTCGCGATCGAGAGCCTTAGCCAAGACCTCGAAGACATATCCAGGGGTCTCGAAGAGCGCCTCGCCGTAGTCGTACTCGTTACGCAAGAGCTCGCCATCATGAGCGTCGAGATCGACATCCTGGTCACGCAATCCGCTGCGTTAGTGAGGGCTCCGGCTGACATGCTGGCCGGGTTGCTATCGGTGACTGAGCAGCTAGCCGAGTCGATTGCCGCCGCTCCGCTCGAGATTACGCGGGCGCTTATTTCTACCTCCGACATTCCTAGACCCGACGAGGCGATTGGAGCCACAGAGACGCGAATAGCCGAGCGAGCAAATCAGATCGCGTACGCCGACGCCCTTCGGATCGTGCTAGTGAGCGAGGCAGCTCGCATCGTTACCGAAGTCGACTTCGAAAGCACCGACCAGGCGACCGATGCCAGAGACCTAATCGTCGATGCGCTCGACGAGCTGGCGTTGACGGCGGGAAGCACGACCTATCACGACATCGTCAACCTTCGCTCTTCGGTTCTCCTTGCAATCCCCGGCGACGAAGAGCTTGCCAGTGTCGAGACCATCACGCAGCACACCGACACGCCGTCTCTGGCATTGTCCTACCGGCTGTATGGGAACGTCGACTCCGCTGCCGACCTTGTGGCGAGGAACAATATCGCCCATCCCGGCTACATGTCAGGCGATCTCAACGTGCTAACCGATGTCTGAGATATCGCTAGAAGTCAACGGCATCAGCTACAAGGGCTGGGAGGCCATGACGGTTTCCCGGTCGATTGAGAGCATCACCGATGCCTTCTCTCTACAGGTTAGCGACCACGGTTCCGAGTGGCCAATCGTCGAGGAAGACGAGTGCCGGGTTTTAATCGATGGCGAGCAAGTCTTGGAAGGATGGGTCGAAAGGCCAACGCCATCATTCACCGATAGGACCAGCGCTCTGAATGTGTCGGGGTTCGGCAAGCCTAGCGTGCTGGCTCAGTGCTCTGTTGTGCCCGAGGATGGTCGTTGGTCATTCATAAACTCCACGGTCAAAGACATCGCGGAAATCGTTAGCAAGCCCTTCGGGATCAAGGTCTTTGTGCAGGAAGGTCTTGATCTAATCAAGGCGCCGAGAAAGCTGGTGATCAACCCAGGCGACACCGCCTTCGACGTGATCGTCGCAGCCGCATCAGCCTCGGGCGTTCTAGTTGTGAGTAGGCCTGACGGGAACATCCTGATCACGCGGTCGGGAACTGAACGAACGCACGACCCTCTAATACAGGGTTTCAACATCAAGGGGGGGAGCGGCGACTATGACGCCTCGATCCGCTATCACCGCTATGTCGTGTTCGGGCAGAGTGCCGGCACAGACCAGGCGGCAGCCAACGCAACGAGACTACGCGCTGAAGCCTTCGACGACGGAGTAAGGCGCAAGGATCGCGTCCTCATCATCCGCTCGGAAGCAGCCCACAACGCTAAGTATAATCAGCAGCGCGGAGACTGGGAAGCGCGAAACCGAGCCGCCTCCGCCAAGGCAGCGTCGATCACCGTCAAAGGGTGGAAGCAATCGAATGGCGTGCTTTGGCCGGTCAATGCACTCGTCGATGTCGCGTCGTCTAAGCTTCGAATCGGACGAGAGATGCTGATTTCCCAGGTCGACTTTTCGAAAGGTGGCGCATCGGGATCCGGTGAGATTGCTACACTCCGGGTAGTCCGGCCCGATGCCTTTGAGCCGGACCCGACCGCGAGGGTTAAAAAGTAGATGCCATTCACGAGAGAAGACCTGCGCCAGATCGTGGAACTGATCCGGCCCACTAGAAACCGCATCCGAAACGTGGTCGCTCGAGCAGTCATCGGGATAGTCGACGAGTCGAAGAAGTTGCAGCTTGTACAGCTCGGGATCCTCAAAGATGAAAACGCCGACGGCATAGAGAACTTCCAGGGCTTCGGGTTCAAGAGCGTGCCCTTGCCAGGCGCCGAGGCTGTGGCCGTAGCCCCCGACGGCGATCGCGGTGTCCTCTTGGTAGTCGCCACCGAGGATCGGAGGCACAGGCCGACCGGCTGGAGCGGAGGCGAGTCGGGGGTCTACAATGCGTTTGACGCGATCGTTCGGCTTCGAGAGGACGGGACCATCGAGGCTGGTACCGCCGCAGGGCCGAAGGTGGCGCTCGCCACGAAGGCCGACATCGACAAATTACTCGGCGTTCTGGATGCGTGGGTGGTGGTCGGCACGGACGGTGGCGCTGCGCTGAAGACGCTACTAGATGCCGCCTACGCGTCGGGCTATGCGGCAGCCGGGACTTCGAAGCTCAAAGCCGAATAGCCCCCGTCTTGACAGGAGTCTGGCCGCGTGATCCTTGGGACTGGTGTCCTTTATCAGACCGACCCTCACGGAACTCATAGAGCGCACCAGGGCGGACTTTCGTGGGCGCCTCTCGATAGCCGGGTCGCTGCTTCGCCGGGCGACGGCGAACGTCCTAGCCGTCGTCTGGGCCGGCGTAGTCCATGAGACTCATGGGCATCTAGTTTTTGTTTCTGAACAGCTCTTCGGAGACACCGCAATCCGCGAGTTCCTGATTCGCCTGGCTGCCAAGTATGGGATCACCCCGACCCCTGCCGCCTTCGCCACTGGGACAGTTCTCGCGACCGGAGTTGATACCAGCCCGATCCTTGTCGGCGAGAAGTTAGTACGAGACGACGAGGCGATCTACACGGTCACGGTGGGCGGCGTCATTGCCGGAGGCGTCGCTTCGATCACCGTCGTTGCTGACCTAGCGGGGCTCGCCGGCAACATGCCGTCGGGTGACACGCTGAACTTTCAGAGTCCCGTGCCAGGCGTCGACACGCTTACGACAGTAGAGGCCGGAGGTATCATAGACGGGCTAGACGAAGAGAGCACCGAGGATCTGCGAGTTCGTTATCTCCTGAGGCGAAGGGAACCACCATCGGGCGGCGGCGATTCCGACTACGAAGCTGCGGCCCTTGCCGTCGCTGGCGTGACGCGCGCATTCATTCGTCGACATGAAGACGGGCTAGGAACGGTCAAGATCTACTTCGTCCAAGACAACGAGACGCCGATCTTCCCAGCGGCTCCCAAAATTGCCGAAGTGCAGGCCGCCGTCATTGCTATTCGGCCGGTCACTGCGGCGCCAACCGCCGACGGCCCAACAGATCTGCCGATAACGTTTAACATCCTACTCGACAACGACACGACGGCGAACCGAGCGGCAGTGACCGCTGAGCTTGTCGATCTATTTTTCCGAGAAGCAGAACCCCCCGACGCAGATTTCCCGGGTACGGGTACCATCCTCCTTAGCGCTATGCGAACTGCGATCGGAAACACCGCCGGCGGCGACTACGTGCTAGTGACTCCCGTTGCTGATGTGGTCCCAGCCACCAGCGAACTCGCGACCATCGTGGAGCCAATCACGTGGGTATAATAGCCTTCACTGCGGAGGCATACGCGCGAGTGCAGAAGGCTCTTCTGCCTCCCGGTAAGCTGTGGAAGTTAATCGACAGCACCCTAGAAAATGTATTCCTGGCGACCGGCGACGAGCTTGCGCGCGTCAGTGGCAGGGCTATCGATCTGGTGATTGAGTCCGACGGCAGGACGACGACGGAGCTGGTCACGGACTTCGAGCGCGAGCTTGCACTTCCCAGCACTGGGTCGCTCGCAGAGAGAAGGCTTCGAATCGACGCGCAGGAAACGAAGCGCCCTAGCTTCCGGCCCGAAGACGTCAAGGCGGCGCTAGCTCCGTTTCTAGACCTCGATGTCGCTGACATTGTCTTGATAGAAAACTCGAACGCCTTCGCGATATCGGTCGGAGACGAGACGCTGGTTTTCAAGTTTTACATTTACAGGGATCCGGCGCTGGCCGGCGTTGCGGACATCTCCGCAGCACAGGTAGAGCTTTTCGACATTTCACACTCACACACAAAGGGCGTTGTCATCGAGTCAATCTCTTTCAAGTGCGATGACCCCAATAGCCTTTGCGATCGAGACCTACTAGGAGTCTAGAAAATGTCACTATTCCCACCAGTACCGTCCACCATTTACGCTCCGGGGGTCGATGTAAAAAGCGCAGACCTGAACGCCTTTGAGGCCTACATGCTGGCCACGAAGACGCACCTCGAAGGCGGCGGCCCGGTTGTGCATCGCCTGTATGAGCCAGACGTGGTGGTGGCTCAGGGCGCGTCGGCATCAAATATACTCAGTAGTCGGCTGACTCTGATCACGGGGGCCGAAACGGAAGGTGGGGTCATAAACGCACCTAGCGGGTTCAACCATCCCCTACACTACCTGCGAGTTCTGAATGCGGCGACCTTCGAGGCCGTACTCCTGGAAAGGGCTCTGACGCACAGAGAGGCCGACGACCTTTGCGTGGCCGTAGAGCTTGATCTTCGACTCGATGCCGTGGGAGCAAACGGCGTAGACGTTCATGTCATGTGGGGGGCGAGCGACGTCGCCGCCCATGTTGGCCTGGTCAAGCGATCCACAGATACCAATTGGTTCATGTCGGTAGACGGGGGCTCGCCAACTAGGACGGATACAGGCGTTCCGCCTGTCGTTAACGTTTTTCAGACATTACGAGTTGAGTACTTCGGTGCCAATACGCCCATTGGGGTTGCCAACTCCACGGCACCGGTGGCCAGGTTTTACATAGACGATGTGCTTGAGGGCGAAATCTCTGACGCCAATGTTCCTGACTCATCTGATTTCGACCCAAGGTTGGCGATCCGGAACCTAGGGGATGGGACCGGCCCCGTGGGCGACCACGAGGTGCAAGTCGGACCCGTAAGGTACGCGTACGCTGAGATCTAGGCACGATCCTAGCCCTGTACTTGACACCAGCGGCCACCGCGTGATCCTTGAGACTGGTGGGCGATGTTGCACTCTTCTGGGATCTGAGCCGCAGCGAAGCTGACTTCGCTATCGTTGACGATGACCTAGCGTCTGAGGAAGGGCTGCAAACCGCAGTGCTCCTGTCGTTCGCTATAGACCGTCGCGCCGAAGACAGTGACATCCTACCCACCGACGACGGCGACAGGCGAGGCTGGTGGGGCGACGAGTTCGCGGAGAACCAGGACGACAAGATTGGGTCTAGGCGCTGGCTACTGGCGAGAACGAAGCTCACACCGGCGATCCTTCCTACATTCGAGCAATACGATCGCGAGTCTTTGCAGTGG
>SDBT01011485.1_pt1 | contig 14243 bp, 15 predicted proteins | sample 2277101 | NCBI WGS metagenome assembly SDBT01 (sample SAMN10404973, study PRJNA504765) | marine sediment metagenome | isolation source: marine sediment core GS10_PC15, 103 cmbsf | place: Arctic Ocean: Southern Knipovich Ridge | collected 2010 | reverse complement strand
CGAAACTGAAGAAGTTGATACCGAAACTGAAGAAGTTGATACCGAAACTGAAGAAGTTGATACCGAAACTGAAGAAGTTGATACCGAAACTGAAGAAGTTGATACCGAAACTGAAGAAGTTGAGGAAGAGTCTGAACCTGAATATATGTCATTCACTAAAAAAGCTGATTTAGAGCAATATGCTAAGGAAACTTATGGTATTGATCTTGATAAAAGGTTAACTTTGAATAGAATGATTGAACAACTTGAAAATGAACTTGGAGGTGAATTATAATGGCTAACAATAATGTCGATAACTTTTTCGAACAACCTGGAGATGGCACGGATAACGTGTATAACGGTGGTGGTACCAATAAGATGGACATCATTTCAGAATTAACTGCTGCCACTGGTGTTACAGTTGATGGCGTTCTATTGAAAGATGGAACAGTAACAACAACAGGACCTGATAAAATTGATGTAAACACTACCATAACGGCTTTTGCTACCGGTGGTCAAGCTTCTGCCACGGCCCTAACAGGTCAATATAACAATGTAACAACTGTTGCTACCGCTGGTGATAGTGTCAAACTTTTGACAGATGTGGCAGGTCTTAAACAAACTGTCAAAAACAGCGGTGTTGCAACACTTGCTGTTTTCCCGAATACTTCCGACTCTATTAACGCTTTGGCTGTTAACTTGTCGATTGACTTGTTACCAGGAGCAGAAGCGACATTTATAGGGGTGGATGCTACAATTTGGGAAACTCAAGAAGCTGTGACACTAAATGCTCCTACCACTCAAACTGGATCGTTAACAGTTAAAGCTACTGATAATGCAGCTAACCATGATCTTGTTGTAACCAATGCGTCTCATGGTCAGGATTCAACATACAGTATTCCTGATTCGGGTCTAGCTACTGCGTCTTTTGTGACTGTGACTAACGCGCTTACTATTGCTGAAGCAGACTCACTTAAGGTCAGTACAAGACATGTAGATACAGGTGATGTCGATACTCATGTATTATTGGTTGCTGATAGTGGTAAAACTCACACTATACCTCAAGTAACTGGTGATATTGCTCTAACTTTACCTGCAGCAGCAGCTGGACTTGAGTATAGAGTGGTCTCAGCAGCAGCAACGGCAGAGGGTGATAATTGGGTAATCACTGCGACTAACGATTTTATAGGTGGTTTAGCTCAGGTTGATACAGATGGTACAGCAGCCGCTGTTCTAGCCAGTGGTTCTAGTACGAACACTTGCACTATCGTAGCCCCGCTAGCCGGAACAGGCATCCTCATGATTTGTGACGGAACCAATTGGCTTATTAGTGGGTTTGTTCTAGCAATTGCGGTACCTACGTTTACAGATGTATAGGTAGAAAAGGGGCCACTATGTCAGGAGTCAGCAATCTCTTAACTAATGCCGGAGCAGCTTCTGGTGTGGACATTACAGGGGATTGGCAAACTTGGAACGGTGGCCCCGGTGATTTTTGGGTATGGGGTGATCTTGGCGGTGGTCAAATAGATCTCCATGCAGCCCTAAATGAAAGTGCACCTGTTATTGTCTGTGGTTCAACAATAACTGGAACCACAGACACATCGGCAGCAGTTACTAAATTCAATTTCAATCATGGAACTAGGATTCGTGCCGTAGTTACCGTTACAACAGGGGCTTCGAGTGGGATTTATGCAAAGGTAAACTAATGGCTTGTAACAGTAAGGGCATAGTAGAACCGATAGTACCTAATGATTTTGAAGCCGGTGACGGCATAGACATATCTGTTGCCAATCCTGCGGTCATTTCCGCTGACATAAATACAACAAATCTCCAAATTACAGCTACTGAAATCAATACAATTCAGGATATTGATGTTACAGCAACTCCGACTTTCGCAGGATTGACTGTCAACCTCCCTGCTGATGGCGGTATTTTAGTTGATGGTTCATCAAACCCAAGAACTGTGACCACTGGTGCTATGCGCCAAACCCATACCCCTGCTATTACTGGAACTAGGGCATTGAATTATGTCATAGACATGAACAATCAACCAGATACCAATGGTATTGTGATTGAATATGCTACAACAGGGATGGGGGTAGGTGAAAGAGGGGCAGGTTATCAATTTGATGCTGATACACGAAATTCTACAGGTGGTGAAATAAATGGTATTCAAATTGAGAAGGTGGGAACGGGTTTAGCAGATGTCCATGGAGTACATGCTGGCCTCGGTGTAGATCCAGTGCATCAAGAGGCAGGAACGTATAATGTCATAGAGAAAGCTTTCTCATACGATGATTCATTGGCTTCTTATGCGGATATAACCACCGCCCTCGGTTCTGACGGTACAAACACCCAATTATTCGTAGAAGATAATGATATAGTTTATGTAGGGAATGATGTCACATTCGGAGCCTTAGAAGTATTGTTATCCATAGTGGCCGCTAACCCCGGCGTTAAACCGACATTCGAATTTTGGAACGGTTCTACATGGACAAGTTTTGGTCCTAGTGATGGTACAAATGGTTTTAGATTAAATGGTGCAATAGCTTGGGATGCTACCGCATTGACTGGATGGGCAACAACCTCAGTTAACGGTACCACTAAATATTGGATCAGAATAGTTAGAACGACCAATATTTTGGGCACACCTCCTACAGAGAGCGCAATAAAATCTGCAATACCTACAATATATGAATGGGATAATGATGGTAATATAATTGCCAACACCCTTGATATTAATAATTTTGCAGGGGATGTCGGAACCCAAATGGGTTTCTTCAATGGGCAATTCCTAGAAACAATGACTGCTACGGTAACATCTGATGGTGCGACAATAACATTATCATTGGAGAAGTTGGGTACAGGTGATTTGACAATGTTTTTCTCAGATGGGTTCACGATCCTCGATACCACTCCTGCAGCAACAATTGCTCTGACTGCCGGATCAGATATAGCACCTCAAAAGAATTATGTGTATGTGTTACAATCAACTAAAGTCCTAACTATTTCCACTTCAGACTGGCCCTCTACTGAGCATATAAAAGTTGCCGAAGTAGTGGCACAATCAGCATCCACAGTCAATATTGATGGTGTATTAGTGAACCGTTATTGGAATGATCACGCTTACAACGGTACTAGCAACCAAGGTCATATGACCCATATAACTGAGAGATTGCGATATGAGGCTGCTACGTGGTGGTCAGGCGTGGTATTGAGCGTGAACATAACAACAAACGGTGGTGCGGCAGATAATGTTGATATCGCAGTTACTGCCGGTACAATTTACCAGTTACATAAGCAAGTGACCGATGTCCACGATACTGCATCAGGTGATGCAGTAATTATACCTAATGATTTTTCTACTGCATACAATAGGATTGCTGATCTTAACACATTATTGACCGATTCAACCGGTACAACGATGTCCGGTAAATATTTCAATCTGGTAGTTTGGAGAAGTGTCAGTTCGAATAGTGAGAACGATGAGTTATTCATAAATCTTCCAGGAGGGTCTTACATTAGGGAGTCGGATGCAACTTCGGATGTGACAGGATATGACAACTTCACAATACCTTCTGATTTCAGAGGTTACGCCATTCTTGTGGGTCGTTTAACATTTAAGCATTCTGTAGCGGCAAGTGGTACTTGGACTCTTGTGCAGAACACTGATTTGAGAGGTACTAACCCTAATATTTTTACCGCATCCGGTGTATCTCCATTTACAACAATTTTTGCTGATAATACTTTCTGTATATTTGATAATTTAGACCCGACAAAGCAATTACAGTTCCAGCTATCAACTATTACCACGGGTACAACAAGAACACTGACAATACCTGATGAAAGTGGTATTATAGCAACACAGGCTTATGCTGATGCAGCAGGGGGTACGTCTGATTATCAAGGTTCTGTCATAACCAGAGATGCCTCTGGATTCGTAAGTTTGATTACAAGAGATGATGCAACCACAGCAACAATAACAAGAGATGTAAATAATTTTGTTTCTACTATTGTCGATACAGCAACAAGTCAAACGTTAACATTTACCAGAGATGGTGATAATTTACTCAGCGATATAGTTGTTTCATAAAGGAGGTTAAAATGGCAAGTTACATGATTACTAATATTAGTTTTTTAGAAGTTGGGGATTATGAATTCCAAATATCATTCTCATATGATGGAATAATTATAAAAACGCCAACTATACCGAGGACAGCACCAAAGACTGAAGTTGATACGGTTGTTTTAGATGCTGTTCGATTGGCCGATCAAAAGCGAAGCGATGACAATTATACTACTCTTAAGAACCTGTTTGATGGTAAAGCAACTTTAACGGTGACAGGATAATATGGCGACATCTGTATCGGTAGCAACAGGTAATTGGACTACAGCGGCAACTTGGGGAACAATAACCAATACCGCTGCTTACGTTACGGCAAATACTTCGGAAACTATTAACACTACTCCCACATTCGAGTATGGGGCTACCTTCACTGCGCCTAATACTAGCAATGCTGTGACTCACTTAATGGCTTCTTTTAACATATCTTCAACCAATTTTGCAGTAGGTGATGTTAGCACCGTTAGAATAAATCTTGAAGAAGATACGGGTGGTGGTTTTGCAGAAGTTGCTGGTGTAGATTTTTTAATGTCTGATATAGCTTCTTACCCTCTTATTAGTTTATTGCAATGGGCAATGGTAGAGTTGGCGACCCCATTCACATTCACAACGACCAGTGCGGATGCCTATAGAATAGGTATAAGGCATACTAGGACAAGTGGTTCTGGTTCATTAAGAATATCAGAACATAACGTGAGTGGGATGCTACTCCTTGCCATAGATGATCGCACAGCTGCACCGGCAAATACTGATGATGTGCTTATAGTTGGGCCAATAAATAAAACTCGCCATACAGTAACAATAGATGGGACGCGCACAATCGGTAGTGGCGGTGCTGCATCAGGTACCGCGGATGGCGTCCCTATTCCGGGCATACATATTAATCATAATAGCAAGCTAATAGTCGATCATACAAGTGATGTGACCATTAATATTGACGGTAATATTATAATTCGTGCAGACGGAAGACTTGAATGCGGAAATAAAACAACTCCTGTTACTGCAGCTAATACTGTTCTTTTTGATTTTGATACGTCTAGTGCCACTGCTTATTTTAGAATGTACGGTGGAGGGCAAGTTTTAATGGTGGGTGCGCCTCAATCCAGCACAAGTTTATGGAAGACTACTGTTGCAAGTGGCACAGGTGTTGCCGCTGACCCGATGTTAACTGATGATGCGGTGGATTGGAATGTTGGCAATGAAATATCTTTCCTTCCCGGGACTAACGATAGCACTAATTATAATCAGACAGAATATAAATTTATTATAACTAAGAATTCTTCTACATCTTACGTGTTATCAGATACTTCCGGAGGTGCCGAAGCGGCGTTTACATTTGCCCACGCTAACGCACATGCTCTTAATATCACTAGGAATATCATAGTACAAGGCACAATCGGCTCGGGCAATCTAGAATTAATTTTTCAAACAGGGGTATCCAGCCCCTCTTCTTCTTTTGGTAATCCTAATGATACAACCCAATTTAATATACAATGGACAAGAGTAGAAAAAGCGAGCCAACTTGGCATACTTACATCCGGGCTAGACCCAACAGTGGCTGTTTATGATATCGGCATGAGTTATGTTGTATCTACGAATGCTGATTTACAATGCTTCTGGTTAAACGGTACTAATCCGATTACCTATACTGGCTGTATAGCCATAAAAGATAACGGTGAAGATATAGATGGTTTTGCATTTACTTTACTTGCTGCGAATCATACATTTAATGATTGTTTTGCAGTTGATTTGGATGATTTTGGGTTTGAAGTAGAGGGCGCGAATATGCGTTATAATAGATGTATATCTGCCGGATGTAATAAAGATGGGAGTAGTACTAACGGCCCGTTCAAACTTGGAGGTTGTGATTCAATTATTATGACTGATTGTGAGTCTTACGGCTCCCGTTATTCTTTTAATGTTAATGCATTTGAAGGAAATATAACTTGGATAAATGGAGAGTTTGGTACTAGATTTAACGATACCTTAAACCACCTCGGAGGCACAATAGGTTTAGCACTTTATCAGTTTGTGAATTGTAATTTTGGTTCTAATGTAAATGATCCTTTTGATTTCAATTTCGCTGTTGTTCCTGGGGCAGTTTTTACATATCACAACCATGCAGGTACGTCTTTTAATCATAAATTTGATTTATTTGCGGGCACCGGTATTCCCACGGGCGCGGGGTTGGGCGATACCACTGTTAGAACTTCTGGATCACATGCTTTACGATTAGAGCCAATAGTGAGATCGACAATGCTATACAAATTTAACGTCATGGCGTTTGCTAATTCTGCTATATCAATTCTGGGATACTCCAAAAGAAATTCTAGTCTAACCTCAACGATAACCGCTTCATTATTTCTGCCTAACCAAGGTGCAGCGGCAGCAACCACGACTTTGACGGCAGGAACTGGTTGGGAGTTATGGAGTTTATTTTCTGACTACACGGTAGCAGTAGATGATTTGGCAGAAATAGTATTTGAAGTACCTTATGATGCATCTGGAGGATACTTATACCTAGATGACTTACAGAACGGTTCTAACGTACTTACCGGTTTTGATATGTGGAACCTAGGCCAACCTGCTAAGTTTATGTTCGGGCAATTAGGTAATGCCGGTGAGGTTTGGAGTTATGCGAATGCTGGTCATGCAGCAGGAACAATGGGAGAAGTGGTGGATGTGACATCTATTAAGGCAGACGATGCTGGTATATTGGCCATTTTAAAATAGTTATATTTTTGATTACAAAATTTATAAATAGTATATAATTAATTCTAACGATAAGGAGTAAAGACATGACAGAACGCAATTTTACAATTTTGAACCGGACCATTACAACAGCGGAAAGTATAACTGCCGTAAATTATGGTGATATCCCGATATCCACAACGGGTATAACGGTGCAAACTATATTCACTCGCGGTGGCGGTGGAACAACTGCAAAGGCTTATCTGCAAACGTCTTTTGATGAAGGCACTACTTGGGTTGATATTGCGAGTTTCTCATTCACAACATCATCACTAACTAATATTTATAACTTAACGGCCAACACAGCTAAGACAACTGCAGTGGTACCTACTGATGGAACTTTGGCTGCTAACACAGTGGTCGATGGATTGATAGGTGGTAAACTGAGGACTAAATATGTTACGACAGGGACATATACTACAAATACTACTCTGAAGATGGATGTTAGGTTACATAACTAATGCCGGAGGAAATATAAAAATGGATTACACACTCGACCTAGTAACTGCACCTGCACTCGAACCTGTATCAGTAGCAGAAGTTAAGAATGCTTTGCGCGTTGAACATACTGATGATGACACCCTCATAGGATATTTGATAACTGCTGCCAGAACTAATGCTGAAGCATATACTAGACGAGCATTTATTACCCAGACTTGGAAAATGTTTATGGATAATTTTTCCGGTTATACGAATGGTTATCCATGGTGGGGTGGAACTCAAGATATACCTGTATCGGCATTGAATGTTTATAATTCCATAGAAATACCTATGGCACCTCTACAATCCATCACTCATTTGAAAACTTATGATGATGCTGATGTAGCAACCACTTTTAGTTCTAGCAATTATTTTGTTTCCACAAAATCCGGAGACTTCGCACAACCAGGTAGTTTGACATTAAGAGAAGCTGGAACATGGCCTATTGTCTATCGTGTTAAGGACGGTGTAGAAATACAATTCGTTGCTGGTTATGGTACTAACGCAACTGATGTACCACAGCAGATACGCATGGCTATTCAGGAAGAAACAACATTCTTATATAACAATAGAAGTTCGTGCGATAGCAAGATATTGAACAGTACCATAGCCAGAGCACTATTGGCACAATTTAGGATTATGAAATTATGAAGTGTTGCGATTTTCCGAAATTAGCTAATCATAAGATAGTCATACGAAGCCAGAGTTTAGTAGGTGACGCCTACGGTGGCCAAGTTAATACTTGGACAACAGCAGCTACTGTGTGGGCATGGATAAGGCCTATACCCGATTTTAATGTTAGTGAGCAATTTAAGTCGGATCAATTACAGGCCATAGCAACACATAAAATAATCATACGATATAACTCATCTTTTAAGGATATAAAAGATTTTGCAGCTTATAGCATATCTTTTGATAGTCGTGTGTATAATATTCTGAGTCTTAAGAATTTTGATAAAACTCTGAAAAATTACGGTACGGAATTCCAAGAAATGTTGATAGTTGACAATGGGCCTGAAGTGCAAAATGGGTAACAGGTATGAAGGTAAAGATAATAGGGAAAAGAAAGTTACGTAGCCAATTGGAAGAAATGTCTTCTGATTTGCGAAGAGATCTGCTTAAGCAGATGAGGACAGTTATGCCCGCTATGGAAAGAGATGCGATAAAACGTATAGATACAGGCACCAGAACAGGAAGGTCTTATATCAGAAACGGTAAGCTTGGTGTTCGATCTGCGCCAGGTGAATTTCCTAAGACGGATACAGGGGATTTGGTAAGTAAATTCTCCAATAAAGTTTCATCTAGAAAGAATAAGATTGTAGGAACTTTACAAAATAATTCTGATCATGCTTCTAAATTGGAATTTTCCCCTTTGTATAAAGGAGGTAGACCTTTTATGAGACCTTTATATCATGCTTGGCAAGATTTCTTGAGAGTCAAATTTCAGGTTACTATTAAAAATAGCTTAAGGAGTAACAGCAAGTGACTGATTCAACTCGTGTGGGTATAAAAGGAATAACTGCGAGATTACTGGCATTTACAGATCTTACAAATATCGTTAGTACCAGAATATATACTAATGTGCCGCAACAGACTGATTTTCCATATGCTGCAATTGAATTTACTTCCACAGACTGGAGTCAACAGGATGATGCAAATTTACAACACAGAATTACAGTGCATGGTTATAGTAGGAAAAGTAGTATGTCAGAAGCTGCACAAATCTCCGAAGAGGTTTACGCAGCCCTAAATAGGCAGGAAGATAATATTACACTTGATTCGGGAAGTGTGGTATTATTACAATTCACAGGTGTTAAAACTACGTTTAAGGAAGATAACGGTATCACTTGGCACAGTGTGATTGAATTTAATTTTATAATCGATTAAGGAGTATTTGACATGGTAGCACAACAAGGAAGAGATGTGATATTGAAGAGGGGTGATGCTGCTTCTCCTGAGGTTTTCACAACAATTGCCGGAGCCACATCAACAGGTTTTGCACAATCGAACGGTGAAGTGGACATTACCACTAACGATGAAGATGGTGTGAAAACTTTGTTAGCAGGTAAATATGGTTTGGCCGGAAGTTCGTCTCTTACCGGGATTGCAAAAGATGAAGCCACATTAGCTTCAATTAGAACTAGTTTTACAGCAGGAACAATATTGAACTATCAGTTGGTAGTTCCTGGTTCCACAGGTGGTGGTACTTATAGTTTTGCAGCAGCTATTTCTTCTTTTGAAGAAACTGGTGAAATGGACGGTGCTTTAACGTACACTTTAACTCTCAACACTTCGGGCGCAATAACATTTGTGTAAAGGATGAAATATGAAGATCACACTAGCAGGTGAAGAAATAGAAATGCTTTTCACACATAAGCGTATGAAGATTATAGAAAAGCAGATAGGTTCTGTTTATGGTTATACTGATAAATGCGCTTTAAAGACTGTAACAATTTCAGACATTGTTTCTATTTATTACAATGGGCAAGAAGGTACTTCCTACAATGAAGAACAAATCTTTAAGAAAGTGGTTTCCGATGGTCTTGCTATCCACATCGCCAATACTTATGACTGTCTTGCCCGAACCGTATTTGGGGATAAGGCGGTGGAAGAATTAGAGGCTAAGGCCAAGTTAGAAGAAGAAACGGAGAATGATCCAGAAAAAAAGTGACGGAAGGTTCAGATCCTAAAAAATTTGAATCTTATTGTTTTTATCATTATCCTTTTGCAGTCATAGAATTGGGTATTTCCCCAAGTGACTTTTGGGAGATGACACCTTGTGAACTCAGATGGTTACGTGATTTCAAATTTCCACCTAAAGAAAATGATGTTTCCAGGTTAAAGAAATTGTTTGACTTACCTGAAGCCAGAGCATCGAAGGGAATAAGAAATGGCAGTAACACTTGAAACTCTACTATTGGCGGTTGAAGTTAATCATCAAGAATTAACAGCGGGGCTTAGTAAGGCCAATAAACAAGTCGATACCTTCGCTAAAAAAACTCAAAATAATTTCAAATTATTAAAAGCAACCGCTCTAGGGATATTCGGTAGCCAATTCCTACGTTCGGTTGTTAATGCTGCCGGTGCAATGCAACAATTGGAAGCTCGTTTGAAGACTTCAACAGGTAGTGCGTTAGCTGCAGGTGAAGCCATGTTATTCCTAACCACCATGGCTAAGAGGCAAAGTGTTGATGTACTTGCTTTGGCTGATGGCTATACTCGATTACTACCTTCTGTGAAGTCAGGTGCTATCACCATGGAAGAAATGCGCAATATTCTAGGTCTCGTTAACGATAACATGAGAGCTTTCGGTGCAAGTTCAGAAGATGCAAAATTCATATTTTTTGGATTATCACAGTTACTTGGTTCCGGTATAGTTACCATGGAGAACTTGAAACAGGTGACAGAGCGTTTACCTGGATCTTTGGAAGCATTGGCCAAAGCGACAAAAATGCCACTGGGAGAATTGATAGACTGGGTATCTACAGGTAAAGTTACGGCTCAGATGTTGAAAGGTCCGTTGTTAGAAGCTTTTGCTATCAATAAAGGTGCTGCTGAGGCTTTAGCAAATACTTACGACGCAACTGTCACACGTATGATAAATTCTTTTCGGAACTTATCATCGGAACTTGGCAAGTCTGGGGCATTGGATGCCCTTACTTTCATGTTAGACACCATAACTAAATTGTCAGATGCGATAGCTAGGAATGCGGATAAGTTCAAGATACTTGTTTCGTTGTTTGTTCAAGTAGCTGATCCATTAGGTATTGTTCGTAAAGAATTAAAGTTAATAAATGATGCTCTAACTGAACAAGCAGAAAAAGCCGATAAAGCTACTAAGGCACTTGAAAGACGAAGGAAATTAATAGATGAATTTGGGACAGCTGAGCCAAAAGGTTTGTTTTTCGGCACTGGGGAAGAAAAAGAAGGGTTTGTCGGACCATTATCACCAAGATTTGCTATACCCGGAACAGAAGAAGATGAACGAAAGATACCTACACCTACAGAAAAACCCGAGGAAATAATCGGTAAGGGTTTTGAAAGAGAAATGGAGCTCCGTGAAGAACATTTCATGCATCTGCAAGAGCTTGAACAAAGGGAAAAGGATTCTTTTAGAAAAAAGCTTGAAGAAGAACGCGCCATGTTTGAAGAGCATATGGGGATATTGTTCACACAGCAAATGAAATTCGCAAAACGCTTTAAGAATTTTGACGAACTGAGCACTAGAAATAAGGTTGCTACTGTGGTGGGGGGTTTGCAGCAATTAACTGAAGCAGGTGCCAAACATAATAAAAAGTTATTTGAAATAAATAAAGCAGCAGGGATTGCAAACACTGTTGTTTCTACGGCATCAGCTATGATGAAGGCTTTTGAGCACCTAGGCCCCATCGCAGGGGCTGTTGCTGCAACAGGTATAGCAGCATTGGGTGCAGCACAAATTGCAACAATAGCTTCTCAGCAATTCCAAGGTGGTGGGGGCGGTAGAGGTGGGGGTGGTGCAGCTATTGCCAGTTCGCCAGCAACTCAAGGGGTTGATGGAGGCGGTGGAGGCGGTGATAGGGGTTTAAGTATTGCAATACAAGGTGTTGATCGAAGTTCCTCTTTTACTGGAGAACAGGTGAGAGAACTGCTATCGGCTATTAATGACGAAATCGAAGATGGTGCAATTATAAAGGGGGTTAATGTAGTCTAATGGCAATAGTTTTATCAGGAGCCTTGGCACTAGGAACAACGGCAGCGGCAATATCTTTGAAATCCCCGCGGATCGGTTATGAAAACCGTCTGCGTGATACAGGTATGACCGTTAGTACAAGTACGGCAGAATCCGATGCTGAAGGCGAAAGTGTTATAAATTCACTAACCTATGACTTCTGGCAACCGACGGCTGTTCCCGGTGTCATAGCATTCACATTCCCAGAAGCAATAACGGCTGATTATTGTGGTATAGCAGGTCATACTCTGACTGAGACAGGGAATGATGTCGAATTGCAATATTGGGATGCAGGAGCATCACCTGCAGCATGGGTGTCGTTAGGAAGTGTATTACCTGGGAGTGAAACAGGTAATAAAACAATAATGTTTTTATTTGATTCGGTGTCTTCTGCGATATGGAGATTGATAGTAGATGGTGGTACAGGGACAACCATGCCTGTTTTAGGTGTGGTTAGCATAGGGGTTTCTCTAGTGTTGGAACGTAATATATACGGTGGCCATACTCCTATAACTTTATCTAAAAATACAGTAATACGACCTCAAACATCAGAAGGTGGTCAATTCCTAGGCAGATCAATAATTAGAGAAGGTGCCAGTACAAAAATAACCCTTAATAATTTATCTGCCTCCTGGGTTAGAAGTGATTTTTTCCCATTTATGGAGAGTGCTAGAACATTCCCTTTCTTCTTTTCTTGGAGAGCTACAGCAGCATATGCAGATGAAGTTGCATATTGTTGGACTAACAAAGATATAAGAGTTACCAATAACGGTCAGGCTGATTTGATGAATACATCATTTAGTGTTGATGCAATAGTGGAATAGTAATAATGGTAGATGAAACTACAATAGGAAGAGAACCTATAACAATTGTTGAAATTGATCAGGATACTTGTAACCTAACTTATAGTGTTTCGCCTTGTACAGCAGCTCTTAATGTTACAGGGGTTACCGAATGTTTCAATACATTCAAAACTTGTCAGGATACGGCCAATTATGACAAAGGTAGTTTGACACTAAAGTTCACCAAACCTAACACTGGATTTCCAAAAGGGGATTACCATATCCCCTCTTTAGTATCTGTCACTAATAATCCATCAGAATTAAGCATAGGTAGTAGTGACCCTGATAGCCGACCATTAGGTAGAAGTGCCTCTGTTAAAATAACATTCCTGGATCATCCATTTACAGATAAACAAGTGGATTTATACAGATCGACCAGAACATATACTCCTTTGGAACGAAGTACGTTTTGGGCAAAATGGTTATCGCGTAATCCGTTCTATCAGAATAGACCTCTCAGAGTTCGTGAAGGTTATGTTGGTCAGGCTGTTGCTGATATGCAAACCCATAACTATATTATACAGAAAATAAATGGTCCTGATTCTAGTGGTAAAGTTGTTATCACCGCTCAGGATGTTTTGAAATTAGCAGATGATAAAAGAGCACAATGTCCAAAACCAAGTACGGGTAAACTTGATTCCTCTATTTTATCAGGTGGAGGTTCATTAACGTTAGCCCCTGCCGGAATTGGAAATAGTGAATACCCGGCTTCTGGCACAGCTATAATAGGAAGTGAACTTGTAACATATACAAGGTCAGCCGACATTGTTACTTTGACTGCAAGAGGATTGAGAGGGACAACAGACGAGGACCATGAGGCAGATGAAACATTTCAGCAAGTTAAAACTTTCTCCTCTATTCAAGTGGACTTAGTAATAAAGGATTTGTTAGAAAATTTTGCTGATGTTAGTTCTTCTTTTATTCCAGCGGCAGATTGGGCATCAGAAGCAAGTACATATCTATCGGGTTTTACATTAAACGCTTGGATAACGGAACCTACAGGTGTCACAGAATTATTATCTGAAATAGTTCAACAATGTATATGTTATATCTGGTGGGATGAAGTGGACCAAGAAATAAAGTTTAGAGCTATAAAACCTGCTATTCCTGATGAAACCATCGTGAAAGAAGTCAATGAAAGAGAACATATTATTGCCGATTCATTGAAAATAGAACGTAAAACAACCGAAAGACTTTCTCAGGTATGGGTCTATTTCGACCCTTTCGATCCTACGGAATCTATTAAGAAAGCATCGAACCATAGAAGATTGAATATTACAATTGATACGGACGCTGAAACAGCTAATGAGTATGGTGAAAGAAGGGTAAACAGAATATTTTCGAGATGGTTTGATAG
>SDBT01011484.1_pt1 | contig 14243 bp, 24 predicted proteins | sample 2277101 | NCBI WGS metagenome assembly SDBT01 (sample SAMN10404973, study PRJNA504765) | marine sediment metagenome | isolation source: marine sediment core GS10_PC15, 103 cmbsf | place: Arctic Ocean: Southern Knipovich Ridge | collected 2010 | reverse complement strand
GGTCCTTATCTTAAAATAGACGGAGAGATGTCTTCTAAGTCAGGGCATTCTCTTGGTGCTGGACAAACATCTCCTTTTACTCTTGGAATGATTCCGCTTGCAGGACACCCTTTGCCTGGTGTTCACAACTTTGAGTTTTGGGGCTATGACTCAATGGCAAAAGAATACATCAAGTTTGACGAATTTACCATAAACTTTCTTCCCCTGGAAGAAGGACCCCCACCAGTTGATCCACCAATTGAACCGCCAACACCAGAAACAGGTTCAATCAGAATACTATCACACCCAACAGGAGCAGACATTCTAATCGACGACACCCCAACAGGAAAAAAAACTACGGCCGTGATCACTACAAATGTGGGACAAAGAAAAATCACTCTGCTTTTAGACAGACACGTGCAGTTTGCAACGTTTGAAGAAATATTGCCAGGACAATCATTTCAAAGAACCTACACACTCGATCCAATAGTGGAACCACCGGAACCACCAACGCCGGCATTTTCTCCATTTGCACAATTACTCGAACATTTCCTTGGAGAAGTACCTGGTTGGTGGAAACCAATAGACGACTTTGCAAGGTGGGCAACAGAAAACTTTGGTATGGACTTTAGTAGCCAAATGTCAGCAGAAGACATAGCCCTTTTTGAACGCCAGGGAATAAGTACAAAAATACTATTTATTGGAGGCCCAATGTCAATACAACAGGTAGGAACTTCAACAGTAGGCAAAACATTGACACAAATGACAGCAGGCCAAATAAAAGCACTTGCAAGAACAAACCAACCAGCATTACAGACAGCATGGAACAAAATTCCTGAAGCTACAAGATTTGCATTGCATACAACACTCCAGAAAACAACCTTAGGACAACAAGCATCAGATGCGATTTTTGCAATAACAGGACCGAGCTTGCAGAAAGCAGGAATAAAAGGAATCGTAAGCACACTTCCCGCAATTTGGAAACCAATCGCTTTCATAGGTGGAATTGTTGGTCTCAAAGAAGCGGTTTCATGGTTTCACAAAGAACTGCCAGAAGTTGTAGGATTTCCACTAAGAGATTTGCTAAGAGACAAAGAATACAAAAGAGCAGCAGAGTTGTTGCCAGTATACGAAAAGCTTGTCGGAATAGCGACAACATTTCTAAGAGCAACAGGCTTTGAAGCAGCACTTGGCTTTCCAATATGGCAAGGTTACGCAACAGGATACGAAGCAACACTCAAAACATGGAAAGATGAAATAGCAGCAGGATTAACAACAGAAGAAACAGGATCGGTCGGAATCACAACCATTCCAACAGGTGCATCAATCTTTGTAGATGACAGACTGTTTACATTTCCCTCAAATACCGTAATTGACAAACTTCTTCCAGGAAATCACCAAATCACACTCGACCTTGAAGAACACGTTACACACACAGAAACAGTTCTAGTCAAAGAAGGAGAACAAACAGAGTTACAGCACGAATTTGTACCAATTCCGGAAGAACCAACACCAGGATCCGGACAGCTGCAGGTTGCAGTGTACGATCACAAAACAGGCAGTGCAATCGCAGGAACACTGTTCATAAATGACATTGCTGAGAAATTCCACTTACATTCTTACGCACTCGATCTGGAACCAGGTACTTACGAAATTAGAATAGAAGAAATTGGCTACAAAGACTGGTTAGACACAGTTGCAGTTACAAAAGACGAGATTACAAAAGTTCGTGCAGAACTAGAAAAACTCCCTGATATACCACCAGAACCAGACGAACCAGACAACGGACTACCCCCTGAAGACGAAGCAGACCCCAAAACAGGAAGGCTCGAAATAACATCAAACACGCCTGCACAAATCTTTCTCGGAGGCACAGACCAGGGCAGAAAAACACCTGCCTCATTCGATTTAACGCAAGGAATTTACAGTGTCTCACTGAAGGCAGAAGGATTTGTTTCCAGATCAACAACAACTCTCATAAAAACAGGAGAAACCACACACGTTGCCCTAGAATTACAAACAATAGATGCTCCACCAACAACACAAAGACTTGCAAAAGTATCAATACAATCAGAACCATCAAGCGCAAAAATACTAGTTAATGGCGTGTGGACCAAAAAGTACACACCGGACAGCGTTCTCCTTGAAGCAGGAGATTACGAGATAGCTCTCACAAAGAGTGGCTTTGAAACCTGGCGCACGCCCTTACGTTTAGTGGAGGAATCATAAAATGGCAGGCACTCAAGAAGCAAGCATTTCAGTCGAATGGGTAGACACAACAGAAAAACCCTTCAAACCCGACGCAACAACAGAAATCTTCGCAGAATTAACCCCCGAGGAGGCAGATGATACAAGTTTTTACACCGACGACTGGACTAATTTCTACAACGACTGGATTCTGCCTCCACCAACAGATTACGGAAAATTACCAGAATTTGAGTCAGAAAAACGAGAACTCATAATAAACCTCGAAACCACATCAACCGTACCATGGGAAGGCAGAATCATCACAATCGGAGTCCTAGACCCAAACGCTTTAGCACCAACAGCAATAAACTTCATTCAAGACAGTGAACTAGCGACAATCAACGAATTCCTTGAATTCTTTGAACAATCGCCTTATACGACACTTGTAGCCTATAACGTTGCTTTCGATTATAGGTTTATCTATGCGGTTGCACAAAAGTATAGGCTGCAAGCCACAAAATGGCCAAAACTCAAACTTTACGACCTCATGCAACAACAAGAACAAGTCAAAGACTCGTTTGTGCCAGGCTTCAACAAAGCAGGCACTTTAGAACAGTGGTCAACTTACCTTTTTGGCTCACAGCCTTATGCTCCACAAAAACAGGTCTTCAAATGGTACAAAGAAGGCAACACAGAAGAAATAGTAAACTTCAATTCTGACAAGCTTGCAAAAGCGTACGGACTTTGGGTATTGAATAAGGTGGTGGAGGGCTCGATTCCAGGAGCGGAAATATTAGCACGGCCAAGCACAGAAGCAGAACAATCAAACCCAGAGCCAACATCGGATAATCCAGGCCATTCAACAGAACAAATCCCAGTACAATGCCCGAACTGCTTGCAAGACCAAACAATGTCAAAGTCTGCAAAGGTCGTAAACTGCAAAGTCTGCGGAGAACCAATAGCGCATCCCTAATTTTAGTCAATAACACTGCAACCACATAAAGGACAAACTTCGTGATAAGTTACATTTCCACAATTAGGACATGTGTACGTTTCATCAGTCATGTTCTAAACCTCTGCTTTTCCCAAAACTTAATCCAATCCGGACGAAAGACCTGGTACTCAATATTGTGTGCTACAGCCAATTCTTGCACTGCATCATCGACGCGAGTTGTTACAAGCAATTTCTTAATAGGCAATTTCCAATATTCTTGAAAGTGACCTGCTTTTCTAAACATTGATTCGTACAAATCAAGCTGTCCGATTGCGTCACCTTTGGGTTCCATTTTAAATTCAATAATAGTAATTTGGTTTGGTTCAAAGACTATTGCGTCAGCCCAACGAGTAATTACATTCATAGACTTGTTTACGATTGGCACCGAAGTCGGTCCAAGTGCAGCTCTGCGTTGCACGTGCTTTAGTAAATAATTCTTGGCAAAATACTCATTTGTCAGTTTCTTTTCTACCTGTTGCGTCATAAAAATCACTAATGCAATTCTGTTTGTCGTCGTCTAATCTCCGCCAACATCTCTGGGAGGTCTTGTTTATCCAAAGGTTTAAGCACTTCCATAATGCCCTTTAAACGTGCATTCTCTGCCTTTAAGAGTGAAATAGTACGGTGTCCCTTGCGATAAAATGAAGCCATCTTATCAACAGAGTGTCCATAGCTTCTGAACTCATGGGCGTCACACTGCTTATCAAGCCAGTTGTACGTATCTATCGAAATTCGGCAAGTTATCTGTGCCATACTGTGATACAGGTACAAAGTAGTTAAAAAGAGGTCAGGTATAGTGCCGAAAGTAGGCAAAGGCTTAAATGTTTTGAAAAACAAATACTTTTAGAAAAACTTACGGAGGCCATTTATATGGTAGAAACAAAATCACTCGAAGCTACTGTTTCTAATTACAAAGACGGTATCGGGAAAGCACCAGCACGATACAAAGCAGGTGTAGAAAAAAACAACAACCAAAACGAGAACGCAATTGCATCTCAAGGTCTGTACGAAGCACGTATAGCTGAGTCAATCGCAAACGGTTCTCGAGTCAAAGGCTTACAACAGTCAAGCACTGCTGCATGGAAGCAAGCAGCATCAACAAAGGGCGCATCAAGAATCGGGCCTGGAATGACAGCAGCACTACCAAAATTCAGCAAAGGAATTGGAAATGTTCTTGCAACTATTCAAGGAACTACAATCGCTGAAAGAACTGCTGACCCAATGACGAACATCGACAATAGAGTAAAGCCAATTGCACAAGCACTTTACGACATGAAGAGGAGATGATCTCAATGGGAGACAAGAAAGAAACCGTGAAAGCGGTAGAAAAAGCGAAAGCAGGACCTTCTAACAACGGTCCGCTATTCGATTACAGGAGGGACACAGTATGCGACTAAGGAAGACAACTATTGTATCTGACGAAGGCATCCAAGACTCTGGAACAGCAATTTGGGATCTTGACTTTAGTGATCCAGTAAGAGCAATCATACTCGGATTCTACGGAAAAAGGTTTGACAACAGTGACACCAATGATCCAATGCTCTTGGAAGACATTGACAAGATAGAAATAGTTGACGGAAGCGACGTTATCTATTCCACAGACGGAACAAACGCCGGCGCAATACAATTGTGGCACACTGGCATGAAGCCATTCCTGGCGTACACTGCAAATTCTGGAAGCACAAACAGGCAGCAGGTCAAATTGCTATTTGGACGTGACGAAGGAGATTCAGAATACGGTCTTGACACTGAGAAGTTCACAAACCCACAGTTAAAGATCACGCACAGTTTCACAGAATCAGCAGGAAATTGGGCTGACAACCAGCAAACAGTAACCGTGCAGGCTCTAATTGCAGAAGGCGCACCAAAGCCAAAGGGCTTCTTTATGACGAAAGAAATATACTCGTTCTCAAAGAGCACTTCTGGTGACGAAACTATTGATATGCCTCGTGACTATCCTTACAGGTTCCTCAATATGCAAGTCAAAGACGCCGTAACACCAATTTACGCAGAGCTGCCACAGACAAAAATCTCATGTAATTTTGACGAGTTCGTTCCAGTGGACGAAGTCACAGAAGATCTTGCCTGGGACAATGTTGCCAAGTATGGTTTGCAGTACCAACAGCATGAAGCTATTGGTGACGGATCCGACACAGACATAAAGAGCTACAACCAAATGGCCTGGAATTGGGGCGGTTGGTGCAACTCTTGGAACAGTGGACAAGATTGTGAGGTAAAAAGACCTTATTCCGGTTACAGTACACTCGGAAGACACACATGTCCTGATTCAAGCGGAGCAGATTTCACAAGCACATTCCTTGCAAATGCTCAAAGAGCGTTGGTAACACATCACGGGTTTGAATTGTTTGAATCTGAACTAATACCGTTTGGAAACATCAACAATTCAACGGACTGGTTTGATCCTAGATCTTGGAAAAGCGTGAGGCTAATCCTAACACAGGCACAAACCGATGCACTAACTACAAAAATAGTAGCGCAGCAGGTTCGACCTTACTGAAGATAGGTGTAATTTATGCCATTCTTCGGGCAATCGAGAGGCAGGGGGCTGGGAAAAACCCGGCCCCGAGTCCTCAAGACAGGGGATAAAATGGGTTTACCTTGGGACGCTTACTATGTTTTGACAAAAGCCAATGCAAGGCTTACAAATTCTAAGATACACCCAAACAGCGGAGCTCCTGATTACGACATTGAACACAATGTTTCAGACCTTAACCCAGCAGACGCAAACCTTGACATGAATGGCAACGACATACTGAATGTTGATGTCCTGCAAGGTGTTGCTGCTTCAAATTTAGATATCAAAAGCTTCGGAACACTTAGTTTCTACGCAAGCGGGGCTTTAAATATTTCATGTAACCTAAATGATGCAGCTTTCAATGCAAACCTATTTCCGTTCTTTGATAACACAAGGGATTTGGGCAAATCAGACACTCGTTGGAGAAACGCGTATATTTTAGGAAACCTTTCTGACGGCACATTTTCATTAACAGTAGCAAACGCATGGCTAGCCTATTGGCATGTCACATCTACTGGAACAAACCACACCTACATAGACCAAGACGTAACAACATCTGCAGGGCCCTCTTTTGACACCTTAACAATTACCGATCCAACTGTTGCTTGGAAATTTACTAAAACATTAATTGATGTTGGAACAAACACACAACTCGGTTTGCAATCTCAAACAAGCGGAGCAGCAACAAGGTTTGGTTTGTTCTCAAAAGACGGTGACGGAACAGACAATGTGTTTTTACACATTTGGGGAGCAGGAACGCCAACAGATGCAACAGGACAACATAGAATGTCTTTGGGCTGGGCTAAAACACCACAAAAGTATAGACTAACCCCAGAAAAAGATTTTGAATTTACCAACAGTGCAGGAACTATTTATGAAATCAGCAACACAACAGGCGACACCGTGTTCTCTTTGGGAAATTTAACAGTAACAAACGCTGCAAAAGAAATAGCACAGGTAAACTGCAAAATGACTACAATAGGCGGCTTTGCAATTAGCCTTACAAATCGAACAGGCGCAAACACAGTACAAGGTCAATTAGTAAAAGCAGATACCGCAGGCGATGAAGGCGCAATATTAACAGGCGGCGCAGACGACGAATGCATAGGAGTATTTTTAGACAATGGAACTCCTGACGATTCTTCCGCATGGATTGTTGTTGCAGGAATAGCAAATGTCTTATTCAACGACAACACTGCCGCTGTTAGAGGAAATTGGGTAGGAACGGGAACAGCAGGACTGGCAAGAACCCAAGCAAGTCCTCCTGCATTAGGGATTGCTTCACACTTTGAAGAAATAGGACACTGCATTCAAAATGTTGATGCAGGCGGAGGAGGAACCTTTATACTTGCAAGGTGCGTGTTGCATTTTAATTGATGGAGAGTGATATTAATGACTGACAAAATAACAAAACTTAATGACAATGTGCATTTCACTTGCACTCAAATTGGAAGCGAGGAGGATTAAACATGCTTGTATCAAGAGACTTGGGCGACGAAATAGACAAAGTACTGCCAAAAATGCAGGAAGAAGTAGTCAAAGAAATGGACATGATTCTTTCAGGATTGGAAAACAACATTCCAACAGACACAGAAACAAAAGCCTTAATTAAAGGCGAAGACATAAGCATTACATTAAAGCACGAAGTAAGAATATGGAGGCGATATTATGGCTGAACAGCCAAGAGTAGACCAAATAAAGCACGAGTTTGATAGACCGGAAGATGCACACAGCGCACCGGTAACACCAGAGCTAGTGCAAAAAATAGACATGGTTGCAAACCTGTTAACAATCAAAATGTACAACTTGCACCCATGGTACGAAACCGGAATAAAGAAAGTTGTAGACACAACAAGCGAAACAATATACAGCAAGTACGTAGATGTTGACTACAATCTTGTACTCACACATGTCAGCGCAACAAACTCTCTAAACACACCAACAACAATCGATATTGGAATTGAAAGAGGCGGCGAATATGTACGCTTGAACAGAGATGTTCCAAGTGCAGCAGACGTTTCAATTAACTGGGACGGACAGGTCTTGCTAATAGAGCACGATAGAGTTGTAGTCACAGACTATGGTGCAACAGCAAACAACATCTTCACAACATCAATGAGTGGATACAAAATAAAGGCGTGATTTCAATGTTTTCTCTAAGACCAATTCGGGTAATAATAAGGCCTGACAAGAAGACAGTGCAACAAAAAGAAGACATTGCTCCAGATATTGCACAATGGAAATGTGACGAAGGTTCAGGTGGAACATTAACGGACAGTATTAATAATTTTGATGCAACACTAACAGGAGTAAATTGGACTGCTGCAACAGGCAGAGGAACAAAACCAAAATGGAACGGCAGCACAGCCAAAGGTATTGTAACAGCCGACGCAGCTTTTAGTATTCATACCTTAGAAGCCGTAACAGTAACCGCTTGGGCGTACTTGCTTTCAGACGGATCAGAAGGAGTGGGACACGTATTCAACAAACTACACTATGCAGGAGCAAATGCAAACAAAGGTTACAACATGTGGTTCGGCGGCTATATCCCAGCCGGTGTTCAATTAAAAGCAGAAATAGGTTATGACGGCACAATGCCTATTTCAATTTCAACAGCAGTAATACAGTTGAATGAATGGGTACACGTTGCCATGACCTACGACCACAACGGGGACAAAAAAGTGTACTTGTACAAAAACGGAGTAGAAATGACATACGATCAACAACCAACAGCAACAGGAAATTTGTATGATGACACTGCTACTGACGGAGTAATAGGAAACGACGTAGAATACAACCTTTTTGCACCAGACGGCTATTTGGACGATGTTAGAATTTATGGCAGGAAGTTAACAGGAGCACAAATTTTGGCGATTCACGATGCAACAAAGTAAGGAGATGAAATAAATGTGGTATGTACTTGAAGACACAGTTCCGGCAAACACAGCGAGAGCAAATGCCAGAGAAACTTCAATCAAAGTTCACAGAGGAATCTTACACACTATTTTTGTGACAATGCCACCAGGAAACGCAGGCACGACAAACTTTCAGTTAAGAAAAGGTGGCTATTTCATTTTGCCAAGAAATGAAGACAAAAGCATTACTGGCGAACACTCAAGTACAGAAATGCGAGAATGGTTATTTTTGCCGGCAGAAACAAACAGACTCACGCTTCGCACCTGGAACACGAGCACAAAACACGAACACAACATAAGACTCTTAATTGGTGTACTGGAAAAAGAAACCGCAGAAATGCCTGAAACTCTTTTGAAAGAAATGAGACTGTTCCTCAAACTGTTTAGGAGACGAACGTAAGTGACCGAAGACACACCTGATTGGCACCAACGACAATACAAACAGGAAGTTGCATTAAGACCGAGTCAACTTTTTCCAACAGGAAAAGTGCTTTGGTACGGCGATTTTGAGAACGAATGGGCCGGCTTCAATATAAGCAGTGGCACCGGCACATACACAGGAATTTCAGGATACAGTGATCAAGGACAAGGCAGCTTTCGGTTAACAACAGGTGCAGTCATTGACACAGAACTTAGAGTTTACAAATACTTTTCCGGTGTTGGAAAAGGACACTATGGTTACGAAATGACTTTTGCAACAGAAACAGGTATGAGCAAATTTGAAATAAGATTAATGACAATCAGAAACAACGTAAGATATGAAGCCCGAATCGATATAATTCCAAGTTTAAACGAAGTGAAATATTATGACAGTGGCGGTAACTGGCAAGACGTTCCAGGAATTGACAGGTTTATCGATTTAGATGCAACAGTATGGCAAAGAATGAAGTTTACAATGGACACAGAAAAAGCAACATACGGAATGTTTTTCCTTGCAAACTATGAAATTGATCTAAGCGCGTATGCTTTAAAACAATCGGTTGCAGGGGTTCTTGAACGATCAAGGTTTGAAATCGCTGTTGCGCCAGCAGCGGCTTTGTCATACCGTTGTTGGATTGACAACATAATAATAACAGACGAAAGTAGGTGATGAAAGATGATAATTGCACAAGATAAGGTTTTTGTTCCTAAACTGCTTAAAGTAAATACAGATGACAATGCAGTGGCAAAAGACCAGGTCGTTCAAGTCGTAATCTGCTTAAACTATGTTTGGGACGCAGGAAACACCAAATGGATTAGAATGACACAACCGTGATGCTTATGAACGGAACAGACCGAGATTACTTTGACGTCAAGATTACGCAAATAGACAAAAAACTACAAGTGATTCACGACGAAGTCCTCATAATTAAGACAGAAAGAAAAGCTGAGAAGAAATTTATGGTTGCAGTGGCAGGCATGATTGCCTTTGCCATTACTACACTAATGAACTTTTTTGGGAGGTGAAAGCTATGGACATAAATTTTGATGTTGACGATATCGTAAAGGTCACAGGAATTGTGGTCGTTGTTGTATCAGTCGCAAGAGCTCTAATAGATTTTGGCTTAGCGGCAATATAAGGTAGCATTTCACCGGAAATGTGCAGACGAAAGGTTTAAATACTACCTCTGTCATTATAATACTACATGATTAATGAACGGAGGTGGTATTTTGCCACAAGCTTACGTCTATTTTAATGACGAAACATACAGAAAACTTGCAAATCTTGCTTTTGCAGAACATACCTCTGTTGCAAGAATTGCGTCAAGAATGCTTGACAAACAATTAGGGAGGAAAAAGCCATGAGCCTATTCAAAGGAGAAGAAATTAAAATAATACAGAGAATCCTTGCAAGACATGAACGCAGGCTTGACGCCGCAGACGCAGACAGGCGCAGAATTAAAGACAACCAAGACAAGCTCGGAGGAGAACTAACCGACTTGACATGCAGATTAAACAAACTTGAGGAGGCTAAGAAACATGGAAGGAAGAAAGGAAAGTAAATACAATCTCGCAGGGACTTGTCCCGAGTGCGGAAAACTCATCAAAGTTGAACACATAATTTGTGTTGACATTGTTGAGCCAGGAACATCAAAGAAAGTGGAGGGAAAAAACAATGCCGAAAACCAACCTGCAGGAAATGCAGAGGAAAATAAACCTGAAAGCACAGACGTTCGACCTGATAACCCAAAGGGGAAAACTGGAACAGGGAATAGCGAGATACAATCAGCAGATTCAGGAAATAGTAAAGAAAATAAACGCCCTGGAGGCAAAACCAAATGACACTACTACTAAAAGCAGAGAAACCAGAAAATCACATCCTTGAACTAGTGAGAGAAGGAGACAGCATAGAAGTACATATGGACGGCGAGTGTATTGCAGAATTTAGGGACACTGGTGCTTTTGTTCTACATGGCCTTGATTCGAGCAACAGGTACGAAGGTCGGTGGGACAAAGAATGACCGAGAAGGACAAAGTGGAAGGAAAAGTCGCCAGAATAACAAGCTGGAAAACAGGCAAAGGCTATTTTCTGAACATAGAGAACGACTCTAACGACTATTATGGCTTTGGAAAATGCAAAGGCGAAGTAGGCTGTTTTGTTGAACTCTAGGTCTCTGAAGGCACTGGAAACTTTTCTGACAAGATAAAGATAGACAAATTGCACTCAAAGGCAACAGTAAAGCAAGCAGTCAAAGAAACAGCAGACAAAGACCTAAAAATTGTTGAAGATAGCATCAAATCTGGAGAAAACACGTACTTTGCAAGGCAGAATTTAATCATTCGACAGACCTGCATAAAAGCAGCAGCAGGGATAATCAGCAGAGTTGTTGGTACAGACTCAAATTGGAAAGTCCAAAAGCTAGTTGAAGGAACAACCGAAATTGCAGAAGGGCTTTATGCTTGGATTACAGAATCAGACCAAAGGCTGCCTGAACCACCGGAGGAACCATAAATGAGCTGTGAAGATTGCAAAAACTACGAAGTAACGGCTGATAAGGAATTTCAAAAAATGTCAGAAGGAATAAACGAACTTCTAGCAAATCGTTGTTGTGGACTCGAGTGTGACGATTGTGAAATGCAGGTTAAACATGAGCACTGTATCAAGAATAAAATTAGGGTCTTGCTTGAAGGAAAGGGGGCGAAACTCTAAATGAGAATCCAGCGTGACCGCAGGGAAAACAAGCAAAGAGTCCAGGACGTGGAAGACTACCTGTTTGACGAACGCAACAAAAAAGAAAAGGACTGGTAAACATGAGTCCTTTCACAAAAACAGCAATTGTGTTCTACATAATTGGTCTTCTTTGGGGTTTTGTAGGTCGTGGCTTTTTGGGTGTTTAATGACGCCAAAACATTGTCCGGTTTGTGGACACAAACTGTACAACAGCGTAAGAACAGCAAAAAACTATGTTTGGAAATGTTCAAGATGCAAGTTTGAGCACAAGGAATAGTGGAAGCATGGAGAGAGTCTGAATGAGAGAGAAAAAAGGAGAATATTTTTGCGAGAAATGTGGAACAAAGTTTGATTCAGAAGAAATCAAATACGTTGGCTATGATGATGGCGACGGATATGTTGACACAGAAGTTAAAGCAAAATGCAAGAAGTGTGGAGAAGAAAACGAAATGTGGCAATAGGGCAGTCGGAAAGCAGGGGCCCGCTCAACGGATGTCGGTTGATCACTGACTAAGTTGCTGAACCCCTGCCCGATCTCTGCCCTCTGACCTCGCTTTTTGGGGCAAAAGCCCCCACAAAGCAGTGTCGGTTGCATAAACCTTTCGCCACCCTTGGGGGCGTCAAAAGGATTTATTGCCACCGCCACCGAGGTCCAAGTAGGGCTTTTGCCCAATAAAAAAGCGAGGTGTAATCAAAATGGTAAAATCAGAAACAGAAAAGAAAGAAGTGCCAGAAAAGACTGTAACACAGGCACAAATCAATCTCATTGTAGAACTCTACGAGGAAACAAACTACTCTACAAGGTGTTGTATTGAGGAAATGCAAGACTTCAACAGGGATTGGGCGAACAAGCACATTCAGATGCTCAAAGACCTCAAATCTCGTCAGTATCAAGAGAGGAAAAACCACGAAAGTGGTCCAGTGTTTGACAAAATCGGCTTCGGAATGGTCTACAAGCTGGTTCACAGAATGTGCAATGAAATGCCTGCTGCTTTCAAGCCAGACAGGAACGACTTTATTGACCGCATGATTGGCGAATATGTGCTGTATAAGAAAGCACAGGAAGCTTGCAGGCAGTTTGTCAAGGACGGTGGTCTAAAATGACTGAACCAGAACGCTGCCAAGACTGTAAATGGTGGGACGAAGCACTACAATGTTGTGGTGCTGCAGAAGGCGACTTTGGTGAATGTACACCAAAGGAGGTGAAATGTAAATGAACGAACAGGAAGCAGAAGAACAAAGCACTTTCCTCAAAGGTGCACTTGGTGCTTTACGCAATCTTGCTGACGACATAGAAAAACAACGCTTGGAAGTGTTTGTAGTTGCAAACAAGCTCAAAACACTAAGACAAGAAGCGTATAAAATACATAATGAAATTGGACAGTACTTTGGAATGGAGGGCAAATAGCCCTCTTCCACGCGGGCAACGAAAAGAGCTTTGAGGTGGTGCAAGTCCACCTGCCCGCATGAGGACACGAGCTTTCTATGCTCCTACATGGAAAAAACCTCGTTTACTTCTCGTGTCCTCTACATAACTAAACAACAAAATGGCAACACAGCGTTGTTTATAGAAGAAAACAGCAAAAGAACAAGAATACTAAAATAGTAATTTTGTCGAACACAGGAAGGAGCAAGAACAAGCGACGGGCAACTATTCCGCTTACCCGCCGCCACCACGCAGTGTAATTTTAAGCAAGAAATGAAGACAAATTTTGTAGTTGTTTTTATGCAGCTCAAGGGTGCAAAACTTGTAAAAAAGAAACTTATTAATAAAATTTTAACAACTACCCTAACCTAATTAACCCTATACTGTGTTCTTGGACAACATACCTATTACTTAGTGTAGTCCTCTCAAGGAAAACTGGTGTAAAACACCAAGACAGCCCCCCACGGCGCTTGAGTGGGCCCCCCCAAGGCACTTGGGGACAGTGGGAAACGCTAAACAACACACTACAGACAACAACCACACACACACCACAGCCAACCTACAGACCACACACACACAACTACTAACTAATCCAAGAACTATCAAAATCTTATTAATAAGAAATTTGTTTAATTGTTTTAATTGTTTCTTACATTTACACTACTTTTAGAGGAAAGAGTAATAAAGAACTTAAGCTGTAATAGTTAGTGGTGTTTTGTGTGACTGTTCGTTCAAGAGCCAATTTGCTTAAAGAGAAAATGGAAACGGGGAAGTGAAGGTGATCGTGTTTGCCTGCTGATACAAATGCTGTTTATACTTACGAGATTGTTGCGCCTTCTGAGGTAAGACTTGTTAATGAATTAATAATGGAAAATCGTGTAGAGTTTGTGAAAGGAAGGGTTCGCAATGTGTCGAGTGAACGCAGTTTTAATGGTCCTTATCTTAAAATAGACGGAGAGATGTCTTCTAAGTCAGGGCATTCTCTTGGTGCTGGACAAACATCTCCTTTTACTCTTGGAATGATTCCGCTTGCAGGACACCCTTTGCCTGGTGTT
>SDBT01011483.1_pt1 | contig 14244 bp, 17 predicted proteins | sample 2277101 | NCBI WGS metagenome assembly SDBT01 (sample SAMN10404973, study PRJNA504765) | marine sediment metagenome | isolation source: marine sediment core GS10_PC15, 103 cmbsf | place: Arctic Ocean: Southern Knipovich Ridge | collected 2010 | reverse complement strand
CAACAGCTTGCTTATCTATCAGAAAAAGGCTATTGTCCGGCGATCTACAATAATCCGAACAGAGGAACAGCAGTTGCAGTCAACACAGTCAACAAGAAATCTACCCAATGGCGCAAGGAACGATTCCCAGGAACCGTAGAAGAGAAGGAACTTCAGGAGGCAGAAGAGAACTATCAAGACTACGAAGAGATTACCATTAGTGAAATCTATCAAGAGATGTATGGGATTTACATGTAAAAAATGAATATGATTGTATTGTTACTACTACTGTAGTAACAATGCACGTAATCTTTACGATTAAGATTGATGAAAATAGTGGCGATGTATATAGCTATCCTCTAGAGGGTTGCCAGGTAGTGTTGGAAGCTATAATAAAAGGGGACCTCCCAGTGAAGGGAGAGACTGTACGAATAAAAGGCGATCTGTACATTGTAAGAGATAAATATTGGGATATTATCCCACAATATTTTAGTGATGTAGAAGCTGAGTGTAGTTGCTACATTAGATTGGTCAAGGTCTAATTATGCATTAAGGAGCCCCGTAGGCTATTTAATGTGTGTGTGTGTGTGTCGAATTTATCTGAGCATTTCAGTTAGAGCGGGGAACAAACTTCCCGCACAGAGCATCATACCCAGGATCATAACCAAGTTTGCAACCATCAAGAGAGCAAACCCTCGGATTTGACGCTGGATGATGTTGAGATCATTCTCACTGTCTTTTTTCTGCTGGAAAATGTGGTAAAAAGCCAACACGGTAAGGGCGGCGGCTGCCACCATTACGGCAAGCGAACATAACGAGATAGCCATAGACATTACTTGTAGTCAAGAAAAAATTTTAAATTATGCAAGTTTACGATTTGGAAATTGATTTAAAATGCTTTAAAGATTACTAAATGCACATTTAGAGTAATCACCTAACAGCCCCTATAAATGGCTGAAAAAATACAAAAACCATGTTACTTTTTTAATACTGGAGGCTGTTACCATAGTGACGGAAGAATAAAAACAGAGCAGGAGTGCAAGTACCTTCATGTCGGTATCAATGAGCCTTTAGAAAAGCCGCAGCACCTCAAACCGGCATGTAAATACTATCACTTGCGGGGACACTGTAAGAACCCATATTGTGTGTTTGGACATTCAGAGTTGTCATCTGAACGTTGGAACAAGTTTTTTCCTACTCACATTTACCCAGGGAGTGATTATACTAAAACTGACAAGTTTAATTGGGATGGTAAGCAAATTGAGGTTCAGACCCCCTCCTCGTCCGAAACTAATGTTAATCAAGTTAAAGCAGCTATCCTAATGATGATGTTGCAGATGCTTGATGAATGACCTATTATTGTAGTACAAATGCACTATAATAATTTTTAGGGATAAACGATTGAAAAATTGATTAAAAACCTATCACCTGATACATCTAAAAGCACACAGACTTAAAGAGAAACAATGACTTCTATGATGGATCAACTAACTACAGATGTGACCGAGAACGTCATTTCTCAAATTACTGGAAAACTATTGCCTGCTATTGCAGATCGCTATGATATCCCGCTCGATGAGCTTGTTGAGTTGGTTAATAACAAGAGTACAAAGTCTACCATCCGAGCTAGACCAAAGACCGATAAGGGTGTCAAGGCAACTCCAAAGGCAAAAGTTTCGTCCAAAAAGCCGGATTCAAAAACTGTTAAGGCAACTCCAAAGGTAAAGGCATCGTCCAAAAAGACAAGTGCTGCTAAAAAGCCAGTCGCAAAAACTGCCAAGGCATTTAACAAGGAATTAACTGATCTGCAGAATAAGGTTGATAGTGCTCAAGCAGAGAATAAGTTTTGGAACACATTTAGCAGTCGTCCTCTTGCTGACACTGCTGCAAATCGCAAAAAGTACAAGTTTATTGATGAGCTTGGTATCTGTGGCAAGGCTGGTGATGAAAAGTTGACTGCAGCGCTAAAGCTGTTAGGAGCTCCTAGCAAGAAGGATGTTCCGGTACACAAGCAAGCTGCACGCGCCAAGGCTCGCGCTAAACAAGAGTCTGAGGACGAAGAGTCTGAGTCGGAGACAGAGATTCCAGCACCCAAGAATGCTGATGACTATCTTGAAGACGACAATGAGGATGACGAGGACGATGACGATGACGAGGACGATGACGACTCTGACTCTGACAATGATGACGAGGACGACGATGACGAGGATGACAATGAGGATGACAATGAGGATGACAATGAGGATGAGGAACCGCCAGTCGAGGCATCGCCAAAGAAAAAGACACCGCCAGTCAATGCAGCACCAAAGAAAAAGACACCGCCAGTCAAGGCAGCACCAAAGAAAAAGACACCGCCAGTCAAAGCATCACCAAAAAAGGGACCTGCCAAACGTGCAGCAAAGAAATCTGAGGATGATGATGGTACTGAGGACATGGACACTGTTGTTAAGCTCAGCAACCTTATTGATGAGGGTAATGCAGAAGTTGATGCAAAAGGTAGAGTAGGTTCAGGGTCTGAAGATGAACCAGTCAAATCTCCGGTTAAAGGCAAACAGCCACAAGCACGCTACAACTCTAAAATCAAGCAGTGGTGGAACCCGCAGACAAAGTTTGCTCTCAAGAGAAAAGGAATCAAGAGTGTAGTGTTTGGCAAGGTCGAGAGTGAAAACGACATCGTACCTTTAACAGCTGCTGATCTCAAACAGTGCTCAAGTTTGGGCTGGATTACTGATAATACAATATTAACCAAAAGCGAAGAGTCAGAGTCAGAAGCCGAGAGCACATCAGATTCTGAAGAGGATTCTGAGTAAACCCCTTTCTATTTATGAGCGTTAAATGCTAATGAATAGTAAAAAATCTTGTGTGAATGTAATGTATAAATACACATTTATTCTTAATAATGGTCAACAGGACCATGTTGTAGGTGATATGTTTCGAAATGTGTTAACAGACTATTTCCAATGGAGAGCTATGGACCTTCTCGGAGGCGTAATGTTACAGGGGATTGAAGTCCGCGGTTATCCAACGTCAAAAGGTAATGCCTATCATGTTGATGCAAAACTAATTGAACAAATTGTGGATACCCTCAAACAACAGAATGTGGGGTTAATACCAGTTAAAGAGAGTACGGAACCAAGACCTGATGTCCAAAAGGAACGTTGTGAAGATATGAAAAAAACTTGTCCTGAGGGTTCTAAAGATGTTGATCCGATCATGCAATATGAAGATTGGTGTGATGATATTCCTCATCAAGAGTTTGTAAAGAACAATGAATACCTATCCCAATGTTACCGCTTGTCTAATTTGCTTAATGCCTTCAAGGCCGGCCTTGAAGTGAAAAAGAACAAAGCACCGATGCCCCAGTGGCCAGTTGATCCGATTAGTGGAGTTGGGTTGTCAGCAGAAACACTACAGGCCTTGTACAAACAAGCTCAAGACGCAAAGCTTGAGATTCCAGAATTATTTATAAAATTTATGAATGCTTTGGATGCAGGTCTTTTTGACGTAGAGGCGGCGATTAAAGGTCAATATGTTGGGCTTACAGATAAGATTAGTATAGATTACCGTAAAGGGTTTGTCGACCCAGCGGTAGATCTATTGTTTCCTGCACAACAGGCCGCTTCTTCACCACCACCATTAACAGAACAAACCCAAGAAGAACAAGATTTACAAATGGCAATACAATTAGCTGAGCAATTTGGCTATCAATAATTAAGAATAATCTTGACTCACGATAAGAAGATAATGTCAAAATTATTCTGGTTTTTATTATTCATTATATTAGTTATTATTGTTATTTGTAGGACATGTGTGTTCCCATTGTCCGCAGGAACCGTCGATTGCGGTTTACTGGCCGCAAAAAACCTTCAGCGTCAAACTGAACAAAAGCAGTTGCGTGATTATCCATTAGTAGCAGCAATTGTAGAACCACGAGAAGAAAATTTGGCAAAGATCCTCATGCATTTTATAAAGGTCATGCCTGCCTATACTCATTTTCAAGTATACCATGGTACAAACAATGCTCATGTGTTATATGATAATTTCAAACCGTATATTCAATCAGGAAAGATTTCACTGTGGAATTTAGGTGTGGATAATTTGAGTATGCAGGGATACTCTGCGCTACTAACATCAAAAGAGTTTTGGAATACGATGCAGAGTGAACAGGTACTTATTTTTCAAACCGATGCAATCACCTGTGGCAAAAGTAAATTCAAGATTGATGACTTTATGGGTTACGATTTTGTAGGGGCTCCTTTGGCCATACCTATAGTAGTTCTAATCAACATGCTTTACATGTGTAAAGGGTATGTGACAGGACATTCTCGGTTTTATAATGGTGGTTTAAGCTACAGAACAAAGAGTAAGATGTTGGCAGTTATTAAGGAATATCGTTGGGACCAATTGTGTCCGGAGGATATTTGGTTCTGTGCGTTTCTACCGCGCGTTGGAGGTGTTCTACCAACAAGAGAAGAAGCACGAAAGTTTAGTTTTGAAGCTGAAAAGTTAACAACAACACCCTGGGGTGTACACAAACCCCGAAAAGAATATAACTCTTTATGTGAGGTCTGTCCAGAAATCAAAGAGATTCCATTTATTCCGTCTCATACAGATTATCGGAACCTGTTTATTGTTTAAGAAGACAGCAAAAGTATGTAATGTATACTCGCGAGGAAGAGCCTCGCTCCGTCGTTGGTGGGGGCGGAACCCCACCGTATACCGTTAGATCTGGTTTTTGTAATCCAGAGCCCACAGATCCAATTAAACGCGCAGAATACTTTTTAGAGCAGATGAGAGTGTATCTTGATCTACACATGCATAAGAAAAATGTTAATAATGAATATCACCAGATAGAGATTATATTTAACGCGTTGCTAAATGTTATAACAGAAACTAATTATAAAATATTGGCAGATACTCTGTGTAGTACTGGAAAGCGCGTCAACGCGAGTTACACTAAAAGTTCTCAGTATTGGAACGAGTTCCTAAAGTTTATGCATTACAAGTTAACTGGCCGGACCTACTAACTCGTCTCTAGTCTCACGATATGTATATATAGACCATAAAGTCTATATTTACTCAAACTTTGGAAGGAGTCCCTCCAAACGCATCCCGCGAATCAAACGCGTCATACCAATACCACCACCGCAGCGGTGGAAAAAATCATATGAGAGGTATTGCTCCATCTCCTTGTCTACACGTTCATGTGTAAACTTACTGTACAACAAGTTAGCATAACCACCACCACTGATAGTCTTAAATTCACGTAGCATCTCAACACTATCCACAGCACGCTCAGCACTTCCAATAGTCTCCATACCGTGAATGATAACATCCGCCTTTAGAGCATGACCTTCCCACTTTGGGTTCTGGCGCATGTTCCAGAACGGAGAAGTTTTGTTTGGAAAGTCCGTCAAGAAGAAGATTGGTCCAAAAGTATTTCCAAGTTTGGTCTCATCCTCATGACCAATGTCATCTCCAGTTACTCCAAGGAGTGTTGCTGCATCATCCCACGTGCCACGAGTAGCAGTTTTTTGCTCATCTGGCGTTTTACTTAAATCTAATACCTCTAGATGCTCCGGAACGTTAAATCCCATATGACGAAGCAGTCCAGCTTCAAACTCAATCAGCCGCTCAAATCCTCCATGAAGCTCAAACTCAAACATTGGAAAAATTAAATCATGCCGACCGGGCACTGGATTTGGTTCGTTGCGATAAGAATAAGTTAATGTAAAAAATCCAGGGACCTTTGGGCGTCTCAGCATCTCTAGTTCAAGTTGCATCTGGCCAGTTTGAGGAAGCGGCCAAACTTGTCCACCATGGTTATACTCAGAAACCGTTTCTGGATCCTCGCACGCCGCAAGAATGCTACGTCTGTGTTGCACGCCAGCCTCAATCAAGCCCTGCTGATAGCAGTACTCACGAAGTTTGCGGATTACGTGGTCAAATTCAAGGGAATCAACGTCGCTTGGTTGCATTTGGTTGTCTACAACATATTCTTGTATATCTTTAAACCATCTGATACATTCTTTAGTATCATTAATAGATACCCCTATACTTATACTTATAGTCCTTCAGGCCACTCAGTACCACTCGGACTGTTTTTACGAGTCAATAAGAAGATTGATAAACCAACGAGCATTACCGCAACCAAAATACCAATAATCAAACCGATAATCAAACCCCAATTAGTTGAGCTCTTTGATGATGGCGAAACCTCAGCCTGTTCACATTTACCGGTATCCATATTACAGCTGTAGTCATCTCCATAGCCACGTTGACACATCTGGGCAGCTTTGGTTTCGTCAAGGGTGTTACATTTCTCACACTGTACCCCGCTATCCTCACCCACACATATATACTTGTATTGATAACAATCACTATCAGTAGTAATAACACCGGTTGGATCACAAGTTTGACATTCTTCTTGTGCACAGAATGGCTTTCCAGCACAAGAAGTACAACTATCGTCATCAACACAACTGGTGCACATGTCTACCGGGACAGTAGCAGGAGATGGACTTGGCGGAGCTTCCAATGTATCGAAAGAATCTAACGTTGCAAGTCCTTGTACTCCACCATTTATAGCTTTGATAGATATTTTGTATTTTGTTCCATGATCTAAACCACTATCAATGTAAATATTGTTGGTAGAGCTGTGTTGAGGAATAGAGATACCGTCATCGCCAGTAATAGTGACTATATATTGATCCGCACCTTTGACTGCATTCCAATTTGCAGATACTGATGTATATCCTGGATGAATGTTCACATTTGTAGGAGCAGCCAACTTGCTACTTTCTGCTTGTGCAGTAAAACCGCCATTGTCATACGCGGCAGTAAACGGTTCATAGTTAAAATCATTATAACTCATTACATGGACTAAACATTTTATTTTTAGCTTGGCTATCCAATTATAGGCCTTTGGACATTCGCCTCCGCTTACCGAAGCGGGCCACGGAGGATGCGCTAGCGCATCCTTTTTGATCTACTTTTGTTAAAAGTAGGGCGCAACCCCGCAAAAATTGACTATATACAGCACAGCTGTATATAAATCAAATATGGTACTCTCAGCAGCTTTGTATGGATCATGCATCTCTATATCACTTATTATATACGCATTGATTATTAGGTACTTTCTGTTCTACAGACATGTTCGCCGTCTTTCTAGGGATACAGACCAAGAGCTGCGTGACAAGGGATTTCAGTACATTGTGGTGGAACCACTTGTCAAGCACACTGTGAAGGGGTACGAAAGCACGGTAACTGTTCCGCGTGGGTTTGCATGTACCGGTGTTTTCTGGACCTTTACAGAAAAAGATGCAATTGCGCTTGAATATTTGTGTGCAGGCAGCATTAGCAATCGCAAGTTTGTATTTACAAAGACAGGTATCCCAAGTGCGAGGTCAGTGTCAGATCGTTTGTTGTTTGACTTTGTCTAATTAGCATCATCAGCTGCTAGACGAGCAATAAGCGCTGATTTATTACCAGAGACTGGCAGTCCACGCTTTTTGAGTTCAGCCTTGAGATCCACAACCTTCATACCAAGGTAATTAGTCATCAATACGGCGACCTCTTCTTGCTGTTTAGCGAGCTCCTGGTGGAAATTCTCCACTTGAACTTTATTAGTAGTATTAAACTCTAAACATATACCTGTCTCAGCATCACAAAACTCCCTCCAATCAGCACACTGTTTGATATTATTCATGTCGCAATTTCCGTAAGGATGGAGTTTGATAAGATCCTTCACGTCAACTACATTATTGACATAAAACAATTCCTCATCAAATGTTTCTTCAACGAAATCCTTACAGTCCTGATATTTATGTACTGGATGACAGAGTTTGCCTTTTTCAGCGCATTGTTTAATTTTGTCCTTTGTACATTTGTAGCGTGGTTCTTGGTTATCGATAATTGTTTTCGTTTTAGCTTCCTTTTTCTCTTTCCAAGCTTCCTTGACCTCCTGCGTCTGTCCAACAAGCATCTTATTCCAAGCATCTTCATTGGCTTTGATCATACTTTTGCAAGTACCAGTGTCTGGATCACAGAATTGACCATTATTACTACACTCGGCCATTTTTTGTTCAGTGCATTTGCCAGTTGGTACCCATTCATTTTGCTCCTCCCTACTCAACGCATTATTGACATACCACAATTTATTATCAGAATAGTTAGTACACATAGAATATGGGTCAAGGGGATCACAAAGTTGGCTTTTTTCGGCACACTGTTTAATTTTGTCCTTTGTACATTTGTAGCGGGGTTTTTGGTTATCAATAATGGTTTGAGGTGCTACCCAATTGAGAACCTGTTTGTTGATCAAACCACTGTAGTCATAATGGCCAGCCCCAGCAACATCGCCAGGACCCAAACACTTACCGGTATTAGGATCACAAGCTTGGAACTTATTCACACACTTGTCTACTTTTTTATCAGTACATTTTCCCTTTACATTCTTTTGCCGCCACCAATTTTGGATTGCCTGGGCTGTTTCAGGTTTATCACCAAGACATTTCCCAGTTTCTGGATCACAAAAATGGAGATACCCCTCACACTGTGCAACATTGCACTTGATGGTATGCACAGTAAGTAATGGACGTTCCTTTTTTTGCTTATCCCACCATTCTCCAGGATTGAGGAGCTTGATCCGGAGATCACGAAGCATGGGGCCTTCTTTTGGGCGATACTTGTTGAGCTCGTTACAGAACGATCCTACGTATACTGGAATTGGCGGATAGCCTCCTTTCAGCACCACATCCACAGTATTATTGATAACAAAGGTACTGTGTTGCGGAAAAAGTATAAATTCATATTCGTAATCGTTTCCATGCTCATCTACTGGCATGATGAATTTTGTACCAGCAGGTAGTCTTAACGCCAATACCGTATCGTATTCGGTATCCTTGGCAGCAAAACCTAACGCAGTACTGATCTGTGTTCCGGTACTTGCGAACCCAAGAGTCTCATATACATATGGACGAGGATCCTCACCCGGTTTATGATTTTGATACAATCTTATAGCTTCAATGTCTGGATCTTCGCAGAACCTATGCATGTCCAGATCATACAGCCGAGTCTTGATGCAAGCACCAGTAAACAGATTCTGACCAATGGTACCGCGTTTTACGCCACGATAGACAATAATGTCACGATCAAGTGGTTTAACTTTATCATATAACTCTTCAAGACGATCAGCGACCAGAATTACCTTTTCTTCAGGTGTTAGATTCTCCTTGCCAGCTTTTTGGGCAATCAGATTAAGGTCAGGGATGTTACAACCGCCTTGCATAATAACTTCACCAGTCTTGTAATAAGTATTCAGATCCTTGTAACAGGTCCCCTTGTATAGTCTGATCTCAGTACGATAATCATTAACAATATCGTAATGCTCTTTAAGAAATGCTTTGTCAGGGTACATGTTTGGGAATTTTCCCTTTTGGAGTTGATCATTAATCCAATCTACAGTAATATTCTTTGGATAGTTATCTGACATTACTATTCTCCAAGAGAATTTGAAAACTTGTGGTTAACATAAATAGTACACCCTATAGATAACACTATTTATGCTTATAAAAACAATACTAATAGCAGCAACAGTAATAATATCACCACAGCAACTATTATCCCTACTACCAGAACTACTGTCCCCTTTTTCTTTCCATTCGGCGGCGGTGATTTTTTATCAGCAGCCGGCTTCCCATCCGTCGGCGGTGGTCCTGAAGGACTTGCTGGTGTTTCTTGTTGACCACAATCTTGTTCTATTTTCACACCTGTTAGATTTTTCACATTTATACCAGCCTTTCCCATTTTAATTTGTGCACTACAATCGACAATATCTGGACATGCTCCACGATGCTCAGGCCGTTGTTCATTTAATTTATATCCAAATGTCATACAATTTGGATCAATACATGCCGGATTATATTTGCCACCCATACCTGCCTTTAGTAGCGGCGAATTAATACAAGAACATATTTGTTGATCTTTATTTTCTTTAATTGAACATATTTGTTCCATATATTTGTCACACGTAGTTGGATTATCCCAATAATCAAAACATGTTAGCTTTGAAGTACCAAGTGTTGCTTGGGACATGCAACAAGATGGTCTATCAATTTCAATAATTTCAAAAATTTGCATACGCGCAGGTCCTTCAACTTTTGTATTTGATGACCACTCCTCTGGAGGCATAAACGGTGGCATATAAGCTAAAAGACCGCCCGATTTTGCAGACCCTGCCGGAGTATAAATTCCAGGACTCTCCGGTCCTGATAAAAGTGTTAAATATGTACCTAATTTGACATTTTTGATAGCCCAATATGATTTTTTAGTTGCGCCACTTCCTACGTCACCTAGATGGACTGGAGAAAATTCAGCGGCAAGTGCAGATAAATTACTTTTTGCCGGAGATACGTATACGAAAGCATATTGAGTACTGCCAATCGCACCGGTCGCCAAATACTTATTTCCGAATGTTGGTGTTTGCAAACCGACCTTTCCACCACCTAAATCTCTTACCTTCCAAACAGCGGCTGGCATCGCACCAAGATTTATAGTATCTGTAATAAATTGTGCCCTTGGATCCTTTATTCCTTTTATTCTGCCGGCGGCACCTGATGAACATAATGAAGTACAGGCTGTTAATAAACTATTATTATAAATGCTTTTGATTGCAATAAGATTACCCTCGCTAAATGGTCCTTTCATTACCAGTTTAGGATCTGGACTGGCACCGTTCAGGTATTCATAATAACTATCATAAGGTATAAAACTCATTTGTAGACTTATATAATAACTATATATTAATCACAAAAACAATATCTATTGTAGTAAATAAATTCTCCAAGAGAATAATTTGACTGGTATAGTCAAATTAATCAAACAGCGGTGTGGATCCAAAAACTATTCCAAGCTAGATCACCAATTTGCAGCAGGTTTTTCTAAACATCCGGGGGTGAATTGGTAATTGCCTACAATTTCTCGCCCTTGATAGATTGGCATCGAGGCCACTGCATAGTAGCCATTAGGCTCCTCGTGCAAGATAATATTGGGCATCCAAGAATGATTGATCCATTGACCGAGGTCAGTAACATTTCCTTTCTTATCAGACGCTTTAAACAGTACAGTCCCTACGGGAAAGTATTGATTAGCAAATAGTCCTCTCCGATGTATTGGAGATAACGCAGTATAGAACGGACAGTCCATCTTATATTACTATAGGATTTTATTTCTCTTGTTTGAAAATGAATAAAGGACATCCTGTCCTTTAAAACCTCCGGTTTGCTGTAAAGTTGCTGGGTTGGGAACTTATGCGGGGTTTCGCCCCCGCAGACGACGAGGCTTTCGAACCTAGAGGGTTTGGGCACTTATGCGGGGTTCCGCCCCCGCAAGCGACGGAGGCCTTCCGGCCGAGGCGCTCCAAAGTGCAGTCTAAAGTGCAGTGCAGGGGCAAAAACTCGTGTGGATCTGTATCTGCAAACACAGCTTGATGTTCGGGTTGCGGAACTAAAAGCCATGCAACCTCAATATTTGGGTGCCGAGTACGAACTTGAACTTCTAACTCTCCAGGAAGACTATCAATGGGTACCGGAAGCTCCGTAGGGCGCCAATACCCATCGTAAAGCACTGCTAACTGCTCGAATTGTCCATCGATTCGATATGTAACTCTGTCGATCACCGAGTGGTGAACGACCCCCAAAAACAAGTTGCCATGGTTTAGGATTGGGTTCCAATCCTCGTTGGTCATACAAGCCATTAATCTAGTCGGTGCTTTATGAAAATGTTCCGCCTTTAGTAAATCCCATTGTTCTGCAGTCTCCTGGACCATATCAATTCCCAATACATTCACATTATTGGTAGCTGACAGAGCGTCATACTTGCGTAAAAGGTCCATACTATTTAAGAGTGGATATGTTGGAGACATAATCATTTTTTTACTAACAAGCCAGGTATGGATCTAAAGTTTATTTTAGGTAGATTAATGATCGATATATTATTGTATATTGCTGTTTTTGGATTATCGTGTTGCAAAGGATTACTGTCCCGATATAAATGGCTCAATTGGGTACTAATTGCATTATATTTAGCTGCTGAGTATATCGCTGCATTACGTAGAGGACGAATAGATCCACCATGCATTAGACAATTTATCACTGTGTGTATTGGAGCAGGTCTGATAATGCTGTATTATGCATCGGACATTGATAAAGATATGAATACTTATGTTAACGAGTTGTGCTTGATAGGTATAATGGCTGCTACAATGTATGTATATAAACAAATAAATGCTAAAGCTCCCAAGCCTGATACTGACTATTTACTAACTAAATACAAACGAGTAAAGGTCCCAGAGGACTCACCTGAAGACTGTGTAATTTGTCTAGACCTGGTGACCTTTATGTATTATGGTTTACAGTGCAAGCGCTGTAAACATACCTTTCACAAAAAGTGTTTGCGCAAGTGGTGTGACGAGTCGGCTAGTTGTCCTCACTGTCGCTATGAATATCATTAATAAATGCCTGTAGGCATTTATTAGAGAATCTTTAGTAATGATAAGCTTTAGCGCCACACATATGGGCCTTTCCGCACATATTGGCACTTCCGCTACCCATGTAACCTCGGTACGGTCCGCCTCCTCCGCCGCACATATTTGCTTTTTGGGTTCTGTTCTGGATATAATAGTAGTATACTGCAACCGCTACAGCAACACCCCACAACATATAAGCATAGTTGCGGTACATGTCTGCCTCCTTCATTTGGTCACCAGACATGTTGGGGGTCTTCTCTCCCTTTTGGAATAGACCTACGCCGATAAGAATGGCGGCGATGATTACTATTAGATGCCACGTGAATTGCATTAACATAGTCCAAGACAATTATTGAGGATTTACAATTGTTTTGCAAGTCGATTGATAAAATCAGTGCGAACCTCATTGTCTCCTCCTTGGGCTATCTCTTCACACTTGGCGGCCAAGGTTTGTATCTGCATCGCTTCCATCATTAGTGCTGCTACATTCTCATCATGTGCTGCACCTCTGGCTATGATGTCTTGAACCTTGGTATGAATCTCATCATATTCATTGCGTATTAGTTCTTGATTACGTGGATTTATAGCTTTGAAAAAGGTTTGTGATAGTTTTACACCTCCGGCATCATTAACAATATGTCCTTCAGCATCCTTATACTGTATTTTCTTGCGGGATTTATCTGTACATACTATTTTTTTTCCAAGTGGATAGTCTAATACAAAGGTTACTAGACCATCGACCCCTTTCTTTAAATCATCAATAGTAAGATATTCTAAAGCAATAGCCTCAATATCCTCTTCAATCACGGGTTGCAGGTTGGCTACAAAGTTACGATTATTTACGTTAGTGGGTGCAGTGTCAGCTTTATTGATCAACGCTGATATCATTTGCTTTAATTCATTCACGTCACGAGCTATTTTGTCCGAGTTGCCTTTTTCTATAGCTCTTTGACATATCTCTGCATGACGTTTAAGGTTATCTTTACGAGATATTTCTTTCCCACAGTGTTCACATATACATTTATGTTCCCCCCTTTTTCGGAGAGCTATACAGTACTGGGCATTTAACTGATGTTGTTTCAAATTATAGGCTCTTACAAAGTCAGAGTTACAATATTCACAGACATAGTTCATATTACTGGGAGAACTCCTATTCTTTAAGGTATACCCTCAAATACTGCAAATACTGCAAATTCAGTTGGTATACGAGCTAATTTGTGACCAATTTACGGGGTCTGCAGTCATTACTGAATTTGCAGTTTTATCATTAATATCACAGGGGTGGTTTGGTCATGAATACTAATGCAGTTGCATTGGAGGGTTCCCTCATTTTTATGTGGAGGTCGAAATGCACGGTCGTTCTTATAACAGGGGTACTTAGGGAGGGTTCCTCGAAAAACATTTGAAATCTTGCTGTTTTTTCTCAACACACAAATAATTGTGTGTCGTCAAAATTTCCCGGAATTAAAATCTCAAATGCCGTCCCCACATTAATACATCATCAGGAAATGGTTACAAATTCTTCACAACAAATAGATTTCAATATATAATTATAATTTTTTTAGCTAGAACCCCTACATGCAAAATCTGTGCCCTGCAATGTAGTTCACCCTGTTTCGAGGGTAAATAGCTCTAAACGTGATTCGACAGCGGTCATATCGGAGAGCAATAGTTAGCTATAAAGCATTATTCGAGGGTTAGCCTTTCTTGTTGATCAACAGTTTCTCTTTGAAGAGCTC
>SDBT01011482.1_pt1 | contig 14246 bp, 15 predicted proteins | sample 2277101 | NCBI WGS metagenome assembly SDBT01 (sample SAMN10404973, study PRJNA504765) | marine sediment metagenome | isolation source: marine sediment core GS10_PC15, 103 cmbsf | place: Arctic Ocean: Southern Knipovich Ridge | collected 2010 | reverse complement strand
AAAAATAGCACAATAACTGCAAAAATAAAATACTTCCGCATTATAAACTCCTTCTAAAAAAATTTGGTGATTTGAATTTGCAGAATACGAAGATTATTGTCAAATATTTTGTGGAGATAATAAAAAATTCTTTACTTGAGACTGTTCAATATTTTGTTAATAACCTATCCTCTTAGATACAAATCCTGAAAAAGTCTCTTTCAACTTTTCTCTTATTTGACTCTTTCAGGGTTGGGATGAGACTAAAACCTGAATAAAACCTTGAAAGTGCTAAGCACGAAGAAGTTTTTTGAAAGAAGCCTTTTCAAGGGTGGTTTTTGCTTTCTCAAACATCACACACAACATCGATGAAAAGAACTTCATCTTTTTCCCGGATTTCAGAATTGTGATATGTAATGGCTTTGATGAAAGGTTCTTTCTGCATTTGTCTTATTTTGTGGAATGAACAATTTGCAATGAAATTAGTTTGGGTTAGTTGAATAATTTCGACTTTTTGGATGATCGTGTGATCTGCAACCAATAGATAGAGCAGTTCACGCAACCAGTCGATCAATAGCATCGACATGTCGAGAGCTTGCAGTTTTATTTCTTGTTGGAAGGCTTCGTTTTCTGTTTTCGGAATTTCATCAAAAATAGCTTCATAAAAGGCATTCCTGGCATTTTGGAATAACTCGCTCTGATCTCTTCCAAAAATGCGGAAGGCAAAATCTGCTGTGTGCTCCAATATTTCCCAGATTTTCATTTATCCTTTCACAACTCCCAACGGTACGGTTTGAACAACTTTCGTAGCAATGCCGGCATCGTGCATGGTTTGCACCACATCGGTCACGTTTTTGTAGGCTGCACTCATTTCTTCCACGATCGTTTTTTTGCTTGCAGCTTGCAGCGAAATGTGCTTTCTATTCAGTTCTTCCAAAACCTGTTCAGCACGGGCAATTTTGAGAGCCTTGCTTCTGCTGAGTACGCGTCCTGCTCCGTGGCAGGAACTGCCAAATGTTTCCCGCATGGCTTTCCTGGTTCCAACACAAAGGTAACTTTTTGTACCCATGTCTCCGGGTATGAAAACAGGTTGTCCGATTTCCCTGAAGCGTTCTGCCAAAGCTGGATGTCCCGGTCCAAAAGCTCTGGTTGCACCTTTCCTGTGAACGCATAACCGTTTCATTTTGCCTTCAATTTCATGCTCTTCAAATTTAGCGATGTTGTGGCACACATCATAGATCAGGTTAAAACCCAACTGCTGTATAGAAATCTTCAGTTGTTTGGAAATGGCTTTTTCTACTAAACTCATTATGATCTGACGGTTAGCCCAGGCAAAATTTGCAGCACAAGCCATGGCACCGAAATACTCCTTTCCCATTTTGGTATGTATGTAAGCAGAGATCAGTTGGTTATCGGGTAAGTGGAAATCCAGTTTGTTTCTTTCCAGCAACATGCGGTGCACATAATCATCGCAGATCTGATGCCCCAGTCCACGCGATCCTGTGTGGATGATCACGATGAATTGATCCTTTTTCAGGTTCAATATGGATGCTGCTTTTTCATCGTAGATTTCTTTCACTTTTCCCATTTCGATGAAATGATTTCCCGAACCCAGTGTGCCCAGTTGATTGCTACCACGTTTCTTAGCCCGATCACTCACATAAGCAGGATTAGCCGGTTGCAGATTGCCGAATTCTTCTGTAGTTTCCAGGTCGGATTCTTTTCCAAAACCTTTTTCCACAGCCCATCGGGAACCTTTTCTCATCACTTCTTTAAGTTCATTCCAAGAAAGAACCTGAATTGCATTTTTGGAACCAACTCCGGTGGGAACTGCTTTATAGACAGTTTCTGTGAGTGCCGGGATGGAAGCTTTCACTTGGTTATATTCCAAATTAGTTGCGATCAATCTGACGCCACAGTTGATGTCGTAACCCACTCCACCAGGCGAGATCACACCATTTTCTTCATCCATAGCAGCCACCCCGCCGATGGGAAATCCGTAGCCCCAATGAATATCCGGCATAGCCAGAGAATATTTCAGGATTCCCGGTAAACTGGCTACATTGACCACCTGCTGCAAAGCATTGTCGTGGAAGATCTGATTGAAAATTCTGTCATTCGCATAAAACCTGCCGGGAACGCGCATTCCCCCTGTTTGCGGAATTTCCCACAAATAAGGCGAAATCTGTTTTAAGTTTTCTTTTTTCATAATAGCTTCAATACAACTTTATTTTTTTTTACTGAATTGATAATGAAAAAAACGATTATTGGTGTCAATTAAATCTTATTTTTATAATACTGAACTCTACAATAACACTCCAGTTATAACAACGGGGCAAGCGGTTATTGCACTCCATAACTATTCCCACTCGATAGTTACCAGTGGTTTGGTGATTACATCATAAAGCAGTTTTCCAACACCATCGATAAATCTGTCGATTCTGAAAAATTGAGACTGATAAATTTGAAGACCATTTGTTTGAATTTCGTTTAGAAAACCGGATATATCATTCCTTCAAGTCTAATAACTGTTCAATTTTCTGAATCAAATCTTTAATAGGTTCAAAATACGGTTCAACTTGTTGCTTATTGAAATCAAACAGATCATCGTAATCTCCTTTTTGTCTCCAGGTGAAAAGTTGAGAATAGATTTTTCCAAGTTCTCTTGGGATCAAATTAGTTTTAATGAAATATTGCGTGAAATTACTTTTTGTTCCATTATGAGTTGTTGGTTTAAGATTTTTACTTAATAGTAAAGCCATAACAGCATAATATGCAGAATAATAAAGTCTGTTCATTGTTGAATTCCACTTTTCCTTTTCTGCCAGAATATAAGCATCATCAAGTGTATCCCAAGCTCGTTCTAAGCGGTATTTGATCAAATCCTGTTTCGTATTTATCATTTAATCCGAATTCCTTCTTTTTGGATATACTCATATAATGGTGTTATTGCATGGTTTTTTATCCAATCATCTTTTGTGTAGATCAGCGGTGAGATTACTTCCCCTGTTTCGATTTCGATATCATAGAATTTATCCATAATTTTTCTTTCAAAATCAAAGGTTAGTTTTTTTGAGTTCAGTAGAATAAGTAAATCCCAATCTGAATGAATTTTAGAAGTTCCTCTTGCTCGTGAGCCATATAGAATAATTTCAGATTCGGGAGCTGTCTGATTAACAACATCTTTTATTGTGTTTATAATTTTTTTTTCGTAATTTTGAAGCATTTTTTTTCTTCTAATCATAATAATAATTCCCTAAATATTCAAAAATCTTTGGCATATATTTCCCTCTTTCCAATTTAACAATTTCTAAATACAATTTTTGAATTATGTCGTCAATTAATTTCTCTTTGTATAGTTGCACATTCTCAAAGCAGGAGCTTTGAGTTACTTCTTACTCCCACTCAATAGTTCCCGGTGGTTTGTTTGCAATATCAAAGAAACAATTCTTTCAATTTCTCTTTATTACCAATCAGTTCTTTCGGTTTTCCATCAAAGGCAATTTTTCCAAGTTTGATCGAATAAGTTCTATCTGAAATCTTCAAAACATCATTCACCTTTTGCTCAACTATCAACATTGAAATACCAAACTTATTATTTATCTCGACTAACTTCCGATAAACATCTCCAAGTAAATTCGGAGCCAAACCAAGTGAAGGTTCATCGAGTAAAAGAAGTTTTGGTTCAGGAATTAATGCTCGAGCAAGTGCAAGCATTTGCTGCTCTCCCCCACTGAGTTTGCCTGCGATCTGTTTTGTTCTTTTCTTCAAAATCGGAAAAGTCTCAAAAGTTTGTTCAATTCTTTTCTTTAATTTCTTCTTATCCAATAAATAACCACCAAGTTCCAGATTATTTTTTACAGTGAGCTCATCAAAAACTCTGTTTCCCTGCGGTGCAAAAGTTAATCCGGATTTTATGTTTTCGGCAATTGAATTTCTTTTAATCGTTTTATTATCAAAAATTATATCACCTTCCCATATTGGAATAATTCCACAAATAGCTTTTAATATTGTAGATTTCCCTGCTCCATTAGGACCAATAATTGAAACTATTTCACCTTCTGATACTTTCATCGAAACATCAAAAAGAACCTGCTTTTTATCGTAACCGGTTTCAAGATTTCTAATTTCTAACATTTTTTATTATACCCACGAAACACGCGAAAAATTACATAACTAATTGTTCCCAAAGCCCTCTTTGGGAACACAATAGCTCTTAATCCAGATATGCTTCAATAACTTTGGGATCGTTTCGAACTTCTTCCGGAGTTCCTTCGCTTACTTTTTTCCCGGCATCCATAAAAACCACACGATTACAAATTTTATTGATGGCATCCATATTATGCTCGATTATGATCACTGATTTACCATGCCTTGGAAGTTCATTTATTATCGATAATATTTTTTCTATCATGGCAGGATTTATACCGGCAATAGGTTCATCAAGAAGCAATAGTTCCGCATCGGAAGCAAGACAACAGAGAAGGATTAATAATTTCTGTTGACCATAAGATAGATCATTCGCCAAATCCTTTGCTTTTTCTGAAATTCCGGCATATTTTAATAAATCCAGAGCTTTCTTTTTATTTTCCGATTCTATTTCTTTAACTTTCTTACTTCTAAAAAAAACATTTTCCAAATGTTCTCCGGGTTGATTTTTGAAGGATAACAAAATATTATCCATAACAGTCATTTGACGAATTAATCTCAAATCCTGGAAAGTTCTGGAAATTCCGTAATTAGTTATTTTGGATGGAGTTTTTTTTGAAATGTTAAAATTCTTAAAATCAATCATTCCCGAATCGATTGGTATAAAGCCGGTGATCACATTAAAGAGCGTTGACTTTCCTGCTCCATTCGGTCCGATCAATCCCACGATTTCATTTTTATTAACATCACAACTGAAATTATCGAGAGCTGTGATGCCATCGAAATGTTTGTTACAATTGCTGATTTTTAATAATTCTTCCATATTTTCTTATCTCAAAACCTTGAGAAAATCCCCTCTTGAGAGGGGTACGGCTTTAGCTGCGGGGTGTGTACTTCGCAATGGTTGATTATTTTTAAAGTTACCCTTTGCGATTTTTTTATTGTTCTCAACTCGCATCAGGCAACTGCCTGATCGATTCCAATAATGTTTCAAATTCGTGAAATTTCGTGTAAATTCGTGGTTTCTCATTTCTCACTACTTTTATTAAAGGTATATTCACCGATAAATCCTTGCGGACGCCACAGCATAAACACAACCAACAATCCTCCATACAGCATTTGACGGATATTGGCAGCAACCGAATTCGGTAAACCTACAAATCTTAATATTTCGGGAAGCATCACCAAAACAACTGCTCCCACGATCGAACCTTTCAAATTTCCCGCACCACCGATAATTACAATGGAAATAATAAAAATCGATTCCATTAATGTAAAACTGGTTGGATCGATATAAGTGATGTAAGTAGCATACATCACACCGGAAATTGCTGCAAGCCCGGAACTGATCATAAATATTTTTACTTTGTAGGCAGAAATGTTTTTACCGAGAGATTGTGTAAATATCTCATCTTCCCTGATCGCTTTCAAAATTCTGCCAAAAGGAGATTTAACGATCTTATTCGAGACATAAAATGTAAAAGCACAGAGAATTGTTATTAATATCAAAAAACTCAAATGTGAGGAAATTTTAATCCCAAAAATCACAGGTTGAGGAATTCCGGGAAGTCCCATCGGACCACCTGTAAATGAAACCAGATTATTCAAAATACTAAAAATGATTATCTGGAAAGCAAAAGTAGCAATAATAAAATAATCATCTTTGATGCGTAATGAGGGAATTCCAACCAAAGCCCCTAAAATTGACGAACCGATGATCGCGAGAAATAGATTAAGTATAAACGGACTATTAAAATTTAAAGCCATCAAAGCGGCAATGTAAGCTCCGATTCCATAAAAAGCAGCGTGTGCCATCGATAGAATTCCCGTATATCCGGCAATGAGATTTAAGGAAAGAGACAGAATTATGTAGATTCCGATCAGGATAAAGATGTGGAGGAGATAGATCATAATAAAAACCTCACCTCGATCCTCTCCTGAGAGGAGAGGAAGATAATGGAGATACTTCAAACCCCTTCCTGAAAGCATCGAACAAACTCAAAATTTCTTTACTTTTATCAGAATCATAATGAGTTAACCTCTGAATAAAAGGTGAGTATTCATCCTGGAAATGCTCGAGAAATGAAATCACAAATTCCTGTTCCTTATCTTTAAGATAATGTTTTAAATCATATCCGATCAAATATGCTCCTCGATCTTCATAATTTATATCAGTAGAAATGGTTGCGTCAAATCTTCTTTCACTTATTTTAAATGTCTCGTAATTCTGAAAAATGAAAATTATATCTTCAATATCTTTCATAACATTCCGGTTGATACCGCGATCTAAAAAAGCTAAAATTTTTGTAAAGATCAAAAGATGTAAAGGAACTATCGAAATATTTAAACCTGGTTGAATTTCCTTTCTTATCGAGTTTTTTAGAAGACGATCAAATCCGTAAACATTCAAAATATTTTCTGAACCGGGTAATTTAAGAAGACCGTTTTTTACTTCATTTTCCAAATAAGGAATAATATCGATGATCGTATCTTGATAAAAAAATCTCAATTCGTAAGTAGATTCTATAATTCCAAAATTTGAAAGTTCTTTCTTTATTTGCTCGAAATCGTTCCAAGAATTCGATTTAAGAGTTATATCGATATCCTGAGTTGGTCGATGCTCGGAAAGTACAGGCAAATCGATCAGGATGCGAGGAACTTGAGCTCCGATCAAGGCGTAATTAATTCCTTTTTTCCGGAAATAATTATCGAGTATTTTTAGAGTCGAAATCAATTCAGGTTCTAATTTCATTCGATTATCTTTTTGATATATTTTTTATAAATAATATTTGCTGTTTCTACTGCTCTATCATTTGCCCGATAGAGAAGTTCGGCATAAACAAAAATCGGAAGTACAAGAGGAATTTCTTGAGAATTATCCGGAAATATTATTTCTTCCGAATATAAATTAAAAAGTCGCATATTATATTCTTTAGACGGAGCTAATTTCAGATATTTGATTGTTTCAAGCAGTTGCTGTTCCTGAATAAATAGATCGATATTCCCTGCAGGCAGATATTGAGTGAGTATTTCTGCTCCTGTTTCTCCACCATAAGCAAAACTCAAGTTTTTATTTTTCAAAATTTGAGTGATTTTTTGAATATTGGTTTTTGGAGAAATTTTGTATGTTCCGAGCAATAGTTTTGGTCGTAATCGTTCTCCGTAATTCTCTATCCATTTCTCGAATAACTTTTTTTTCTCATTAAATTCAAATTTATTTTTAGCGGTTTCGAGAATAAATCCGTTAATCTTTAATTCTTTTATAATAGTTCCGGTTCTACCTAAAGATATACCCGAAATTCGGGCTAAATCTCGAAGAGAAAGATTTAATGTATTTTCATTTGCTAATAACAAAGATAATAACTGCAGACCTTTTGGTTGAAAAATAGCTGTTGCTTGCTTTTCTTTTGGAATTCTTAATGTATTTCCCAGCACATCGATATAAAGATGATTAGGAATATGAATAAAGGCATTACCGAGAGAATCGATAAAATTTACATTATTTTTTTTCAAATCGTCAGCTATAGACGGATTCACATATTCGGCAAATAATATGAAATTTTCAGTTCTCTTCTTTGGATATCGATATAATTGTTCAGGAATAGGTCGCTTGATTGTCCCCTTAACCTCGATAACAAAGAATAATTTCCCTTTTCCGATATTAACTTCCAACAAACCATCGATTCTGCTGTTATCCTTTTCTTTCTCTGTTGTTTTAACTTTTATTTCTTTTATTGGAGGTAAAGAGCGAAATCTCTCGAGACAGAGATTCCGGATATTATTTTCATCTTTCATTTTCAAACCACCTGTTCAACAATTTCCAATGTTCAATCAGATTGAACACGCTCATTTATTGAACAGCATACGAGGAGTCAAGTACAATTTTTAAATAGAATACTTTCATTAATAATGTCATTTGATTTCACCGTTCGGTCAGACCGAACAGAGCAAATTTCCGAACAGAGATTAATAAGCCAAGGAAAAAACCTCACCTCAATCCTCTCCTGTGAGGAGAGGAAGTTGTTAAGGAAATAATATTCAGTATTTTTCCGTGTTTAATCTAATAATTGAATTCTTTGCGTCCTTTGCGGTGATTTCTAAACACTTACTTTCCTCACCTTTTTCCCGAAGAAGCCTTCCGGTTTGAATAACAAGAATATTATCAGTATCACAAACGCAATCGCATCCTGCCACTGCGAACTGATATACCACACACCAAAATTTTGAGCAAAACCAAGCAGCAAAGCTCCGCATACAATTCCCGGAATACTGTTCACTCCTCCGATAATCACAACTACAACTCCCATCATTAAAGCATTCATTCCCATAGTCGGCGTCATATCTACATCCAAAGCAACTAGAATACCTGCCAGACCTGCCAACGCCGAACCGATTGCAAAAGAAATTAAAATAACTTTATCGCTGCTGATACCGGAAATATTTGCCAGTTCAGGATCGTTGGCAACTGCCTTCATAGCTTTACCGATCTTGGTTTTCTTTAGGAAAAGCAGCAGAAGTATGGTTATGATTATTGATGTGATAATTATGGTTATTTGGATTGGGGTTATTCTTGCTCCGAAGATATTTATGCCTTCTTTTACTACTCCTGAACGAATGGATTTGGTGTCATCTCCAAAAACCATTGAAATCAGGTTTTGTAATAAAATGTAGATTCCCAGGGAAGATAAAAGCAATATCATTGAAGATGCTTGTTTTTTTCTTAATGGTTTGTAAATAGATTTTTCGACTAGGCAACCCAAAAGCAATGCAAAGATAATTGCTAATGGGATTGAAATATAGATTGAAAAACCAAATAATTTATGAAAAAGAAAAGTGAAATATGCTCCTGATGTAAAGACAACTGCGTGTGCGAAGTGGAAGAAACGGGTTGTAGAATAGATAATAGTAAAACTTAAAGCAATTAATAAGTAAGTGCTGCTCGAAATTATACTATTAATAAGTAATTGTGAAACCAAAATTAATTATATACTCATTCAATAATTACGAATTTATTATCTATTACTGTATAAATATTGAAATCTTTATTTACTTCCCCATATGAATCAAATTTAGTTAATCCTGTTGTACCAACTAATTCTGTTTTATATAAACCTTCCTTTATATCATTTGCGTTATTCTTGTAATTGTTTAGAACATTTAAAACAATCATTAGAGCATCATAACAAAGTGCTGAATATACTCCTGGTTCTTTGTTGTACCTTTCAAGAAATTTCCTTTTAAATATATCTGATTCTTCTTTATATTGACCTTCTCCCCAAGACATTGTAGTTATTTTTAATCCTTCTGATGAACCTTTTGTGAGTTCAAGGAAATTCGAATCATAAGTACCATCCGTACATAAAATCTGGATATTAATGTTAAGTTGTTTAGCTTGATTCACAGCATTAGCTGCTTCTTTCCAGTTACTTGGTAAGAATATAATTTCAGGATTTAGTTCCTTTATTTTTATTAGTTGTGTTCTAAACTCACTTTCATCCATTGGAAAACCTTCTGAAGATAATATTTTCCCTCCAAGCTGTTCAAATGTTTCTTTGAAAGATTCCTTAAGACCAGCACCATAATCTGTATTCATAAACAATATGGATGCAGTTTTTACATTAAGGATATTTTTGGCATATTCAGCTTGGATTTTTCCTTGTAAATCATCAGAAGGACAAACTCTGAATACATAATCACCTGCATTTTTTATTTTATAATTTGTAGCAGTAGGACTAAGAAGAACAATTTTGCTTTCTTCTGCAATAGGAGCTATTGCAAGTGTCGAGTTAGATGTAAACGCACCAATGATTACTTGAACTTTATCAATATTAATTAATTTTTTAATTGCAGAAACTGCAGCTTTAGATTCAAGTTGATCATCTTCATAAATAATTTCAATTTTTGAAGCTAATGTTGGATTTTTCTTCATGAAATCAGCTAAAGCAATCTGAAATCCCTCTTTTAAAGCTTCTCCATAAACTGCTCCATTACCAGAGAATGGACTTATACATCCAATCTTTAACTTTTTCTCAGTTGAACAAGAAACAAATAAAAGAACTACAGACATTGTTAATAGTACAACAGAAAGGGTAAATATTGTTTTCTTTTTCATAATTCCTCCAAAATATTTTTTTTAATTAAATAAATTCGAACTACGAACAGCATTAGAAAAACCATATTTCGTAAATAGTTCGTTCCGTAGTTTAATAACTAATTCTTTAGATTCAGATTGACTGATAGAACCATTAATAGTTTCATAATCAAATAATAAAGCCAAATCTTCCTCTTTTTTTATTATCGGTTTAATACCAAATTGATTCCATATTTTATTTTTCATAATTGATGAATGTTTTGTTAATGAAAACTGATTAACTTCAATTGAATTAATGTAATGATAGTTATTATGTAAAAAATTTACAGAATCATTTATTGAATCGTGTGTTTCACCTGGAAAACCAATAATAAACCAAAGATGATTTTTTATTCCAACTTCGGATGTTGTTTTTAGAATTTTTCCAATCGTTTGTAACGTATGTCTTTTATTCATCATAGTATTTACATTTTCGTTACCTGATTCAAAACCGAAATATAACCATCTACATCCACTAGTATATAAAGTTCTAGAAAAATCTATCTCTTGAAATTCTTTTTCGAGAATAACATACGCTTCCCATTTTATATTAATTTTTCTTTTAATCAATTCATTGCTTATTTCAAGAAGAACTTTAGGTGAAATAGAATCATCAATAAATTTAAAATATCGGGTGTTGTATTTATTCATAAGGATTTCTATATCGCTGATTATTTGATCAACATCTCTCTTTCTATGAGTTTTATCATAACCAAAAGGTATATCACAAAATGTACATTTTTCCCAATAGCATCTACGAGATGTAAATAATGGTAAAACAGTTTCTTTATTAAAATAATTTTTTAATGGTAAATTATCAAAACTCGGAGTCGGGATATTTTGTATGTTTTGTGGTTTACTCAAAGTTACCATTTTGTTGTTGTATTTCTTTTTTAATTCGCTCTTTTTTAATAATCTAATGTCATTAATTAATGAATATAGTTTTTGTTCACCTTCTCCAATTACAAAATAATCATAAAAAGGTGATAAAATATTTTTTTTTGAAAAAAAAGATGATAATCGTGTTATCACATTACCACCTAAAATTATATTAATCTTATCATCAGTTCGACGAATAATATTACAAAGAGTAAAGGCTGGAATAATTTGTGTTGTAGATGTAATAGAAATGGCTACCGATTTTGTATCAATTTCTTTTAATAAAGATGGAATAAGAGAATTAAAATATTCAATAAATATATTTTGGTTAGTATCTTGTAAACTTTCAAATACATCTTTAGAACTCTTTTCACTATAACTCATTTCCAAACTTGATGTTGTAATCTTTAATGGATAGAATGAGTCTGATATAATATCAAGAGCTAATTCAATAAAAATATTAGAAACAGATATGTTATTATCTTCGCAAGACTTTTGCATTTTTGTTTTTTCTTTATCAATATTTTTTATTACATAACTCATTCCTTTATGAGTTGAAAGTTTCAGATTTTCCGGTATTTTGTTATCAAAAACTCTTTTAACTTTCTTCATAATATAATTATAAGCGTGCGAAACATATTCTGAAGTAAGTATGCTATCAAAAAAATCTATATTCAAATCCTTCTGAATACAATTAATTCCTCTCGATTTTAAATATCCACTAATAGTTGGAAACGCTAAATAAGGCATATGTGGATAAAATAATGGTGGAAATAGTAATACTAACTCCGTTTCTCTTTTAATCAATCGTTAATCCTCTTTATAGTAATTTGTTAGTAGTTTCTTCATGACGTTCTAAAAAGATTTTTAACAATATTGATTCGTCTTCATTCAAAACATTTGTGTCATAATCTTTTTCTGAAATATCTTTAGAGAGTGTTTCAATAAGATTAGATATTTCTTGTTCGTCTTTATTCATAAAGAACATAGTTTCCTCCAGTTTAGAAAGTTTTCAATTTAGTAAAAAGACTATAGTCTTTTTTAATAAATAAATCTCGTTTATTTTTTAACACATGACAGACATTTTCTAAATGATTTAGTGTATTTTTTACAAAATCATGATAATTTATATCATTATATTTATCCAAGTTATCATTGATAATTTTTGTGCAATCTTCACAAAAAGCAAATTTCAGATCTTTCATAATCCACTCATAAGTTTCAGCTGCACTATTGCCAGGATTGTATGTGATGCATTCACTATCTTTAGTTTCAGTGTGAAGTTTATAGAATTCGAATCCTAATAATGAACGAATGATATTTCTGATAAGAAAAACTGAAATTCTGAAGAAATTATAAATAAAAAGTTCCTTATCTAGAAATCCTACGCTATTAACAATTGGATTTGACTCTCCTTTTGGATCACTAATTTCAGGATCTAATGATAAAATCGCATTTTTCCCAGGTATCTTTTTTGGATTTTCAGTTAAAAAGCAATATAATGCTCCTTGTATATTTTCGGCATCCCTTATCGGAAGTTCAGTTAAAGCAAAATGAAATTCGTTTTCCTTTGAATAGTTTGTTGGTGATAAACTTTCGGGCCATATTGTATGCCATAAATCATTATAATCTTTCCAATCAGGATTATTCTCTTTGTTCATACTAAAATCAGGAAAATCTAATTTACCTTTTGATGCAAATATTTGTTTTTCTATTATTTTTCGTGTCGTATGGATACTGACAAATTGACTTTTCATATTTTTTTCCGCTTCAGGTATCCAAAATATTGATTCTAAATTGAATAAATTTATTATTAGTTTTAGATACATCTCTATTGCATCCTTATACTTTTTACCACTTGTAAAAATATCTTCATCTATTTTGTATTTCAAATTTAATTGATATAAGTGAATATCAATACCTGATTGATTAACATTATAAGGATATGGAATATTATCAGGTCCAAAGCATTTCGTCGTCCATAATTTTACTTCTTCAGCTTCTTGTTCATTGGACGCAGAATCAGCAGTATTATCAAGCTCTGATGCAATTCCATTATTAATTTTGTTCATATATTCTCCTTAAAACTCATATAAATTACATTTAAAAAAACAGCTTTATTCTCTATAAAACGCGATAATGCATCTTTACGTTCATTGATAGTATCTGACTTATATTTATTTTTGTATGCATCAATACTTGAGAAAAATAAATCAATTGATTCTTGATATTTCTTGTATTCAATTGTATTAGTAAATCCTTTCACTTCTTTTATAAAAATTTTAATTACTACTTTTAATACTTCTAGATTAATTTCAATACTTTTTCTTTTTGAGTTTTTATCAGCTTCATTTGAACTTATATATGCAACATGTGCATCAATTGAAGCAAAAAAGAGTTTATTAATTTTATTGATATGAGAAAGAAAAAAGTTTTGCTTAATTTGTGTATACGATGTTTTTTCCTGAATTTTCTGTGCAATTTTCATAAGGTTAAATAAAATTATAACATTCAGCAAAGTGATTATAGGTATTACAGTTCCACCAATATAATCACCAAAATTTCCCCAATCTGAATTCTCATAAGAAAACGAACCATTAAAGTTGGAAAAATATAACACATTGAATACTGTACACAATAAAAGAGCAATTATAAAGGATAAATATATTAACTTCATTATTCTTTACTTATTGTTATATTTTTTAAATAAAGTAATTGGGTCGACTGTGTTCTTTAATAATAATTTCATATTTTCAATTTCTACATTTTCAAATTTAATTTTTTCATCATATTAATTATTAGTTACTTCTACGTACATCCAAAAATAAATGAATAAACAACCAAAATACCAATTAACAAATTGAAATTGTTTTTTCATCACATCCTCCAATTTTTTTTTTATAAATCAATTTTTTTTATGCTTTATTATAAGTCAAATATTTTTTATTCCCATTCAATAGTTCCCGGAGGTTTGGTAGTAATATCGTAAAAAACCGTATTTCCATATTCCCGAACTTCGGAAATAATATCTTTCAAATAGTTGAAATCCATTTCATAGACGCTGACAGTCATTGCATCCTGTGAGCAAACGGGCTACATCACAAAAGCC
>SDBT01011481.1_pt1 | contig 14246 bp, 12 predicted proteins | sample 2277101 | NCBI WGS metagenome assembly SDBT01 (sample SAMN10404973, study PRJNA504765) | marine sediment metagenome | isolation source: marine sediment core GS10_PC15, 103 cmbsf | place: Arctic Ocean: Southern Knipovich Ridge | collected 2010 | reverse complement strand
GTGTCTTTCTGCGAATCCTGCGGACGGTTGTTTGTGCACTTTCTGTCTTCTTAGCCATGAGTCGCTCCTTTATCTATTTAACTCGTTTCTGGCTAAAAAGCCTCCATTATTTCCTTACCCTTTTTGTCCAATCAGGTCTGAGGCCGGACACCTTCTTTATTATCCATATTTTACAGATTATATCTCATCTAAATTATCTTGTTAACTAGGGTGCTAGGTGAGGGTGTACACTCTCAAAGCCTAGACGTTGCCTCAACAATAGAGTGAAGTTTGATAGACTGTTAGATTGATGTTATGGACTTATTTTATTCAGCACCCTCGTATTATTGACCAGGCACCCATCCTCAAATAATTGGCGCGCATCTAAAATTGGAAGGTCCGCTTTTAGAATAGTATAGAAGTTTCAAGTAAATTTAGAGTACCTATTGATTCATAATCCATCAAATTAATCTCCATTTTTAGATAATTTATGTTCGATTTCATCGAGGTTTTTTTCAATTGGTTTCGACATCAGCGTTATAGACTGTGTGGCTTAAACCATCAGCTTTTACTAAAACCTCTCCACAAGGATTGTGTGTTAGCTTTGGATCACCTTTAATTCCAATCCTTACTTTCAAATCACAATTAGGACAAACCCACTTTTTTAAAGTTGACTTCCCCTTCCTTTTTTTGCCCCAAAAATCAAGCCACCATTCAAACCAGTCTTTATCCCAATCTTTAGGTTTTCTAGAAAGATCAGGTGGTTTATTACCTAACTCTTTCATGATCAATGAAAAAGGTTCGGTTGCAAGTTGAGTATGGTATCCAGGACCTAACTTGGGATGCAATCCCAATGAATTACATTTTTCTACAAATTCCTTGTTATGAGTAACTCCACCAGGTTTATACGGGTGCTCTCCAAAATTTTGATGCCACAAATGGATTTGTTCGTGTAGTAAAGTTTCTAACTGTGCCCATTTTCCAAACTGCCATACTTTCTGGCTGGGATTTTTGGAGCTATCAACATAATGTTGTGTGTTCATTGTGATCTCAAAAAGAAGACCTTGCGGATTTCTTGCTAATGTATATGCTGCTAACGTATTGTGGTTTCTTAAATTCTCGAATGAAATAACTGGATCTGGCAATCGTTTTCTATCTGTATGCACAATCGGATCAATCAATCTATCTTTTAAAAGACTAGCCATGCGATAAAGATACTGGGCTTCCTCTTTATATTCCCAATCGCTGGCAGTTTCTGCGTTTTTTTGAATATCGGGCTGGGGATTGACTTTTTCTAGTGGAATCCCATTCCTGGCAATTGTAGGTAATCTTTCCCCCATATATCAAAATATTAATACTGGATTCGATGCCCCCATAAAGTCTATATTACTTGAATCTTACTTCCTTATAAACCATGAAATAATGAATCCGATTGTTACCCCGAATATTAAACTTATTAATGAAAATCCCAGAATTATCATACTGCATGCTCAATTCTTACATAATACATAACCGACACAGCGATTTCAACTACTTTAAAAAACTGGTAAATTTACTTATATAATTAATCGGTCATAACGAGAGCTGACTTAATTATTCTTTTTAAACCCTCTTCTTCAATCATCGACAAAGCTTCTTCCACCGAACATAATCTGCGGGTTCTTTTGTCTTTCTCCGGCCAATCAGTTAAGAGATTCGTGACCTTGAGTAAGTAAACTTTCACCGTGCAAATATCACCCCATTTAACATATTGATAAGATCCAACTTTATTTTCTTTGACAATTCCTTTAATCCCTGCTTCTTCGTATGCTTCTTTAACAGCTGATGCTTGTGGGGTTAAATCCAATTCAATAACTCCCTTAGGGATAACCCATCTTTTGGATTTAATATTTGTGATTAAAACAATTTTTATATCCCCATTCGTCTTTATATATGGAATGACTCCAGACTGATTAAATAGCCATCTTGGCTTTGCACTCATATGTCAATTTGCTGAGTTTAATAATATGAGAACGTGTCTGATTGTTTTCAACAAGATTAATTTTCGGATCAAAAATTTATCTAATTCACGAAAAAACTAATGTAGTGGTATTCCCACTTAGATGATCAATGATTGGTGTGTTTGTTGATGAAATTATTAATATCTTCTTCATTTGGTTGAATTCCATTGTTGTAAATCTCATTTGAGATCCAAAGCTGTAATTGTCCAATTTCCTTACCTTGGAGACCATATTTTTCTATTATCATCCTACCGGGAAACAAAGTTTGCTTGACATAGTCACGTGCATAATTCGGATCCCTTTGAAGAAATTTCACTGCCAACTCTTCTTTTGTCAATATTGATTCTGGAGTCATGTGCTCAAGGAATAATTCATACAAAATGTTCATTTTTTGATTGGTCCTTTGCTTAGTTAGTATTGATTGGATGTAATCATCAGATACCAATTTATCAAAATCATTTGGATGATACTCACTCTCCATAATTACCATTGTTCCAAAATGTTGGATTGGGGCTAATATCTCATTGTCATTGCGCACACGACCATCACTCAAGTAGCTCGCAGCACGATCTCCTAACATCATTAAATAAAGATTATCCTTTATCCCTTTTGGGAAATCACGTCGAACTTGAAGCGCGGTTGGTGATTTTCGATAGTATTTATCATGATATCTGATTAATCTCACAATCTCAGTGACGTTCAGGTCAGAAAAATGAAGTCCAAGCTTGTAAGAAATATCAGGAAATATCTCCACACCTCGATCTTGATGGCCGATAAAACGAATTCTTTCCTCTTCAACACTTTTAACATTAGGTTTTCCAATATCATGGTAAAGCGCTCCGATAGCTAACTCTGATGTCAAGTCAATTTTCATCTCGAAGAATTTTTTGAAAATCAAAGCTGTGTGAATCCATACATTGCCTTCCGCGTGATTAATTTCATCTTGGTCACAATGATTTAGTTCTACCAATTCGGGAAAAATCGCAGAGACTATCGATTTATTATTCTCGATACTCTTGGATATCCAATTGACTACTTTTAGTGGATCATTCAATAGTCCATCAGCAAGCGTTTCGCCTAATTCACCTGGTAATCCAAGCGATGTAAGATTTCTTCTTCTAGACACCAAATTGGTCAATGACCATTTAAGTTGTTTGAATGAGGCACTTTCCTTTTTTGCAACACTTTCCAATGTTTCACTTAAGTAATTGAGAACAGCTTGCCGTTCAAGCGCCCGTAAAAACATCCTTTTCGCAAACTCCCTTTGTTCGACAGGTGAATCTTTTCCCAAAAATATATCAATATCCTCTTCAGTAATCAGGTTTCTCCAATATGCTCTAATTTCACCTCGAGTTAATAAAAATGTAAATATTCTTCTCTTTACTTCTTTGAGGGAAAGATTTTCGTTTGATTCGAGGGCTAGATCTGAATAGGTTATCTCACTGGAATCAAGTAGCACACTGAAACTCTTACCGGGTTCAAGATGAAAGACATTGATTAAGTCCGACCCGTTTAAAATTTCTTTCAATAGTCCAGGCTTTTTTAACTCGCTCTTCTCAACTTCTGCCAGGAATTTCTCCACAGCAAGGATATTGCTGCTTGCTTTTCGTACATTGGGAAAAACTTTTACGTAGGTATTAAGAATCCGCCAGTAAGGATCTTCAGTAAATTTTGGAAAGAGTGAAATTAACTGCTGGGCAAGTTTTCCTGTGATTTCACCAGTTACATCAAAAGATAAGATCCCCATTGCGTAAACATGGTTTTTTATCCAACCATTGATTCGTACTGGGTGAATTCTGTATTCTGGATCTGATGGAGAGGTCAGAGCGTTATCAGTAACTATCCTTTCAGCGTACATTTGGCTAAGATATCGAAAAGAGGAATGATGAAACTGGCGCATACCTTGCTGATATTTGATGGTCTCCCAGCTTTTTCCTAAGCTGATAACCAGGAAAAAGAAATATTCATCAAGTGTTGCTTTGGGATACAGTGAATGATGGAGTTCAATTGCTTTTAAAACATGTAAAAAGAATTCCTGACGTATTTTATGGTTCTCGTTTAAATGAGGTTGTGATAATTTCTTACTAACTTCCTCATTAATATTTTTCGGTAGTTTTTTCAAGGGTTGATACGAAACGAGATCTGGAAATAAATCTTCCAGAGCCCCGATTTCATTTAATATATTCAATGTCCCAGCAGGGTTTTCTTTGAAACTCTTTAGAAAATTAATTGCTACTATCTCTCTTGGGATAACAAACCTGCCGTCTGCATACCTCCGCTGGAATGCGCGGTAATTAAAACCGTGTCTATCCCCAGCAACAGCCCTTTTCATCGCCTCCTCTAGAGTTGGATGCAGTTTAAATCCTTTCTGTGAGAACCGCACACCTCTGATTATTCTGTTAAGACTTTCCGATATACGTTTATTTGGATCTCCAATCGCCCGCAATGTTCTATCTCCTAAATCGTTCAATCCTCCTATATAATCTACTAATACGGTCTCAATCTTTCCAGTTTCTGGTTGAAATAATTTCAACCCTAAACCATTTATTGTGAAATCGCGGCGGAAGACATCGTCCTTAAACGACATGGTGGGATCACTTTGAACAAGGATATTTTTCGCGCCTCCTAAAGTAACCTCGGGACTGAAATCCCTTCGGGGAAATGATATATCAATTAAAATGTTGGAATCAATCGGGCAAAATTTATATACACCGAAACCAAATCCAGTTAAAACCAGGGTACCATATTTACCTCTAATGACCCAAAATTTACCCTGCCCTTTATGGTATTCTTTCTCTCCGAAGAAACTTTCAAATTCTTGAATATAATTTTCTGTTTTGTACCCTTCTTTAGGTGCGAATCTTATAACGAAATCGAAGTCGTTTGAATCGTATCCGATTAACCCTTCTCTCAGAATCCCTCCAGTTAAATAAACCTTCACTCCGAGTTCTTGTTGAATATCGAACAACGCTCGGAATTCCTCTTCTTCAAGCGACTTTATAACCTCTGCAAGCCTGTTATCTGGAAAACGCTTGTTGAGCTCTTCAAGAGAATGTTCTGTTTTAAGTGAAGAAACAATCGAGAATTCCGGGGATGATTCTGTATGCATAGTCACTTTTATTTCTGAAGATCTAGTCGTCTCCAATTTCTCTTATCGATCGACCTAAAATTTGGTTGTTTTGCTAACCACTCAAGGTAAGGTCCCAACATTTTCAGCTCGGTATCATTTTCTTCACCTATATATGGGTGAATTAGAACCAGGTTTCCAAGCTGACGCTGAAGGCTTAATGGGTAATCGTCTACCATGATTGTACGATTCAACGAATATCCTCTTCGTTTTACCTTTTTCAAATCTTTTAACCAGAAACGCTCCACGTTTTCCGGATCCATTCGCAGGGTACAGCGTTTGCGTGACCATACAAACTCGAGGTTAATCTCATCGAAGATTTTCTCTAAGACGCATTCAGCATAATCGGCTGAAGCTGCTGTCCAAACAGCGATATTATACGATTCCCGTACTTCGCGTAGGAATTCTTCGAGATAGGGTCGTTTATAAAAGTAATATTGTTCAAATTGGAAATCACAAGGTCGCGAAATTGGCAATTCGTCCGCGAAGATTAGCGTTTCGTCGAGATCGAGAATCAATAATGGTCTATGCACGAACTTTTTTTGAGCGCCTCTATATATGATATGTTCTGATTTTTCCTTACCTGCTCAAGACTTTAGATTCAATATCTGGATAGAGATTATTCAACAAATGAAATTTAATTCACTTATCGAATTTTAAAAGCACCTGTCTTATCAATGATCGGTAAAAGAAAATAATCCTTTTTATTTCCTTCTGCAGTCCATCCTTCTTCATCAGTTTCCATTACACGAATTTTCCACCATACAAAACCATCTTCACATACCGGACCATCAATTATCTCAAGGGTTTGGTCTTTATAAATAATTCCTGAGATTGAAGACTGAAGACTTGGTTCGGATCGAATCCTTTGATTAGCCTCATTTTCCAGCAGTAAAGCTTTATCGCCTTGATGAAATATCAATGGTCTGAATCCTTCACAAAATTGATACGATGGATATGGCAATAAGAAGAATTTACCCTCAACATCTCCTTCAGGAATCCATCCTTGAACCCCTGCATTCGTTAAAACTTTCCATAAAATCCAATAATCCACACATTCTGGTCCTTCCAACACTTTCATAGTATCTAGATCGTTTGCCTTACCAATGGTTGTAATCACATTTGTGTCAGGCATAGAATGGATATTGATTTCTCCCACACCCTCAGGCACAAAAATAACTGCACCAATATCTATATGAGTTATTGAAGGACAACCCTTGACGTTTTTAATAAAAGGCGTGGATGTTGGGATATCCCTGGTGTTAGTTGTTTCTGAAGGTATTGGTTCTTCTGTTGGAATGGTTGGAATTGGTACTGGTTCTATTTTATTATCCGGTGTGCATACAGGGATCGTAGGAGAAACTATTGGTTGTGGAGGAGTTCTGGTGATAATCTCAGCTTTTAGATCACATCCAAGTAATAAATATGCTGCTAGAACGATTAGGGTTATCCTTCGTTTCATGCTTGGGTCCTTTTAAATATTTTTCGAATCAAAACTTCCCCAATTATCTATCAACCATAATAATTTCCAGAATGAAATTTATCAATCTTCTACACAACGAAAACCCATTTTTGTTGATTGTTGATTACTGCCTCTGCACTGGGGATTTTCAATCCCCATAAATTCTGCTTGATCGTTATAGCTGCCTCCGTAAACGTAATTCCCTAATGGACATGTATCAGAAACCCATTCGGCAACGTTTCCTGCCAGATCAAATAATTTAACATCGTTTAAACCTTCAGGTTTTAATCCAACGTGATCTATACTTCCGATGCAATAACCACCTTCACTACGAAAATTTGCCAAATCACAATTGGGATATGTATCACCCCAAGGATACTTATTCCCAATCTCAATGCCAGCAGCCATTTTCCAATCCTGCCCACTCGGAATTCTCCTGCCTGCCCAATCACAATAATCTGATGCCTGATAATAATTTACCCTCACAACCGGATAGTCATTATATTTTTCAACATCGAAGTATTCATGGGGTTTGTTGGCATCTGGAGGTCCAGGGGGAGCACAAGACCCATCATCGACACAATATTTATACATTGCATTTGTCACTTCGGTTCTATCCACCCACATTGCACCATTATATATTTGAATCATTTCATCTTTATTCGATATTTTATTTTCCCCTGGAACAGGTTCTACTGTAGTAATTCCTGTTGCTGTTACACATGATGTCAGAAATGGAGCTATTTGATTCTCGGAAGTAGGAGTGAATATCTCAACTTCAATACAGCCTGCCAAAATGAGAAATATCAATGTTGAAATAATCGTCCAAAACTTAATCATAATTACTCCACTATATATCTTATCTTACTCTCAAAATCAAATGAATATAAATAATTCCAAAATCGCTAACGGAAGTCGATTATAATATTTTAATATATAATTGATTATAAATCCGTTTTTAATAATTGATATAGAGGAAGTGAAGAATGCCCTCAACCATTGTGATCGTAGACGATGATGATGCAGTTAGAAATTCACTCGTAGATTATTTTGAAATGGAAGAATACGATGTAATTGCTGCTGAAAATGGGATTAATGCCCTTAATATTTTGGATGAAATCCAGCCGATTATTAATGATGAAACTCAACCGGTAATAATAATTCTAGATGTGCGTTTACCGGATATTGATGGTCTCGAAGTCTGCAAACGGATCAGGCAAAGCTATGGACGTAATGTGTACATCATAATGATTTCCGGAATTAAAAAAGAAACTATTGATCGAATTTTAGGTTTGGAATTGGGAGCAGATGTCTACAAGCTCAAGGGGTCATACGAATCTTGCGAATTACTTGCACAGGTGAGGGTGGGTGAACGTACATTGACCCCAAACAACTTACCTGCATTAGATGGGTGGGATTACAAGGACAAATATTTACGTTTCAATATAAATAGACAACAGGTTCAAGTGAGGGGCAATGATGTCCACTTGACATCATTAGAGTTCAGATTGCTTGTTTACCTTTATGAGAGAGCGGGTATACCTTGTGGTCGTTACGATTTACTCAAATATGTTTGGTTATATGAAAAACCTGATGATGTGCCAATGGATCATGTAGTTAATACTTGTATTCGAAGGTTAAGAGAGAAGATCGAACCAGACCCAAGTAATCCTATGTATATCCTAACTATTCATACGGTGGGATATAAATTCAAGTAGATATTGAGGGTTAGATCATGTCATTTTTTGATTTACTGATGAGAATAACAATACCATTGTGGCAGGCCATTCTCCTAACCCTATTAATTGGGGTAGTTATTTTTATCTTGATTTTTGGTTTGTTTTGGTATGTTAATAAAATAAAAATGCCGAGAGAAAGCAATGGTAGAAACCTTAGACCTTTAAACGAAAAAATTGTTGAGTTAGAGAATGAATTATCCCGGAAAAATGATGCCGATCGTGCATTCGTTGATAACCTTTCTCATGAAATTTCAAATCCTCTACAGAGTATTAAAACCAACCTGGATATTATGTCTAAGTGCAAACCAGATGAAACAGGTAGATGGAAGCAGTTATACGTTACGATCAAAGGGCAGATAAAGCGTTTGAATAATACTTTGAATAATCTAAGATCGCTATCCTTACTAGAAACTCCAGATGCTTCTATCAATTTTGAAACTATCAATATTAAGTTAGTAATTGAAGAAGTCATTTTAGCGCTGGTAGAATATGCAGAAACAAAAAATGTCCAATTGTCTTACGAATGTCCTGAACAACCCGCTCGAATATTAGGAAACAGAGACCTATTAATGCAAATGATGGTAAACCTAGTTGATAATGGGATTAAGTATAGCAAAGAAGATGGTGGGGGGGTCATTATCAGTGTAAATGATGAAAATGAAGATTTATGGATAAGAGTTATTGATAATGGTATTGGTATTGATGAAGAAGATCTACCATACATATTTGAAACTGCATATCGAGCGCCAACTTTCCGTAGATCAGGTAGTGGTCTTGGTTTAGCATTGGTTAAAATGATTGTAGAGAAACATGGGGGCGAGATTAGTGTCAACAGTCAAAAGGGGGAAGGTACAACATTTTCCTTTAATATCCCACTGTTTACACCATCTTAATCCACAAAAGTTATAAAACTGAAAGAATTTAGAGATAATTTGTAATAGTTTAGTTAAGACTTTTTACTAAGCTATTGCTATGCTATTGCTGGATGATAAATATCAGCAATAGCATTTTTAGATACAACACAAGAGCTTCAATTTATGATCCGCCATATAGATTGGTTTGAGATGGAGACATGACCGAGTGGCAAGGTACTCCCGTGCTAAAGGAAGGTCATCCATTGGATGCAGAGGTTCGATCCCTCCTGTCTCCGCCAAAAAGGAGGATTAAATGGGTTTTTCTGAAAAGGTTACACAAGCGACTGAAATAGCCAAATTTATAGCAAACCAAAAAATGCGCCTGTATGAAGTCCGCAATAGAATCAAGGAACTTGAAAACTCAGTACTGTTAAACAAATCTGAGCTCGCTGAAACATCATTAAGACTGTATAGAGCTGACAAGTTATTAAACCAGGATTTGATCATTATTTGTAACCGTATAAACAAACTTGCAGATGATATCAAAAAGGAGAAGGATCTCTTTGAAAATATTAAGGCAGAGAGTCCTCCAATACATCAAGATATTCCAACAACTTACTCATCTGAGATAGGAGAAGTTACATCGGGATTGGCTTGCCCAATTTGCCGTCAAGCTCTATCTCGAAGCCACTGCCCAGAACACGGAAAAAAAGGGGTGCCTATCGAAAGCAATGAACAGGAAAACATCATTTCCGATGTTTTAAGTGAAGCATCACCTCTGTTAGCTAAAGAAATCGATTGAATTAATAATTACATAATTTCAAATCAGTTGAATTGATCTCTTTTGAAATAAAAGAAAGGAGGAACGATGAAAATTTGTCCAAATCCATATTGTCGATATGAGAACCAGAATAGTTCAAAGTTTTGTGAGGAATGTGGTCATACTTTGCCAACCGGTGCTATCACGCCACAAAAAAAGAAAAACCGAAACACACCCGTTGCAGTAATCGGTGGAGTAACCGGAATAGCCTGTGGAGGACTGATAATCCTTGGTTGGCTTACGCCATGGATCAGCCTCGGCGGTTTGGGAAATTTGCTTTTGAGCTTTCTCAATATCGGATCGGGTTTTCAACTATTCGATTTCGGTGCAGGTATAGGAAACGGGCTTCAGTTAAGTTTACTCATGCTGGTGGGTAGTCTCGCAGCGTTATCAAATTCTGATACTGCGATTCTGGGATTATTCGGGTTAGCGATTGTAGCTGTCATGGTTTTGATACCAGTCATGGGTGCAATGAATATCAGAACAGGATTTAAATTCTTCGACAAAAGTGAAACCGAAGAACAAAAAAATGAAAAGAGCAGTTTTCAGGTGAATATTAAAAAATTGCGGAGCAGATTTTCAACAGTCTTCGTAATATTGGTGATTGTATTCATCATCCTGGCGATGTTCCCATTCTTAACTGCTATCTTGGGACGTGGGTTCTACTTAACATTACTTGGATCAACTATTGGTTTTCTAGGCTCCTTTTTAGCTCAAAGAATTGCGGACCCCTGAATTGCATAATGCTCAGGGGATACGCGGAGGATCCAAGACCGATACCCAGGTTATTAATTTCTTCACTATGGTTTTGAAGACTAAAAAAGAGAACGAGCGCAACTAAATTGAATTGAAACCTATAAGTACACGGAAACCACACTTACGTTGCGCTCCTCTAATTGACTCCTTTGAAAAAGATTCCAGCTTTGACTGGAGGAGGATATGAAAATGAAAGTTCGAAAATCACTGGCAGTCTTTTTTTTCTATGTAATTTTTTCTCTAGCAGCTGCAGGATGTAATGAGCGGGACCAGGAAATGGTAGTTGATCTTGTATCTCAAATTATCGTGTCAGAAATTAAGGAGGTTGTAAATGAAGCAATTGAAATGTTGCCCATTCCAAAAAAACCTGAAATGAGTGATGTCTTGCCTTCGGTTATTGAAATCACTATCCCGGAAATTTCATTTGGAGATCTTTTGCAACCCGCCCCATTCGGAGTGCCAACAACCGGGTATATGGGTTGGAAATATAAGGATCCAATTACCGGAGGAAATCACACGGGAATCGATATATGGGCTTCGCAAAATCCGGATAATTGGGGGAAGCGAGGAAATCCTGTATATGCTGTTTACGACGGGACATTATACAAATCTGGCAGTGGAATAAGGATAATCCACCCTGAACTTGACAGACAAAGATGGAAGAATTTGCCGGATTATTATGTGAGTACCTATTATGGACATCTAGTCGATATGCCCTCTAAGATAGCAAAATTGCAGACGATATGTCCAAAAAGAACAATTCGAGTGAGACAAGGTGAATTATTAGGTTATATGGATCCTGTACTTAAGAAGAATTATTCGTCTGTACATCTTCATTTCTCAGTTACTCGTATGGACCCAAATAACTCTAAATGTTGGGCAGACGAAAGGTATCTTACGAATACATATGATCCATTCTTCTACCTGGGGCTGAATGAAAATGAATACAGTAATAAAAAGGGTAATAGAAGCGAGTTTCCAGGAGCTCCTTTCTCACTGAACATCAGTGATGTATTGGAAGAATTCACTCAACAATAACGGATTTTACTTAGATCAATGATTTGATACATTAAATTGGAATTAGTTTCAAAAGAGGAGATAAAAATGAACGACCAATCGTTGAATCAGGCTCAGTCTGTTTCCCCCCCTCAGATGGGAGCGCAATCGACCGTCTATCCATACCCATTCCAGACTCGACCGCCAAAAGATCTGAGTATTGCGATGGTCCTTGAGATCCTTCCCGGACTGTTTGGGTTGTACGGTTTTGGATGGATTTATAGTGGAAATAGCAGCGTTGGGATTCTGCTGCTTGTTGGTGGTTTAGTGTGGGGAGTAATTGCTGTTGTTACCCTCATACTCACTGCGGGTTTCGCTTGTTTTTGCACAATCCCCATTAATATCCTGGCTGTTACATTTTCGAGTATGAGTCTTAATAATTACATGAAGGAGCACCCCGAGCTGTTCGGTGTTTAGTTCAGTGAGATATGAATATTCCCAATAAAGAAGAAATCCCTAGCCTGAAAGTCGCGAATCGGGAGGCATAATCCTCATGCGGCGGTAAGCTAATTCCGTCATAAATCCAGAGTGGAGCATGAGGCTGGCAGAGAATTACCTTAAGGATGCAGGAGCGTAACCCTAGGGAAAAGAGGATGATCATAATGGAATGGTGTGGAGTCAAATAACTTTGATATCAGAGTATTTTTAAAGCTCTGTGTATCATTCTTTCTGTAAAGGGAGTATATATAAAAAAAACTAGAAGTTTTTTAAAATATATTATCTTTCCAAATGAGAGTGAGAGATGAAAAAGATTGTTTTGATCGTGGTTTTAATAGTTGTAATAGGAATAATGACCTCATGCACGTTTGATGGAATAGGTCAGGAATCGGAAAGTAATAAACAGGTTGTACATGCTCAAGCAAAGGTTGTTTTGGCTTCGGAAGGCGAATCTGAACCGCTGGAAGTTGAGGAAGAAAAAACAAGGGAACAACTTGTTGATGTCGAAATTATCCGAGGTCCATATAATTCCTTCTGGGATTATATGGAATACGGGACTCGTGAGGATTACTTTCATCCTGAGGAACTTGTAGCCCAGTTCAAGTTTAGTCTTGAAGGTTATGACTATCATTGCGGTGTGAATCTTGAACCGCCATCGTATAGAGCATTGGTATATGCGTTCCCAAAGCTTGAAACACCAAAAGATGAAGGTTACCAAGCTAAGATAAGCTATCAGAAGACCGGAGACTGCAAGTATATATCAATAATTTCGATAAATGATAGTACCGGCAGTAAGGTCTGGGATTACGAAAAGACTAGGGATCCAAGGGTGCTTAACTTGCTTGAGGAATGGTCTATCAAATTGGCTCAGGCGACTGATAGTGAATATTTAATTGAGGCCTGGTTTGACTACAAGCCGGTATGTAATGATAGCGATGGTTTCTTAAACGAATGCAATCGATTTTACTCACCTTCTGAGGAATTTGCTAGGTTTAATGCCTTCAACTTAAAAGTTACTGATCCCGCCCAAAATGTATGGGTGCAGAATAGAATTGGTGAGCATGGATCCGATTATCGTTGGGTTGATTATCAAACTGGTGTAGTCCTGCGACGGATAGATACAATAGCGGATTTATGGGAACTACCATCAAGTGGGGTGTTGGCGCTTCAAGTTAAAGGTGATGAGGGTCTTTGGGAAACAACTTATATGGTTGATAATGTTGGACCCGGTTGGGTCATGAGCGTTAATGAAAAGGGCGAATTGTTTGAAGCCGCCTCGATCGAATTCTCAAATCTGAGCGATTACGAGAAAATTCTCAGAACGATAGCATGGAGCTGTGAAGAAATGATTTTTTATCTTTTACAGTTCAGTTGTGATGATGGGGTTATAACCCTAGAGGAAAATATTTAGAAATAGAAGTTGGATACATATTCGGGTCTTATTAATAAGGAGGATATAAATTGAAGCGGCTAATCTTTATGCCCCCTATATTTTTCCTAGGCTGTACAATAATCAACATATTTGGAGAAAGCCCTTTAGAAGCTGCCCAATCCTATTGGAACGGAGTAATAAATTGGGATGAACAGAAAATGCTGGATGGAGCATGTGATGTGCAAAAGAATAATATTGAGTTCATGATAAATTATATGGAAATAATAAAAGAAGCTGATCCTGAGACTTATGCATCGATAATGGCAGGAATTAGAGCATTTGATAGCACCGATTTTAATTACAAAATGGAAAGTAGTAATAGAGAAGAAGCAACGATAATTGTGACTATAAATGGCATATCTCCATTACCTCCAATCTTTTCAAAGACAAGTAATCAAACAATAGTTAAAATGGTCAAAGAAAATGGTAATTGGAAATGGTGTGGTCAAGAAGAGATGGATGTACCGGTTCAAAGGATTTTGGACACAAGGGCAGATTCATTTATGGAGACTTTTCGCCTCGTTGATTTGATTATACACCCACAATTTGCAGGTATTGCTGACGACGTAAAGCCAGGCTCTGT
>SDBT01011480.1_pt1 | contig 14246 bp, 13 predicted proteins | sample 2277101 | NCBI WGS metagenome assembly SDBT01 (sample SAMN10404973, study PRJNA504765) | marine sediment metagenome | isolation source: marine sediment core GS10_PC15, 103 cmbsf | place: Arctic Ocean: Southern Knipovich Ridge | collected 2010 | reverse complement strand
ATCTAGAATCAGAATACCAAATGGATGAAAATCCAAATTGTAGTATTTCTTTATAAGAGAGTTCAACGTGAGTACAGTAGCTAAATTCACCCTTGCTTTCTGTCCACCTGACAATGCCTTGTACGAACGTTTTTGGCCATCGATGTATAACGTCAATTCAAATTTCTCACGATACTCATCCTTGCTCTTCAATTTCTTTTGAGTGGTCAAAAGTGCAGAATACCTTCCGCTGCTGATGTTCAATAGACTTTCGTTGATAGCCTCAGTAAATTCCTTGGCAAACCCATCTAATAGATATGAAACTATTCCTTGATTGCTAAAAGCCCTAGCCCAAAATCTGTATGGCTTGCTCTCGAGCTCCTTAATCTCATTATTTCCTTCTTCAAGTCTGTTTTCTATAGAGATCAATGATTTAGTCAAATCCGTAATCTGAGGTTTAAACGGATTTACTGCAACCTCCTCAACACCTAAATCTTTCTTAAATTTTTCAATATCAGACTTGATGGTATTAATCTCAAGATCCTTATCTTGAATGGCCTCTTTGACGGAGGTAATGGCATCGTTTATAGCCTCATATTTATCCTGATAATCCTTTTCCATCTCCAATGCATAATTGGCACTTTGCTCAGTAATTTTGGCTATTGAAGAATCGTGCTCTTGAAGATTTTCTTCAAGAGTTTTTATAGAAGAGGCAAATTTAAGCTGACTATCTGAACGCCAGTCATTGTAAGTCTCAATATCTGATGAGAGAGCAATGACAGCTCTATCATTATCAGATAAATCTGAATTAGCTTTAGCTAATGCTTTTTCACTTTTAACGACCGCAAATCTGATTTTAGTAAGCTCTTCTCTAGCATGTTTATCATCAAATTTTTTACCACACCTAGGGCATAGAGAAGTTTTAGCAAAATTTTTTGCCTCTTGCTCAAGAGCCTCAAGCTCAGGTTTTATTTTATCTACTGTGAACTTGCTAGACATTTGAGCCTTTTTTGCTGCGTTGAGCTGGTCATTAATTATCTTAAATTTGCCTTCTGCCTCGTCAAAACTTTTGTCCTTTTCTTCTCTTTTAGAAGTTAGATCAGTATAAATCTCATCTCGTTCACCGCTCAATATGACTAGCTTTTTATCGAACTTAGAGGTATCTACCTTAACCCTACCGCTGATGAGCTTATCTTTCTTATCCACAAACTCATTGTATTTTTCAGTAAACTCCTTAAGCTCCTCAGATTTGGTTTTTAATTTGTATTGATTTTCCTCTAAAGCCTTAGTCAGTTCATCCACCTTTTTAGCATGGTCAACTTGCCACTCCTTAGAAAGAATGCCTAGAGAATCCAATTTCCTATGGCTATCAGCCTCTAATGCTTCTCCTATATTAAGCTTTTCCTGAATCTTCTCAATTTGCTCGTCAATTTTTTTGGACTCAAACTTCGCCTTATGCTCTGCTTGCTCAAATCGATCAAGTTGTAAGAGATTCTTGCACACGGCCTTTTGATTGGCATCAGTCTGTGTAGAGAAAAACTCAAAATTCTCCTGAGAGAAATAGTTGACATTCTTAAACAGCCCTGAATTTACACCAAGATATTGATTGAGCTCTTCTTGAGTGGCCTTAACAGATTCCCGTTGAATGGTCTCATCATAACTATCGTCAAAAAGACCAATATTAAATCTTAAAATGTCTCCATGATCTTTATGTTTTCTAGTTCTCAAAACGGTAATGTCTTCACGTTCTCCTACTATAGAAAGTTTCACAAAACAGTCTTTCTTTGCTGAATCGTTAACTACCTCATCTGCTGACATGTCTTTAGTTGTACTTCCAAATAAGCACCAGTAAACAGCCTCGAACAAACTGGTCTTTCCATTTCCGTTATTACCACTTACAAGGTGAAGTCCTGAATCAAACCTAAAAGTATGTTCTTCTTGAAATGAACAAAAATTACCTAATGTTATGTCTGTTACTTTAAACTTCTTAGGAATTATCGCCTCAGACCTGCAATCTTTAAGAAGCTCAAGTCCTAGTCCAAGTCCCCCAATGATTCCTTGTAAAGCCATAAAACCAGACAAAAGATCTTCATCACTCATATCAATTGAAAGACCAGACTCACGAAATTTTTGCTTAACGGTTTCCTTTTGAGCAATTGCGTTATCAGGAATCTTTTCAGATTTACTAACAGGATTTCTTACTCTGTAGTAATTGACATCGTCCTTAATGTCTTTGACAGTTTCAGCTGTGATAAACCTAGGAGAATCAATCTTATGAAATTTTGGTACCCATCCATTTTTAGTATCAAGAACCCAAAACCCCCTGTCTTGACCTTCATCTCCAAAATTATGTTGTAGAGGAGCTCCTGGAATAAGTACATTCTTGTCAAGTTGATGCTTATGAACATCACCAAAAATCAAAAGCTTGTACTTATTTCTCAGCTCCTTGGTAACCTCCATTCCTCCCTTAATCAAATTATTCTCTATGAGCTGATGACCAAGAAATATGTCAGCCTTTGGAAAATCAGAATCGTAGAAAGACTTTGGGTTTCTCCATCCAAGACCGTAAATGCTAACTTTGTCCTCATCATCATTTTCAGAATGTACTGTCTGAATTGTTTCGTCTAAATAACAGATATCAGGATGGTATTTGTCAAAAGAAGCTGTGCCTACCTGATTTTTTCCATACACTATTTTAGATTTAACGTCATGATTTCCTGGAATATAAGAAAACCGACCATGCCAGTTGGTAAGAAGATCAGCCAAAGAATTTAAAACGTCATTCTCGATATAGCTGAAGGTGTCAACAAAATCACCTGAAAATAGTGTAAGCTCAATTCCATTTTTCTTGTTGTACTCATTAATCTTTTCCATGGTTTCAATGATAGAGACAAGTCTAGTATTGAGTCCCTTCTCAATCTTATGGAACTTCTGAAAATTATGAGCGTGAATATCTGAGCAAATAGTTATCTTCATTCTGTTTTAGATGTCCTTTCTTCTGGTTTTGGTGGAGCAGGTATAGGAGATAAATCCTCTGAATCTGTTTCCTCATCAGCAATTTTCTCCTCTGTAGAATTGTCATATCTGCTCTTATCAATAGGAGTAAGGTATTTTGATTCTCCTCCAAACTCAAGAAGATCATGTTTAATTACAAACTCCGGAAAAAGATCACGCTCAAAATTGTCATCTATCCCTTCAAATGAATATAAAGCAGGCTTACCTTTAACAGCTTTTTTTGTAACAGTACCATCCTCATCGACCTCACCAGACTTACCTTTACCTCCCTTTTTCAAAATGCTAATCTTATCCTTCCTGAAGAAGTAGTCGAACAGCCCTGAGTAAGGATCAATTCCCTGATCATAATAGATGTCAACAACGGTAAATTGAAATGGAGCAGTAACTTTATTTTTCTTGGCATCAGCAATAATCCTAACTCCATACACCTCACCTCGTTCTCCAGACTCGTCAGTCTTTATAACATTTTTTACAAACCTGGTTTTATAATGAAGATCAATGCGAACAGATGATTGAAAGGCTAAACCAGCTCCTCCTTTAACAACCTTTTTTGGTCCAAACATAGCTCCTACATTGGCGATCACATGACTAGCAATAAGGTACATCACATTGTGCTTATTAATAAAATCAGAATACTTTCTCATAGCCTTATGAACCTGTCCTGCCTTGCTCATGTCCTTTTTCTTCATATCAGTTTTCATTTCATGGACAGTAGAGAGCTGAGATATAGAATCAAGAAAAACACCTAAAGGAGCTTTCTTTGTAATCTTTCTTATCATATCAGTTTTTTCTTCAACCTGCTCAAAATGCTTTTCGACAGTTTTTGTCCTCTTAAGCTGAATTATATCGTCGATGTCAAGACCCAGCTTCTTACTAAAATCTATTAGATAAACTTTCTCCGTGTCATCCAAAATTGTAAACGTATCGTCAAGAGTGACTGTCTTTGCATGATCTTCAGGAATAAAGATATTCTTATTCTGCATAGAGACCATGGCAGATAATATGATGATGCTTTTTCCAGCTGATGGATCTCCAAAGATCTCATTAACAGTTCCAGCTGCCCAACCTCCATTCCATCTCCCAGAGATAACTCTGTTTAATCCATAATGACCAGAATTAATGAAATATGCGCACTTAGAATCAAGACCAAGGATAACGTTCTTGTCCTTTTTTAATAAAGCAAGAACCTTATCTTTAGCACTTTCTTGTTTTTTAGCCACCTACTACCTCCAATTAAAATAGAGGGAGAATTTTACTTCCCCCTCTGTTAAGATTAGTCTTCGCTTAGGATTTTTTCTCTGCAAGCCATCTTGATCGGTTTAGGACAGACTTTACATGGATCAGACTTTGGTGCATACTTCTCACCAAAACAAATAGGTCGTCCTGTTTGAGGATCATGATCAATGAATGGATGCTTATCACCATCTCCTGATGGAGCCGAAGTTTCAGTTTTAGGTGGAGGTGGTGGAGTACCTTCTGACTTAGATGTATCGTCAGATTTAGGACCAGGAGGCGGCGGAGGTGTACTGTTTGACTCAAGCGGTGTAACACGCTGAGGTGCGTCTTGTCCTCCCTTAGCTTTTGGTGGAGGTGGAGGAGTTTCAGAAGAACCAGACGGCTTTTCTTCAACAGGTTCATCACATGAAATCAGCTCTTTGATTTCGTCGATTGGCAAAGCTTTAGGAACCCGTACTATAAGACTGTCAACTCTTTCTCTCCAATCATCTATAAGATAAGGAGTGGCGTCAAAAATCTTAGGCTCAGGTTGAACTACATACTTGATAAATCCTGTTCCACTTTTCTCCTTAGAAATAACCTCAACACTAAAGTTCTTTCCTTCAGCAATATCCAAAATATCCTTACCAGCTTCACTATCCCACTCAGGATTCATGAGGTACTTCCTTACCTCCAGATAAATCTTCTCAGTAGGAGCATCGTACCATTGAACTCCCTTAGCAACTGACTCCTCATTAGACAAATCTAATACATTAAGAAGGGTACGATACTGACGATAAAAACCTTTGGCTAACTTTTTATCTTCAGAATTTTTGCTGGTAAAAAGAGCATATCCTTCCTCGCAGATAGGACATTTGGTTTTGTAATCTTGGTCATGCTTTCTAGGACAGACGATGTTGTATTCCTTAGTTCCATCTGTCCTGATATAACAAAAGTGAAAACGATGCTTATATCCGAAATCATCATCTCCGTCTTTGCTAGAATAAGCTGTAATATTTCTTGGGAGAAATCTTAGACGATATTTTCCAGAAACTGGAACAAGTTCATTTTCACCTGGTTCGCGTGTTGATCCTGATTCACCTGCTTCACGTTCTGCATACCTGTTTCGATTCAATGCCATTTTTGGCTCCTTTTGTTTAGTGTTTTTGCGATTTACGTCGATTAGTGTTTACATGCCTTTATTCATTAAAATTTGTTTTAATTCCTCCCTTTTGAACATTCCTAACTGAATCAGCATATCTTTTCTTTGAACACTTGCACTGACTAATGATTTAAGTTTTTTACAGATGGTATCTAGCTCACCAATCTCATCTGCTAAAATCTGAACTTTTTTATTTGTCCTTAGATAATCAATAATTCCAGCCTCAGTAAGCTTGATAGGCTTATGGTCATTTGCAAGAATTTTTAACTCACCCTTTCTAACCTTAAGAGAAATCTCAGATTTTTTCATCTCAAGATCTCTAGTCTTCTCAGCTTTTCTGTGCTCCTGATCTGCTAAAAGAGCTGAATAGTACGCATACCAAGAAGGCTGTTGGGTAAATTCTTGAACCAAATTATCATCATTGATCTTTGTGACCTCACGGATATCAATACTTTCTTTCTTTCCGCCAATGATGACGTCAATGATAAAGTCCTCTTCATTTGCCTCAAATTTTAACTTCATTATTTCTCCAACTAATTAATATACAAGGCGAGTAAATTGCCCCATTTTAAATGATCTCGCCTCTTATCTTTATCTCCTGAGTCTTTAAATAGTGGTCATACGCCTCATTGAAATGATTACGATGTGTCTCTCTAAAAGTAGCTGCCCACGTAGGAAGAATCTTTTTCCTCATATTTGAATACCAATTAGGAGGATTTTTAGTACAGAGCAACCTCTGAAAATTCTCCTTAGTTATCAGTTTTCTCTGGTATGGTAGCATTATTTTTTCTATCTTTAAGCATAGCTTTAAGAATAACCATATAAACTATTATATCCTGAATCGTGTCGTCCTCAGACTCATCTTTAACCTCTAAAGAACCACGTTTTATAAAGGACTCTAGCCTCTTAAACTTATCCAGACATCTAAGGAGTATCCCCATTTCTGGAATAATGCCCAGTATAATTGATGCTTTAAAATTACCAAATGGATCATCACTAACGGAATAATCCATATTTTTAGCCTTCATTGTTACAAGACCATTAGCACAAGTAGTTTCGTAGATCTCAAATAATTTTTCTCGTGTCATCTAATCTCCTAACCGTAAAGTTCCGCAAGAATATCAGCATGCTGATCTAAGGTTATTTTACGTAAAAAACCTAGTTCAGCTAGCATTTCTCTAAGGGTAAGAACTGAATGCAAGTTGATTCCGTGTTTGCCAAGATCTTCTTTTCCACCTTGCTCACGATCAATAAGTACCAATACATCATTCACTACCAATCTAGCATCAACCAAAGAGTCTATAGCGTTAATCTTGCTTAAACCAGTGGTAATTAAATCATCCACTACCAAGGCGATATCTCCTTCCTTATAAGATCCCTCAATAGATTGCTTAGTACCATGATCTTTTGGTGGTCGTGGATAAATCATAGGCTCATCTGATTCCACTACCATGGCAGTTCCTATTGGAAGTCCAGCAAGTGGTATAGGAGCAAGTAGATCTCTTTTAATTCCTTCTGCACGTTTAAGCATAGCAGCAGATACGGCTCTTAAAAGTTTAGGATGAGATACCAACAACCTAAGATCTAGATACACTGGGCTGCTCTTTCCTGACTTTAGCTTAAAGCGGCCTTGCTTGAAAATGCCACTGTTAAACATGGACAAGATAATTCCTGATTTCATTACACTAAATACGTTTTCATCACTCATGCTGCAATTTCCTCCAATGAACCCCAATTGGGTCCAACTTCAAAGTCTATAGCCATAGGGCACTTTAGCCAGCCCTTGTGAAATTCTGTTCTCTCAGCGGTTACGTCCTTATGAATTTTTACTATATCCTCATAACATTTTTTATTGCAATCCCATATAAGAGAATCATGAACCGTCAAAATAGCTCTTGCATCAAGACCAATTCTCCTTATTTCAGCAGCAGACTTGGTCCAAATTTCAGCTAAAAAATCAGCACATGCGCCCTGGACAGGTGAGTTTATAGCCTGTCTTATAAAAGCAGAATATTCCTCGGATTTCTCATAGTACCTGTCTATGTCAGGAAAATGCCTGATCCTGCCAAAAGGAGAAGCTATTTTTTTAGTCTGAACAACTTGCTGCTTTACCAAAGCATGCCAATTCAAAAATCTTGGATACTTAACGAAGAAAGCTTCACGCATTTCCATGCACTGTTCTTCTGTTGCCTCAATACTGTAAGAATCTTTCAAAATTCTTTGAAGAACTAAATGAGAACCGCCATAGATAAGACCAAAATTAGCTGCCTTTGCTATGGTTCTGTAATGAGATAATTTTTCTTTTCTCACTATTTCGTCTAAGGTATCTAGAATAGCCAATTCCTCTTCAGGAGCTAAAATCAATCCTGTCTCCATGTGAACGTCACCACCCTCATTGTAAACCTTAAGCATGGCCACCTCATTAGCCAACGATGCACCAATCCTAAGTTCAGCTTGACTTAAATCTCCCTGAAGTATCACCCTTGATCCATCATAAACTTCTGGGATGAACATCTTCTTAATAGCCTTATTTCTTGCAGGAATATTTTGGAGACAAGGGCCTGCACTTGAAAGTCTCCCGGTAATGGTCCCTCCTGCTTCTCCAGTGTAAGGGGTAAAATTTTTAACCTGTTGATAATTTGATCTTACATACCCATCATACTGCTCACGCTTCTCTAGGTATGGTGTAACGTATGTGGAAAGCTGCTTAGCTTTGGTTCGTCGCTCTAAAATTTTCTTAGATAATCCACAATTCTGTCTATCGCTAAGTTCTTTTAGCACAGATTTATTAGTACTATACTGACCTGATTTTTCACTCTTAGGACCAACTGGATTTCTTTTTAGCTTGTCAAACAAAATTTCTGCAAGCTGTTTTGGCGATCCTAGGTTGCGTCCTCTAGTCATTGGAAACTCTTGATGTATGGATGCCTTGATCTCGGCAAGGTCATCCTTTAATTCTTCCTCAAGATTAGCCAAATAGTCATAATCAATCTTCACACCATCTTTTTCAAGAAGAGCTATCTCAAAGCAGAGAGGCAGCATAACCTCACGGTAGCAATAGTGAGTAAACTCTATATCATCCTGATATTCTAGATTGTTGTAGTTAAGATGTTTGCTCCAAAGCTTGAACGTATAAAGACAATCCAAGCAGTTGTAGGAAAAAAGATCGTCGAAGGTTGCGTTGGCAAAATCCTCAACTATCTCAGGATACCCGTCCAAAAATTCACCTGCCAAAAATTTCAAGCTGTTAGCTGCTCTATTCTCGTCTAATAGATAAGACAAAAACATGGTATCCTCGCATGACTCAAACTTGAGAGTGTCAAGCTTAGCCATGAAAACTTTCATTTCATATTTAAGATTGTGACATACCTTGATGACAGATTCATCTGCTAACAGATCAATCAAAAATTCTTTCACCTTAGTTCTGTACTGAATGTCAAGACATTCCTCGACCTCGTACCCAATACAAACTGCTTCTCCAGGCCAATATATACCTATAGTAGTTAAAGCAAATCCTTCCTCATTCACGTTAAGACCAGTCGTCTCAACGTCCACAGCCACAGAATCCTGCTGCTTAATTTTTTCTATTGCATCATTAAGTTGGTCCATATTCTGAACCTTAAAAAAATTCTGCTTCTTTTGCCAACTTAATTTTTCGTCAAAATATTTGTTTATCCTAGTAACAGTATGCATCAAAGCATCTGGTTTTAACAAACTAGGATTTGTAGAACGTCTTCTTCCATATTTGTTGGTCTGCTCTATATCATAAAACTTTTTAGAGAGATACACTCTAGTCCCCTCATGCATCGACCAATTACCTGGAAACTTTATTTCCTGGGCTTTATCATCCACGGATAAAAACTTTTTTGTGTCTGGGAATATGACTAACAGATCCATCTCAAATCCCTGTTCCTTAACATGATCTAATTCCTTAATCAAATGCTGCTGCTTGCATATTCTATGAACTGAGATGGGATGCTTTAAGGTGTATTCTCCTTTGGGCCAACATCTTTGATATGGAAGGAAAAGTACATTGTATTCTTTTAGGCTTTGAGTGATCATGTATGACCAATTTTTGTTCCTCAAATATTTGAAATCTGCAGGACTCATTATGAAGCAGATGTTTGCCTTAGCGGTATCTCCTGCCGTGGCACCATAAAAATACTGACTGTATAAATCTAGACTTTTATCATAGTGCGGGAATAGCTTGCAGTCTTCGCAGGTTTTTATTTTTGGAGCCTTCTTTGCCTTAGGCTCTTTTCTAGGGGTTCGTTTTATTGCCATCGTTCTATTAATAGTATTAACGTGAAAACTTATCCATTAAAATAATGTTTCATTACCATATCCACCCTGTCAACCTGATCTGTATAAGCATCTCCTAGATATCTGAATAAAAACCTAGTGGTATCCTTGAAATTATACTTGACCTTAAACTCAGTCTTAAAATTCTCTTTATGAACTGAACTCAAGCTGAGATCAATAAGTATCTTATTTCTCTCGTAATTTTCAGAAACAGTCTCTATAAGTTCAAGAAAATCTTCCTTAGAAAGTTCAAGCTTTTTTTGAACTTTAACTAAAAAATCGCTCTTGATAAAAAGACTTGACTCGGCATTTTCATCGTACTCTTTCTCGATAGTTTTTTCACCAAATTTAAAATAGTATTTACCTTCATCATTTCTAGGTATGATCTTAGGAATATTATCTCCAGTATCCCCAAGACAGATCAATCTATGAAGAAAAAATTTCTTATCCTTAAGCCTGACCATACTACGTTCCACAAAGTTATACATCTGAACCTTGGGAGAATCGATGAGCTGCTTCATATCCTTATCATTTGAGACCATGATTGAACTAGGAAATTTCCTTACGTAATAAGCAAGAAGATCATCGGCCTCATACCTTGGTTTCTTCACAACCCGTATAGGCATGATCAATGACATCTCAGCTATCATGTCATGAAAATGATCCTTGTACTCCAGATAAAAAGTTTCCTCCTTGATCTTATCCCTATTCTTTTTATAGTCTGGATAAAACTCATGACGCCAAGATTTAGAATCAAGGCAAAGAAGAAGCTCAGAGCCAAAATCAGTTAGGTCAGAAATTATTCTCAAAAATGAATTTAAGAATGCCCTTCCAAAATCCTTCTCACTAAACCTATCTGCGTTATGGTGAGTAGCGAAAAATGATTTAGCGGCGATGCTGTTCGTGTCTAAAATTATCATTATATAAAAGCCGAATGCCCTAAATGAGCTTGAACCAAATAAAAATCTGAGGGAGTTATTCTCATACCTATAATAAAAGTTCTTAAGCTTGGCCTAAGTTTGTCAAGTATTTTGTATCTAATATTTTTACTCTTAGCAAATAATTCAAACTTATCTTTATCTGAAAGAGGTATCCAAAATTTATCTGGTCTCACAGCTGCTATCATTATTCCTCCATTCTATATAACATCTATTAAAAATTCTATTCTAGGTATTTAATAAATCCATCAATTAAAAATTGGCCTGACTGTAACTCTATAAACTTGCAACTTTTCTGATTCTTTATGTCTTCAATAAAAGAATTCCAATTTTCACCTATAAACGTAATGAAACCATCTCCGTCACCTCTGTCCATAAACCGTTTAAGATATTCTTCCTTCAAATCAATATTTGGATATGCCATAATAAAATCTATACCGTGTTCGACTAATGCAGTCCTAACATCCTTATGAGAAGAAACAAATATCAAATCAACGTTGTCAAGATTTTCTTTAATATGATTCATATAGTTTCTAGGAAAATCTGGATTTCTAACTCCAGGTTTAATCCAGCTAAAATTACTACTGTCAGAATCTAAAGTTCCTGAATTAGTACTCTGAAAATAATGTGTTTTCCCAACTCCAGGAAAACCGCTAACTACTATTGCCTTCATCTTCTTCTCCGTCATTAAGTTTTTTACTCTCCTCTTCTTCTAATTCATCATCTTCATCAATATCAAAACCTTTAGCAATTTCCTCATCGTCAGGACCAGGTAGAAGCATGGTTGTCTAAAAAATTTTTAAGATCCATGTTATTCATTCTAGAAATAGTATAGGCAATGTCATAGATTCTAGAATTTTTATGATACTGTTTAAGAATATAGGAGAAAATATCCTGAGCATTCTTCACCACCTTTTTATCCCAAACAGACTTAGGAACGACTATTGCCTTCCCGTTTATTTTAATCTCAAACGTTCCGTCATAATATCCCATCCATTCACCAGGAATTTTCATCCAAGCGTTGTATCTAAAAAATATCTCATTTGGGATATTTACTAGGTTGTTAGGATAATCCATACTGTAAAGTGTGACAGGCGTCATGTCAGTGAGCCTATAACTTTTTACCTTGGTAATAGGAAGATTCAACTCCTTGCACAGCACGTTAAGATTTACCCCAAAGATCATCATCTAATCATCCTCAAATCTCACCTCAAAACCTTCATCTCTCCAAAGCCGTATTCTTTTTTTACTAGGCTCTGTCAAATAATCATGACCAAACCGCCAAAAATCATAGATCATCAACGTATTATCGTCGAGCTTTTTTCTAAGACCACGGCCTATTCTTTGTTTGAATTGTCTGACTGAACTGCCAACGCTAGCTAAAATAATAACTTTGATCCTATCAATAGACAATCCTTCATCAAGCACAGAGGTTACCACAAGATGTTTTATTTTTCCTGTTTTAAAATTATCTATGAGCTCAGCTCTTTTTTTAGTCTTTCCATGAAATACAATGGCACCTAAATATTCAGATATATCCTTAGCAAAATCAACCCAATCTGTAATTACAACCACAGAATCATCCTTATGCTTTTCCATTAGATCCTTAACTATTTCCCAAAAAGCTTTATTGTGCTTCACAGAATAGTTCATTACAAATTCCTTTACCTTGTTGGTATACATTGGAATTGAAAAAACTAATTTGATAATAGGTTTTTTCTGTTCATCTAAACCCTGAAATTGCTTTTTAAAACATTTATTTCTAATTTGACTCTTAAATACCTTGACCTTTTCTTTAAGCCCTGGTGTATCATATTCAATAATAGTAACTATGGGTTTAGCACTTATCTCACGATCAATAAGCTCCTTATTCGTAACCGTATAAGCAACCTCACCAAAAATTTCCCTCAGCTCGATACCTTTAATTTGATCGTCATCATAAACTGTTCCTGACATACCAAATCTACCTGCCGAGGTATTAAGATCTAAAATTTTTCGATATGTAGTAGCCACAGCATGATGTGCCTCATCACAAATAAAAATATCAGTCTCATTTATGTGGTCAAATACCTGCATGTCAACGTCATTTCCGCTGTCACTATCAACCCGTTTAAGCAATCTAGAAACAGTGGGAACCATAATAATGGTCACCTGAGAGATAGTCTTATTTTTAGACGTAATTGCGCCCAGGGTAATATTTAGAGACCTCTCTATCTCCTCCTTGATCTGATCTAGTAAATTTACCATCCCACACATAATTGTGATCTTACGACCCTCCTTAGCGTATGCAGCAATGAGCCCAGTCATACATCCTGTTTTACCCGCATTGGTTGCAAGATCAGCTATTCCAGATCCTGCAATAAGAAGATTTTGAACAGTTTTAATCTGAAAATCTCTAGGTTCAAGAAGTCCTTCTCCCTCCTTATAAACCTTAAAAGGAACATACTCACAATTTCTATTTGACCTAGTGTCATTTAAAATATTGAACTTTATCTGTGTCTTACGCTCAACAAAAGGTAGAAGACCAACAGCAAAAAATTTGCCTCTCCATTTCATAAATCTTTTAATACCATCCCATAATCCTCTTTTAAATAGAGGAATATGCTCACGTCCTGGAACGTCAAAACTTAAGCACTGATGCACCTCTTGGGCAATATCTAATTCGGGTTCTACCATCCAAACCCGTCCGTGCTCAATGTTACAATCTATTGTTTTCATTAAGAAGTTCTCTTTTCAATCTACTTGACGTTGTGACGGTAAATCGTATTGACTCATCTAAAAATTTATTTATGTCAGTCCCAATATCATTTGGGTCTTTTCCCTTTGGCAATATCGTAACATAGGAATTTATTCCAGCCTTGAAAAGTTTGTAAGCCAATTTTATTCCCTCATTTATGGCGTCTCCATCAAGACAGACAAAAACCTTCTTATAGTTAATTTTCTGAAACATCTCAATCTGATGATCTTGAACATGCTTCCCATACAGTATTAATATATCGTAGGGACTAAATTGCCACACACTTGTTCCATCAAATATGCCCTCAATAAGAACTATACTAGTTGCTCCTTTTCTCTTAGGAACAAACTTATCCTTAGTAGTGTCTGGCAACTTATATTTTTTAACATTAGGTAAATAACCGATCATAGAATAAAATTCTACGTCACCTTTAATTCCTTCGAAAGGAACTATGATATTTCCAAAATGTTCTTCGTCAATCCCTATTCCCATCTTCCAATCTTTAATGGTCTTACCTGTAACACCTCTGTTCTTAAGAAAATTTTTAGCAGTTAAACCGGCACGACTATGCGCTCCGTAAATAGGGCTAGTCTCAGGTAGAATAATACCTGACTCTTTTTTCTTCTTTTTTACTGCAACCTGTACATCCTCATCCTCATAATCTATGCCAGCAAATCTAAGAAGTCTTTTTACAGAACCACCCACCTCACATGCCCAACAATGAAAAATATTTTTTCTTACATTGATAGAAAAATTACCATAAAATTTATTACTAGTATTATCACAAAATGGGCATGAATCTAGAAAAACCTCAGACCCTTTGATCTTGCCTTTATAAACATCTAAAATATCGTCAACCCAATTAGGCAGATCCATCTTTATCTTTCTTTTTAGCTTT
>SDBT01011479.1_pt1 | contig 14247 bp, 16 predicted proteins | sample 2277101 | NCBI WGS metagenome assembly SDBT01 (sample SAMN10404973, study PRJNA504765) | marine sediment metagenome | isolation source: marine sediment core GS10_PC15, 103 cmbsf | place: Arctic Ocean: Southern Knipovich Ridge | collected 2010 | reverse complement strand
ATCTAAAGGATAAGAAATGCCTAGTTCTCAACTTTCCCAGACTGCATTGTCGTCAGTAGCCAACCGTCCCAAGAGGGGCGGCGGCGGTGCTGTGGCTACACTGGTTGCTGCCCAGCAGGACAGTGAGCAGAAGATGCAGAAGCTCATCGCCACCATTGAGAAGCTGCAGCAAGAAAACGCCCAGGTGGTGGCCCAGGCGGGTCAAGCGGGTGGTTCTGCCGCCCAGAACGTCGCCAATCAGGTTGCTCGGGGGTTCGATAAGGCTGCCACCGCTCAACAGCGGTCCAGTGAGCGGGCTGAGGACAAGGCGTTCTCCCGCGAGCAGCAACAGTTGAACGCTAGTCTCCAGAAGGATGCAGCTCGGGCCGCAGCACAGATGGGTGCGGCTATCAATGCGTCCCGGCAGAAGTACATGGACTCCGTCCATAAGATCGAGGCAGACGAGGCCGCGTTTGACGAGGCCATCACAACCTATGAGGCTCGGATCGAGCAGGCCAGTGTGAGAGGTGTGTTCGCCAACCCTGAAGGCCGCAAGAAGCTGGCCAAAATGGAATCAACTATCCGGATGGCTCGCATCCACAAGGACAACATGTTCGATGACAGGCATATCCAGAAGGCTTATCGTCTGTGGAACAAAGAGATGAAAAGCATCACATCGAACCCAGACGACCCCTTCGCTGCGATGAACGCCGCGACCGACCCCATCAATCTCCCGATGATCGAGATGCAAGGGGAGAATCGTGACACCCCAGACACGATGGGCGGAGAGGAAAAGTTTTGGCTGGAGCTGGCCAGTGGGTACCCGGAGAACGGGGTCATGTTCGACCAGCCCGGGAACAACTTCAATCTTCCCGAGGGAGTCAACCCCAACATCTTCAACCCGCGGACGATGCTCGACCTTATGTCAGACTTCGAGCATGAGCGTATGATTACCGACAAGAGTCTCCTGCAGGAGTATAAGATCGGTGCCCAGCGGCAGATGATCGAGAATATGGACCGCATCAACGGCATGAAGGAGACCTACAAGAGCATCAACTTGGTATACGGTACCAAGTCAGCCGAAGCGATCGAGGCAGCTATGGAGGATTTCCTGCAGGACCAGAACCCTGCCAAGCTCAACAACTCCAGCCGTTACCTCATGACCCGGTCGTTGGTACACGTCTTCGGGGGCGGGGCGAAGGGCGAGGAGATGGCTATCCTAGGCATGGAGTTCTTCGACGGCAAACGCGAGGCCCGGTCGGAAGCAGACTTTGCCATGCTGATGGCGATGGAGTCTGCCTCCTTTCAGATTCAGAAACGCTTTGCCACCGAGGTCCTGAACGCTGACGGAACAACGGGGGCCTCCTTTGCCTCCATCATCCTGGGCGATATGGAGCAGAAGCTGGGCAAAGACCAGATGCTGCGACAGCTCGGTATCGACCCGAGCGGAGGAGCGGCTATGGTCGAAGCTCTGTCCACAGTGCAGGATTTGGTCCTTGAGACCAGAGGGATGGCTCGCCGGATGAATAACGGCATGAAGAACTCTGGCCTCCTGAAGCAGTTCAAGGGTCACTACGTCTCCACTCTGCAACGCATGGACATCCAAGCCTACCGTATGAACAAGGAGAATGAGCAGGTGGTAAACCGCCTGGGCGTCATGGTGGACCAGTTGAACCGCACCCCCGAGCAGGGCGGGGCAGGTCTGGACGACCTCCAGTCAGCAGAGGAGATGCGTCGGGGTGACTTCTTGGGGTCCATAACTCTAGTCGATGGCTTCATCGGTCTCTACGGGGACATGAGCCCAGACATGCACGAGCAGATCAGTTCCGTCCTTGTCAACAAGCTGGACCCGGTCACCACTGCGAACGCTTCAGGCTTCGCCCAGCAGACTAAGATGGGGAGGGAGGCTGATGGCTATACCAATGCTGCGGCAAGTAACGCAAGGAACTGGCACGACGAGACAATCAAAAATCGGCAACGAGCTACAGAGGCGGAAGCAGCCCAGACCGAGTCTCCCGGGGAAGCCTTTGACCGAGGGGGTGCCGGCTCGGCAGCCGCATCGGCGGTACGGAACCTCGTTCCCCTTGTGGGCATGGCAGCAGGACGAATGGGTACCGTCGGAGTAAACACGTTGAGAGGTGCCGGCAAAGTCTTCGGAGGGAACCCCCTCAAGGAGAAGGCCGAACTCGGGGCTGGCATCCTGAAGGGCGAGCTGCCCCTCATGACCCCAACAGAACGACGACAGATTCAGGGCAACTTGACCCCTAGTGAAATCAGTCAAGTCACATTTGACAGCCAAGAGCCGGAGGCTTAATTATGGGTGCAGTAGCAATCGCAGGAGTCACACTCGGCTACTTCGTTCTCTTTGAGGGCATGGCGGCCATCATGAAGGAGATCACAGGCGACCCCGAGGCTGACGTGCAGGCCGCTCTGCAGCGGCTGCAGGCCAAGACCGCCCGCCGGCACGCCACCGACCTGGCAGCCGAACAGGCGACTGCCGAGGACATCGATGAGCAGTTCGCCCAGTTCAATGAGATTCCCGGACGGGCTCTGAGTGAGGCGGCTATCCTCTCGAACAGCCCCAACCCCAACCCGCCGGATACCGCACTCCTGGACTACGTGTCGCAACGGCTTCGCGTACCTGCCCGGGAGTTCGATAGGCTTTCGGCTCCGTCACGGCTGGGCGACATGTCGTCCCTCCACCGTGGTATTGGAGCGTCGCTACCTTCAGCACCGCCCTCGTCAGGGGTACCCCCGGCACCAGGCGGAGACCCCCAGGCACCCCAAGGCGGGGCACCCCCAGCGTAAGGACAGTAGATCATGGCTAGACGAACCAACAAGCAGAAGGCAGCCGAGCGGCGAGCGAACGCAGGCAAGCCTAAGAAAACGATTCGTTCCCGCGTCGCAGCGGGTGTTACTAAAGTCGCGTCGGTCGTTGAGGGCACCCCTGTCGAGGCGATTGCCCCCGGTGCCTACCAGCAGGTCTTTCGTTACGCCAAACTCTCTGTGGGAGAGGGCGGTCTCGGTAACATCAACGACATCTGGGCCACCTTCCTGGAGGACATGGAACTTCTGCAGGTGCCCGAGGAGACAGTCTCCCGTCTGCGATCCCTCGGCGGTGAGGAGGTCCTGAACGCCAAGGGCTTCGACAAGTCTGTCGTCGCGGCTGTGGATGATGTTACCCTTAAGACTATGAAAGAGAGTCATCGGTTGGCCAAGGGTGCAGTCGCAGGGCTGACCAAGGGAGCCACGGGGACAGGGATCAAGGCCCTGGACATTGACTGGCAGGGGATGCTTGACGACTTCGCCAAAGACCCTGAGTTCGCCAATCCCGAGGGCAAGCGGATCATCGCGGAGCTGCGGAAGGTGGATAATAATGTTGTCCGGAAGATCGGGGCGAAGCAGACCCTGTCTGTTCTGGCCGATCGAGGGGACGATCCTTTCTGGCTGAAGCAGTTCAACAAGATCACGAAGCGGCAGAACACTGCCGTGCTCCCTCGGGGTATGCAGGACATGCTCAAGGAGGCCAGCGGAGGTGCCTTGCCGAAGATCGCCAAAGGTAGTAAAGCAGCTCTCAAAGCGAGCGGAGCCGCGGGTGCTGGTCTGATTGGTGGGCTAGGTCGCAAGGCAGTCGGGCTCCTGGGCAAGACGAAGCTCGGGGCAGGGCTCGGTGTCCTTGGCCTTGGCTTCGAGGCTCACCGGCTCGCTACGATCGGGGGACGCCAGGGGCGTGCGGACAAGCAGGCCCTCCAGGGGTTCCAGGAAACTGGACCGACTTCCAGCCTGGAGTTCCTCCGCAATGAGACCGACATCCAAGAGCAGATTAGCCGCCGCCAGGTGGTGCTGCAGCAGCACGAGCCCCAGCTATTCCAGGACGTGGTGCGTCTGTTGGGTGACAACCAACAGGAGGGCAGCCTTACCAGCACAGAGCGTCGCATCGGATCGAACGCACAGGAGGGGGCCGCGTCGCGGGGTCGTTCTGAGGACGATGTAAAGTTCCTCATGCAACAGTTCTTCTCTCAGGTGGCTGGGAGCAGGGGGCAAAGATGACATTGAGCAGCATGGGAGCGATTACGCCGCAGGCTTTGCAGCGTGAACTGGGGGTGCTGGACAGACCGGGGCAGGTGGCACAGCAAGCGTTCAGTGCGGACCTACCCGCTGCGTGGAAGGCTGCGTTTCAGCCCAAGGAGCTGACACCCCTGGAGAGAGACCGCCTTCTACGCACGTGGGGACTGGACAGTGGGCCGTATGCCCGCGTGTTCAAGACGCTGACCAACCCCATGTTGATCGCGTCTCTGGCCCTGTCGCACGTGTTCCCCATTGCCGCGGGCAACAATATCTTCAAGCTGTCCAAGTCGGTGGAGGGGCTCGCCGCCAAGGTGCCCTTCCTCCGACACCTCGCTTCGATGCAGGGCCTGTTCCAAGGGATGAAACGAGGCGGGTCCAAGGTGGACTTCGTTGATGAGTTCGGGAAGATCATCAAGGACACCCAGGACTTCAAGTCTAAGTTTGGTGGCATGTACGCCAACGTGCTTGGCGAGTTCGAGCGTACCAACAGGCGTCTGCCCACCCTCCGGGAGCAGCGGATGGTAGGTGCGTGGCTTGACGGTCTGCACAAGGAGCTGAGGGGGTACCAGGGTAAGGGTGGGAAGATCAGGATCGGGAGTGGGGAGACAACCGCATCGCTTGACGCCATCGGCACACTGATGCCGAACCTCGAAGCGAGTATGAGTCCATCACTGAGACGAATGGCCACGGGCTTCCGGCAGGTGCTCGATGACCAGTGGCGGGAGGTGTTCTCGGACGTCAAGGGACGCAAGCGTATCCTTGAAGCCATTTCTCGACAGAAGAAGATGGGCATGGCAGACGACACGCTTGAGGTCATGGCTGACTTCCTCCGGGACCCTAAGAAGATACCAGACTACTTTCCCCGTCGGCTCATCCAGAGCGAGGAGGACTTCCGCAAGCTGGTGTCCGTGCTCACCGAAGGTAGCAGCTCCAAGAAGTTCGGCAAATCTGCCACCCGACGTGCCCGTGCGTGGGCTTCGCCCGAGGTTCACAAGAGGAACTTTCAGATGCTCCCCTCGGGAGAGGACCTGGGTGGGCTGGGTGCCCTCGTGGACCCGGCCGCCAAGCAGCGTTTAGACTTGTTGACGAAGGCCCGCATCGTTCACGGTGCCAGGGTCGAAGGGGTGCGGGGCTCCACGCTCAACGCCATGAAGGGCATGAGTCTGAAGGAGCTGGAGACCGGGTACGCCTCTCGGTTCCAGCCCGCTGAGGCCCAGACGATCGCCGGCCTGATGGCTGACGTGCGACCCTCCGAGTACAGCCTCAAGCTGATGCCCGTCATTAGCCAGTATAACCACACGCTGGCGGGAACGAACGCCTGGACCGCCAAGGGCGGGGGTGAGAAGGTCGTCCAGATGTTAGAGGAGTTAAAGGTCGCCGGCAAGGGCGACGCGATCAAGCGATACCAGGCTGAGATTCTGGAGAACACCTTCATCCCCGTGGCGATGGGCCGCGGCACCTTTCGCTCTGCCATCCGTGCTCAGATGTGGTCCCAGAACGTCCAAAGCCTGTCCCTCACGCTACAGAACAGTCCCGGCCTGACGAAGATACTCGGCCCCGACGTCATGAAGCTCCTTCAGACTGGTACGAAGGACTCCCTCAAGGCGTTTTCCCTGTCCAGTATGAGCCGCAAGGCAGCGGGTTATTTCTACCTGTCTACCTTGGGTCTGAACCCCGGATCAGCCATCAAGAACATGCTTCAGTTGGTGCTCACCACCGGTCCGTCCATTGGGTACGCCACCGCAGCCAAAGGTGCGGGTGAGGCGATGCGTAAGAGCCATAAGTATTTCACGCTGCGGTATGGAGTCCGGAAGCTGAACCACCAGGAGGCCCTCCGCAAGGCGTACCCCGAGTTCGGTAAGGCCGGGCTGGCGGCGTCGCCTCTCACCGAGGAGGTAATCGAGAACACTCTCATCAACGCCCACGACATCGGGCAGATCAAGGGGGTGCGGGGAATCAAGGCCGTGAAGGAGAAGGTCAGCCGTTCTATGATGACCTTGTTTTCCTTCAGTGAGAACGCGGTGCGGCTGTCCACCTTCGAGGCCGGCATGATCCACGCCCGCCGGGCGAAGATGCCCCTGGAGGCGTCCATCGAACTGAGCCGCCGACTGGTGGAGAAGACCCAATTCCTCACCGGCCCGCAGAACACCCCCTTCTTCCTGCTCGACCGTAACCCGCTGGTCCGTCAACTAGCCCAGTTCCCGATCAGGATGCTGGAGTTCGTGACGACCACGGCGATGTCGCTGGGCTCCGGAGCCATCAACCCCAAGACCGGCAAGGAGATGAGTATGCTGGGGGTCAACCCCGGCACCTTCGCTCGCATGATCGCGGGCTCCGTCATCGCTATGGAGCTGGGCGACATGATGAACTGGAACGTCGGCGACGCTCTCCTCGGCGGTGCTGTCCCGACCTTCACTCCCTCGACTGACGTGCTGTCGCCCATCCCGGTCGTGCCCCCGTTCATTCAGCTTGGGGCGACCCTGGGTCAGGGCCTCGCCAGCGGTGACTACGGCAACCTCAAGAAGTCCGCGGTGTCCTTGATCTTCCCCGGCGTGGCCATCTCTCGAGCGATGGGACTCGTTCCCGATGCATTGGGGGGTAAGGTAGGCCGTGTGGGTGCCCAGTGGGCCGAGCGGACCTACGCCGACTACAACACCCCCTCCCCGGACGGACGGGTCGCCATCTTCACAGGACAAGGCAAGCTAAAGGGCTTCTACACCGGATGGGAGATCGTTAAGTACGGGATGGGTATTAGAGGTGGGGACATGCAGGCGGAGTCAGACCTGCTGCAGACGATGGTGAAGAACCGCGATCAGATCAGGGACGAGCGACGGAACTACATGGACGCACGGTTCACGAACAATGCCGCCAAGGCCAACCAGATCAGCGAGGGGTTCAAGAGTCGCTTCGGGTTCAAGCTACCGGTGACGGAGAAGGACATGAAGGCCATGCAGATGCGTCGGCAGATGACACGGCTGGAGCAGGTCGTCCGCACCATGCCGCCGGGGCCAGCCCGGGAGAAGATGGTGCAGCTTATCGCTGCGACACTGGGGAAGCAGGGGCAGGGGATACTGGGCGTGGACCCGGGCTTGCTGGGCGAATCGAACGCGGTCCGGCAAGCATCGAGGACTGCCACCTCTGGCAGCCCCCGATTTAATGCCGCGTCGAATCTATCACCGCTGGACTTCGTCAATCCTGCGACGATTGGCCGCCAGAAGGGTGTGAATCAGCATCAATCACCTTTCTGATTGCCAGCTCGGCTGCGTCAAGAAGGCGGGGGACAAACAGGTGGTCACTGTCGCCCGATACAGTCACCAGGAACCTATTGCTTGCTCTGACAACAGGTCGTCCTTCGTTTTGACAATGCAGCTCGAAGATCAGGGTTTCCATCAGGCTACCATCCGGTAGGCAAAGCCGTCGAAGCCGACGTCCACGCCACACCTTCGCCGACGGATCGTCCGGATAGCTGACGCCACACGGCGACGGTAGATCGGGTTGTTGCCACTGCCAGCCACGTACACCCGGTGGGTCAGGTCCACCAGCGTGTGGGCCTCCCCATCCGACAGGATAACAAAGATGTCGAACAGCTTACTCCCTACTCGGTAGGGGTTGGGGGTCTTGATCGTAAAGTCAGGTGCCATCGGTAGTCTCTCCTTTGCCCACACGCTGGCCAGCGACAAGTAGTCATTGCTGCCAGTCACGGAGCGATTGTCCTTGGCTCTCGTCAGTATGGCCTCCAACCGTTGGATGCCTATCTCACTCAGGAACGTGTGGATCACCTCCTTCCCGACTCGGCACGCAATTTGTGTCATGAGTCTCCGCATCGTTAGCTCAGTCACCGTAAGGCCCCCTCCCCAGCTCTGCCGTCAGGTCCTCGAACCGCTTGAGGAATCGGGTCTCCACCTCGCCCATCTCCAGGTCGCTGTTTCGAGCAGCGAAAGTCTGGGGGTCCCACGGCTGCCACAGCCCAATGAGATGCATCGGGAACGAGTAGTGTGCCAGCTCGTCACTGCTCAGACCGAGGAACCCTGCCGCCTCGAACACGCCGGCCGCTCCATCGAACAGCCGCACGTCATCCGGGATGCTGGTGACTCCGAACTTGCTGTAGATAGCCGCGGTGATCTTGTTCTGCAGCCAGCAGTACGAGGAGATGCTGTCGTCGTAGTGCTCCGATCGTTCCTCGCACTCGGCGGTCTGTAACCATCGCTTGAGCGGGGAGGCGAGGTCGTTGGTGTACGCCTCGGCACCGTCGTGGAGGAGGCCCACCAATTTCGCCGCAGGACCACCCGGCATCTTCTCGGACACCAGCAGCGAGTGTTGGGCCACCGAGTAGAACATGTTAGTGTGCCCCGTGTACCGGCACAACTGGGATAAGCTGTGAGCGATGTCCTTGATGTGGACCACGTCGGGGGTGACTTCATCGAAGAAGAACCTCTCACCCGTATAGGTCAGGATGAACGGCTTGCCCTGCCAGTTGCCCTTGGTTTCTGCTATTCTGACGGCTTTAGGACCTAGCATCAGCCACCTCCTTCTCGGTTAAGATTGCCAACACGTCGTCTAGCTCGATCAGCACGTGGTGATCCAACACTCCGACCGGGCTGGTCAACAAAGGGTTGAACAGCACGATGTCCCCCCTTGAAATGTCACCGAGGTTGACGTCGCCGGTGACGCCGGAGCCCACCGTGATCACATCGCCGAACGGGAGGCCGTCCTGGTCACCCGGCAGCTCGATGCCCCCTTTAGTTACCGAAGCCGTCAGACGCTGCCTCACCAGTATCCTCGTCCCTATCACTCTCATCGTCGTCCTCCTCGTAGTGGTCCCAACTCAGATAGTCGGTGTCCAGCTCCCGGATCAGCTCGTCCGGGAAATCAGGTGCCAGATGACATACACATTCGTCTGGCTCGTTCCCGCAGTAATCACATGGTTCGCCGCTCATACCAAGCCCTCCAAGAACCCAGTGATCTCGATGTCCTTCCGGAACACCGGACTCAGGTAGTGAGCGTCGTTCCGCACCCCTAACACGTCCACGATCTGCCACTGTTTCAATTGTCGGTAGAAGTCCCCGTCCACCATCGTCTTCCTCCGCACCTCGTCCTCCGTCAGCCCCGGCTCCTCGTACATGATCTTGATGGCCCGTATGTAATCGGGCGGCATGGAGTCCTGAGCGATGCGTCGGAGCATCGTGTAGTCGCTGTCGTTCCAGGCGGTCCGTCCGTCGAACAGCACCCGAGCGTGGCCCCACGCCTTGAGCTGTCCGTTGAACCGGAACGGTGCCTCGGCGAGGGTGGTGTAAGAGGTCTTGGACAGGGGTGCCGTGCGGATCGAGGTGGCCAGGGCAGAAATCTTGCCGATGTGGAGGATGTGTTCCTCGGTCATAGTCGCCCCGTCCGGGTGTGTCTTCGTCAGCTTGATCGCCGCGGCGATGGACTTGCGTGTCTGTATCCGAATCTTGGCTTGGAGTTGTTCCTTCCGGGCGGGGCTCATACGCTTTGCGAACTCGATCGCCTTAGCCCTACCCTCGTAGGTGGATAACTCCCGACCGATGCGGCATACCAGGGTACGTTCGCCGAGAGTCTGGTTGGTCTTGCGGTGGTCGTCCAGCTTCTCCGTGCAGGCAGTGACCAGCCCGAACTGCACATCGTTCCGGGTCTCCAGCCCGGTGTTGCCCGCCGCGGTGACGAAGCTGCCATCGTATGCAGAGCGGAGGTCCGCGAACAGCTTGTCCGACTTTTCCCTCCGCATGTTGAGGATGGTGCTGAACTCCTTGATGACTAGGACCTTGGGACCAATGGGCTTTCGTCCCGTGGACAACTGGTACAGCAGAGAGAAGTCCTTGTCCGGATCGTCCGGGTCCTTCATCGCAGAGGAGAAGGCGTTCTCTGTCAGCGTGTCCACCATGATCGTCCTCTGCTGTCCGTCCTCAAGTGCCCGGAGTATCTCCGTCTTCCCAGACGAGGGGGGTCCGCAGAGGTCCCCCCATGCCTTGTCAATGGAGCCCGGAAGGAAGGCCGTCAGGTAGCTGGCCATGACGAAGTCTACAGGCATCAATTCTTCGTCCTCCCAGTTCATCAGTTCGTGAAAGAGCCCTCTTAGCGTCTCTAAGGGTGACATTGTAGTTCTCGTCTCCGGGTGTGATGATAACCTTGGGCTCGGATGGCTTCGCTTCCGTGCGGAGCGTGGTTGCCTGCAGGTTGAAGACCGCAAACCCCCCGTCCACATCGTACATACACGTGCCATCGTACTTGCCGATAGGGACTGGGTGCTTAAACGATTTCCCTAGCTTCCGTTTCAGTCTCATCTCTATCACATCACCCGGTCGTCGATACCACTTCGCCCTGTGGAAGACGGTCCCCGTCACGAGCGAAGGCTTCTGCCTCCCGCTACGTAGGAACATGATCCGTATCAAGGTGAAGTTGTCCTCCTTGTTCGGTTGCTCCACGCTCAGGAGCACGGTCGTGCCCTCCCAGTCTCGCACCACCATCGGCTGCCCCTTGACACCCACCCGCATGGACCACGGACCCTCATGGGCCTGGGCATGTCCATGCGAGTGCAGGCTGGCAGTGCAGGTGATGGTGTTGAACTGGGTGGCTTTCACCGGGACTCCTTCCGAGCGTCGGTCCCGCCATCGGGGGTGTGGAACCCGTATATTGAGTTCCTGACAACGTCCTGCCCCTTGCCTACCGTCTCCGGGGACATGGTCATCGAGGGCATGTACTCGTTCTTGCCCCGATGCGGTATGCCCGACGTCTCCTGATACACACAGTGCGTCCAGCCCAGGCCGCAGCGATCGCAACCGGTCCAGACCCTCCACTTGTGGGGCTGGTCCTTCCTCTCATTGCAGGCCATACTTAGTAGTTCCCACTGCACGTCCGTGTGGTGCTTCTTGTGCCAGCCCCAACACTTCACTAAGTTCTTGAGGTATCTCAAGAGTCTCCAGTATTTCATATCGTAGCTCCTTTCAATGGAGCAGGGGGGACTTGAACCCCCAGAGCGTCCCGGCCGTAAGCTATGCTTTGGCGTCATGCTCTGCCCCCGGCGGGCGAAAAACCTTGGGGATAACGCCCGCCATGTAAGAGAGAAGGGGGGACGGCTGCCGCTCGGACGCCGCACCCCCCGACTCGTTCCCGCCTACTTCTTGCGTCGCTTCGGTGCCGGGGTTGCCGCGACGGGCTCCGGCTCGACGACCGCCTCGGCCTCCTCCTCGTCTGTCGCCTCAAGCAAGGCGAGGAAGCGGACGTTCGGGTAGGTCTTACCCGTCTTCTTGGAGGTCGTGCGGTACACCTCCACGCTCAGGAACTCGCCGACCGACGCCTTGGCGATCTCGGCAGCCTCGATCGGGTTCTTCGTCTCACTGCCCTGAAGGCAGGTGGCGAAACGACAGAGGTTCTTCAGGCTGATGGATGCTTCCGTCAACCCCGGGGTGATCCAGAAGTAGTCGCTGAACGTGCGACTCTTGAACTCCCCGTCGAGGATGTTGAACACCGGCTTGATCCAGACGTTGTTCACCCCGTTCTTCTCCTTGATCCCCGCTCCAACGTCCTCGACCTGCACGTCGAAGTTGCCGTTGGGCGGCATCCAACCATCGTCGCTCAGGTCCATGCCCGCCGCGACCTCGGTACAACCAGCCAGAACTTCGAGAAATGCATCATCAGACATTCGATGTCTCCTGTGTGAGGATGCGGATGGCATCCCCGTAAGCCTCAGTGAAGCAGTCCCAGCCACCCACCTTGGGCAGTATGATCTCATCACGAATGGGAACCCTCACCTTCACGTCGTTGGTGTCTCCTCCTTGCCAGAGCCCTCCCGGTCTGGTCTTGAGCTTGCGGACCTTGACCGTAGTGGTCTGGCCCTTCTGTGTCAGCTTCTTGCCCTTGATCGTCCGAACCTTGTCAGGTTCGGTGACCGCCTCCACTCCGTGCTCGACGAACAACATGTGCTCACACTTCTGGAACACGGCACCCTTGAACGAGTCGGACACGTTAAGGCCCGACACCTGCCGCTCCTCGCCACCGACCCGCACCGTCTTAGTGCGGGTGTGGGCGATAATGGCCCAGCCCATGCCGGACCGGTGAACCCGGTCAAGCATCCCGAAGATCGCCTTGCGAACGATGGTGTAGCCGTTGCCACTCCCATCCTTCAGGTCGATCGGGTCCTCGACACCCTTCCGCAGGCACAGTGCCGTGAGGAAGATGTCGATGAACTCGTCGATGGTGTCCAGACAGATCATTCGTATGTCAGTTGCTCCCCGCATCTTCCGGGCGATGATGCTGTCCACGAACGTCAGGTACGCCTTGTCCAGTACCGACGGGTCCGTTGTCGGGGGTGGTGTGAATCTCAAGGCTTGTGGGTCCGCCGCTGTGTCCCCGCCCCGTTCCGGGTCCAGTGATAGGAGATATGGGTTCGAGTTGAGAAGTGTGCTCTTGCCCGCTCCTGGCTGGCCCGTGATCGTCAGCCTGATCTGGTCCACTGTCGGCACGTGAAACCCTGATCTCATCCCGTCCACGCCGGCCAGGTCCTTCGGTATTGCCCGCCCCGAAATCACGCACTTCATCCCGGATGGAGGTGCTTGGTAGGATTTCCCTGACGGGGAGGGTGTTGGGTTCGGGGATGAACCGGTTGACCGGGAGTTCGAGGCCGCGGATCGCATCCGCTTGGGCGTTGAGCCGGTCGCCGAGGGTAGTGCCTCGTCCGGTCCCCGAGGCTGCTGCCTCCTGATGATCGTCCTCGTCGCCATCTTTCTCTCTCCTCAAGGGGTGAACCCCCGTGCCAATGGACAGGTCCACCATCAACTGGGCGGCCTTGAAACACTCGTGGAACCACCGGGTGAACTTCTGTGCATCGAAGTTGCCACCCTTGGTGAAGTGATCCTTAACCAGTGGGTCGAACAACATATCCAGTTGGTACTGGACACGTCGTCGATACTCTTTTGATCCCTCAAAGTTCATCGTCTCTCCTCCCATGTCTTGTTACAGACACCACAAAACCAACCATCCGGCTTGAAGTCGTCCGACTCGTCGTCGTACATCCAGACTCTGTCCGCCGCATGAACCTTCACAAAGCACAGTGCCCGGTGTACCCACCAGAGCCCACGCCTAATCCACCTGTTCATCTTCCTGATCCTCTCGGTAGGCAACCTCATATCCCTGCTCGATGAGGTCAGGCCACATCGAAAGGTCACTGTTGCACAGTTTCATGAACGGACAGATGCGATTATATTGCATACACGCTGACTCACCCGCCCGGTAAAAGTGGTGGACGTTGGGCTGTGCGTTGGCGGCCTTGCAATACTGCTTCAGCCTACCCCACAGCTCCTGGGTCATCAGCGGACCGCTGAATCTATTCGGGTCCAGGATGAGGGGCGGGTTCTCAGGGTCCGCGTCCCTCTTGTCCTTGTACCACTGGACCAACCGCTCAATGTACGCCTCGTAGTTCGCATCCTTCTTGCAGAACTTGATGCCCGGCTTCTTGATGATGGCGTGCATCGACCCAGCCACGTGCCGCTTGGGGGCACGGCCTTGCTCAGCCCACGCATCGAGGTGGGACTGCAGCACCAGGCGATACAGTTTCATCTGCACCCCGATCTTCGTAGGGATGGCACGCTTCTTCGGGTCGAAGGACGTAGTCTTGTAGTCGATGATCCACACCTCCCCGGTCGGCACGTGCAGCAGAGCCAGGTCACACGGACACCTGATGGGACGGTTCAGCCCGGGATACTCACACTCCAGGATGACCTCGATCATCTGCTCGTTGTCCGGTGTCCGCAGCACCTCCCACTCCGAGGAGTCGAAGGGAACGAACTGCCAGAACACCAGGCCAGTGGCCCGAGCCTTCTGGTAGTCCTCCTCCAGCTTCTTCATCACCACGTCGAGGGCCTCACCAGTGGAGAGGAACCCATCGCTGCCGGCGTCGTCAATCAGTCGGGCCTGTTCCTTTGCGAGGAGACGCTCACATACCGAGAGGGCTTCGGTCGGTTGCTGACCGGTGAACAACGCCTCAAGAACCTTGTGAACGATCGTGCCCATCGTAAGAGCCGACTCATAACGCCGCGGTTTGATCCCGAGCTTGTACTCATAGAGAAACTTTCTTGGGCAGTGCTCCAGCGTAGTCAATGGGCTGGAACGGATCAACGGCTTGCGGATGTCCTGGAAGAAGGCGACCGTCTCCTTGGGTACGCCCGCCCCCATCTTCCCATGAGCACA
>SDBT01011478.1_pt1 | contig 14248 bp, 17 predicted proteins | sample 2277101 | NCBI WGS metagenome assembly SDBT01 (sample SAMN10404973, study PRJNA504765) | marine sediment metagenome | isolation source: marine sediment core GS10_PC15, 103 cmbsf | place: Arctic Ocean: Southern Knipovich Ridge | collected 2010 | reverse complement strand
GAGCTTCCTAGGATCTGTTGGAAAGCATCGGGAGAAACAGATGTTGTATGAGGGGAAATTTTATTAATCATAAACGCTTGGTTCATCCGTCTCTCTACCCCTTCGATTCGCGTCCCTCCGCCGACGACGACGACGGGTCCGTAGGAAGCTCAAATTCTTCACAAAGCAACTGCGCGATAGAAAGATACCCCAAGGCGCGCAGCGCCACGTCGTCGAAGGCTATACGACAGAGCTCGCCACGAGAACCGGCTGGACGGGCGGCAGCACTCGTCAACGCTGCAAAGATGTCTCGACGCAGAGTTTTGGCGCGACGAGCCAAATCCGTCACCATCACATCGACTGCGACGTCAGAATCAACATAAACAACTTTTTCCATTTCGACGATGCGCGCCACCGTTGCGTCAAAAGTGGCTTTCCAGGCAGGAACCGCGGGGGTGATCTGAGAGTCGCATTCCGCGTGCCGAATCATCCACTCGTGTCTGTCCGCCATCACGGTAGGATATTGCTTGACCACGGCCCACAAGATCCTCTTTGTTGGCGTGAGGTCGGACAGAAACTTGCGCGCGAACCCCGCCGCAAGCTCGGGCATGTCCGGGTCGACAGGGTGCTCTGTACTCGCCGAATGGAGCGTCTGGGATTCGAGGAAAATCGCGATGCTCCCCTTGTTGTTTGGGGGGCAAGTTGCAGACATTCCTTGTGGCGTGTATTTGTATTTGTTTGTTTGTTTTTTTGTTGTTGTTGTTCCGGAGCGCCCTCTGTTTTTATGCGGACCTTCTCCGCAGCGCCTCGGGTGAAAAAAAAATCGATCGATCGATTCCTTTTCACCCGAGGCGCTGCGGAGAAGGTCCGCATAAAAAAAAGCGAGGCGCGATCCCAAGCATACAACAAAAACAAAATACAAGGGAAACATGTCAAACCTAACCATTAGTTTACTGTCATCTTCTGTTCGGTACGCTCTCGCTCTGGAAATGGCTCCGTACTGGGACGCGGTCAGTATGAACATGAACATCGAGTCCCAGCATGTCAAAAACGTAACAGATGCCAGCAACAAAGACGCGGAAGGCTATTCCAAGCGTCTAGTCCAGTGGCTCTCTGACAAACAAAGGCCCATTAGTGACTTACGCAAAGTCTTGACTGCAATGGGAAAGCAGGACGCCCTAGACATATTGTTGGGAAAATTCGGAAGTGGAGCACCCCCAACGATCGGCACCGTTCGGTACGCTACTACACAGCCCGTTCCTGACGCCTCGGTTGCGGCGCTACGACAGGCCGTGGAGGAAAGCCTCGGGAAGCCAACAGCCGCTCACTACATGGGGGAACGGAAATGCATACTAGACAAGGCCATGGCCAACGTCAAGGTCTTAGATGCCAGCATCGCGGCAGCCCAACGCCTGAAAAAAGAGGAAATGACTAAGTGCGCCGAAGCCCTCAGGATCATCAACGAATCTTATACCCGGGACATCAATGTCGCTAAAAAGGCCGCAACAGCAGCGAATACGGCACTCTACGCCACATCCGTCCGAAACAGACAGGTCCAACACAGGAGGGATACTGCTGCAGAACAAATTCAAACCCAAACTGCTGAGGACGAGCGCACAGCGTACTTCTTTTCCCAGATGCAGGAATGAATCACCCCCCTCCCCAATGTCAATGCACATCCAACAAAATTTTTTATTTTTTTCAATTATTATCATACAGCATCTTCCGCATTCTTTTGCTGGTCCTGTCCCGTTCTCCTCGACAGCGCTCCGGCGAGGGCCCCCCCTAGCTCAAAGTCGGGTTTACGAGGTTGGTGCCTCTTCGATGTGGCCCGTTTGATCCACCGGTATGTGCGCGCGTTGAAGCGGGAGAGCGCAATCATCAAAGCGCAGGTGCTTAACAGGAAGACCAGGCCCAGGGAGATGATCACAGACACCAGGAGCAGGTCGGGAGCGTAGGGCGCCTTGATCAGAAGCTCTATGGCGACGATGAAGAGGACAAGATTGAACAGGAAGTAGGCACAAACGAAGACCAGCGGGCTGCACTCGTGGCTCAGCGGTATGTCCACGGCCGCCGACATGGGCTCTTGTGTGTCGGGGAACGGATTGCCGCTGCCGAAGAACCACCGCTCCTTGATGAGTCTGGTGAGTGGGTGCGAGCTCCTCGACACGTACTGCATGGCCAGGAAGATGGCGCTGGAGAGCACCGTGAGGCAGATTTGCACCAGGCATGCGAACACCAACCCGTTCCAGCGTGCGTTCATTCTGATGCCGTATCGCACCGAACAGCACACCTGCGACGCCACCGCGTGGACCCTCGGATCGTTAGTGTAGGGCGTCCCGTCTTTCGTCATGAAGCAGCGCAGGGTGTAGTTGAAAGCGAAGCGCGAGTGCAGGGGAGGCTGGGAATAGCAGCGCCAGGGACTAAAATTGCTGGGATGGGGATCTCCCTCGGCATCCCGCTCGCATCGCACCAGGTCAACGACGGGGTTGCCGGGAGGGAGGGGCCCGTGGCGGGCAACGCAGGGAATTCCGTGTGCGTCCTTCATCTTGTTCCCCTCCTCGGTGGGGAACTCGATGGCCAGAGGGTTACTCATGGGGAAACAGGTACAATTTCTTTGCTGTTGTTGTTGTTGTTTTCCATGGCTTTCCGGAGTGGTGGTGATGGTGGTGGTGGTGGTGGTGGTGGTGAGGAATATTAAAATCCAGACTATGCATGGTCGCATTCGGAGCACTCAAAAAAAAAGAAGAGACTTTTTTTGTTGTTGTTGTCAGTGCGGTAGGGAAACGTATTAAATTCCTATTATTACAGAGGGGGACAATCGGGACATTCACACTCTTCGCAGTGCCCCGGACCGCGGACCCCATTGTTATACTCATCAAGGATGTCCTTAAGATCGTCGGCCAGCAGACCGTCTGGGCTTCCGGGTTCGATGCAGCGGGGATCACAGTTCGCTTCGAGCAGGGCGCTGGCTTGGTTCAGAGCGGTGGCCACGTCGACTGTGACGCAGGCTTCGTTGTGAATCACATTGAGCTGGGCCGCCACCCATTGGGCAGCCAGCTGGTTCCAGGCGTTCCCGCCTCCATTGCAACCCGAGTTGTTGGGGATGTCAAAGACGTCGAGCCAGGTGACTTCTCCGGCGGTCCCCTCGCACAGGAGCTTAGATTCGGAATTATCGGCCCAGGCAAAGCCCTCCGCGGTACAGTTGGTCGAAGGGGGACCGGGACAGACTTCCGAATTGTGGGTAGCCCAGTATCCCCTCGTCCTGGTGCAGCATCCCTCCTCGAAGGTTCTGTCGTCACATTCGCAGCAGTCCCCGTTGTCCCCGTCGCAAACCGGAGGCTTCTCAAACTCGCAGATTTCCACGATTCGACAGATGCGTTCGCCGCAGTCCTGGGGTGGGCAGTCGCCATTGCCGTCGTCATCGTCATCGCTGCCGCCGTTCTCGCCGTCGTCAAAGCACTTCTCGGGTCCCAGCGGTCCATTGTTGAAGGCGTCGAGGAAATTGGCTTGGGCTATCATGTCCATGCCCAGGGCGCTGCCGGGTTTCGTGTTCAGGGCACAAATCTCCAGGGCGGTCTGCGCCTGGTTCAACACCGCGACCACGGCAGCCACATCGTCATCGGAACAGCGTCCGTCCTTCAGGTTGAGCTGTGCTGCGATCCACTGGTGCGCCAGAATGAACCAGGCTGATCCCTTGGGTGGGGTCGTAAGGATGGTGCGCCAATTGAGCAGACAAAGCTCGTTGTTCTCCGCAGTCTCGCCGGTGCTGGGACAGATCGGCCAGGTGCAATCGGGATCTGGGGGACAGGTCCCCTTGCCAGAGTGGTGGTTCTTCCAAAAGCCCTGGGTGTGGGTGCATTCGTCTTCGCATTCCGGGAGAGAACTCTGTGCCCAGGTCACAGCAACCAAACACCACAACGCGAGCGACACTGCGATCGTCTTATTGCCGAGCATCTTGAATTTTTCTTTCGGTCCCAGTGTTGTTGTCCGTGTGTGTGTCTGTTTCACACCGAACCCACAAACAGGATAAATAATAAAAGCCGACAAAGAGCGCTTCCAGTGGTTGGGTGAGTTCCGTAACTTGCTGGATTTACCAGAAAGAAAAAAACAACAACTTTTTATTCATCCCCTCCTTCAAGGGTTTTCATACACACATCATAAGAGCGGGTCAACCGATGAAACAGGTGGCTCAAGGCCATGTCCATTGCGATCGCGTAGTTTCCATCGCCGTATATCAGGTTGCAGGCCTCCTCAACACGCGCCATGGCTTCCACGAACGCTCGAATACGCCTTGGTCTTTGGTCATCGAACAGGCGGGTGAGCACTTCCGCGGCCTTCATCAGGCACCCAAGCAGCACAGCCAACTGCACAGCAGCCGGTCCACAACCCTTGAAAATCTCAGCGCCCTTGAAGAGCTCGGCCCGCAGATAAGCCAGGTGCTCGGGGGCCGCACGCCCCTTGCCCTGGAAGCTTCCGTACTTGAGGTGGAGCAAAGTACAGTTGAGGACGATTAGGATTCGCACGTTGGGAGACGAGGCATCGAGGTTGCTCCTCTGTTTCGTTACGATCCAAGAATAAATGTTGTAGGCTTCCAGAGGCTTCCCGGCGTCGGTCAGGGCCGCCGCCTTCCGGTAAGCCTCGAACACCGTAGTCTCGCATTGCACTGTATGTGCGCTGCTGCTGCTGCTGCTGTTGCTGTTCGAAGTTTCCTCCATGCAGCGCTCGCAAAGGCATTCGAAATCGAATGCCCGCATCAAGGCTAGACGCCGGTACGTCACATGCTTTACACTTGACTGTCCGTAGGAGATGAAGACTTCTGACCCCTCGGAGATGGGTTGCTTGGCCACCACGAGCAGGTCCAAGTTATCGGTGGAGCCGTCGCTGAAGTCCATGGCGTTGGCTCGGCAGGAGTGGTTGATCAGAGTGCACTTGTCGTAGAGGCCGGTGGCGTAGAACGTACCAACCACCGGCGTGCTGTTTAAGAAGGCATTCGCCTTCACCACAGCAAGGGCATGATCCACGAGCTTGCGGATGGTATGCAGTCGGTCGGGGTCCTCCAATTTCTCTCGCATGCACTTGCACTTCCACAGCATGTCCATCACATCCTCGCTGGACCTTTTCATTTCCTCGTCCCAATTCTCGACGGGCATCGACACAAAATTGTTTAGCCAGGCCTCGGTCACGCCTCGAATCATCATGGGAGTCACCAAGGCCGAGTGTATGGTCACGGTATCGGGTAAATGCGAGGCCACTTTGAGAAGGGGACGCAGACTGGGTACGTGGGCTGGGTCCACCACGAGGGAGCTGGCGAGGGGAGCCTCACGCAACAACAGGGTTCCAACTTCTATGGCTCGTGTTGCTACCACCCCCCACCCCATGGAAGACGTTCGGACCAGGCGCAGGCAGTCCCCTTCACCGAAGATGACCCCTTCCTTGCGAGGGACGGGTGCGGGCAGCGGGAGAGAGAGCAGTTTTCGCTTCATGAGCCTGTTGCGGTTGTTTTTCTTGCGGTGTTTTCCCATTCTGACTTTTTTTTCGCTTCGGGTGTGTGATGGATTTGTTTTTTCTTGCTTGTGTGTGTCTCGGGTGAAAAAAAATCGTGGATCGATCGCGAGCGCCTCGGGTGAAAAAAAAATTAGTAATTATCAATTGGGATTAACATAAGAAAGATGGCCTATGGATTCGCCTTGTCGGTGCTTGGGAGGACGCGTGTGACTCTCCTCTCGCGAATCTCTCCGCGCATCGCAATTGTTTCCGTAATAACAAATGCTGCAGATACGATCGCCAATCCTGAATGGTTCGTCGCTTGACAAGGCGGGAGGAACAAGAATTTGAATGGCACAGGTTCCCACTGTTGGCCCAACGATCTTGGGCTTGCACATGAGATTCCAACAGTTGTCGCATTGAACGAGGACGCGCTTCGCTTTCTTGATGAGTTTTTTAGGTTTCAAATTCCGTTTCTTTCGAAGCCGTTCCGATCGACGCGGAGCCTGCTTTTGACTTCTTTTGCACACCGCGCACGAAGGACCGTGTTCGCTGCTGCCAATTCTATTGGTGGATCTACTGTGATGATTCGCTTCCCCATGGATCCGACGTTTTGCAATTAGCGTCAATAGCGTAAATAGCTCGTCCGTGTTTGGGTTTTGTTTTTGTTTTTGGGTGTGCATGTCAGTGATTGCGAGCGTCTTGTGTGTAATAGAAAAAAGCGATCCATCTTATTCTTGTGTGCGATAGAAAAAAAAAGCATGAGACCCTCTCTCAGTCGCTGATCCAACCTCGGTCATTGTTGGTAGGAGGCAGCGCCCGCCATCCACGGGGGAGACTCTTTCCCCTTTTCCTTTTCCTGTCGTTGGCGATCGTTGTCATGCGACGGACCAAGCCTCGACGTTTGGACTTGCGGCTGAGGTGCACTCCGTTGTGCCTGAGTTTCTTGCTTTGAGCGGCCCCGCAGATGCCCTGCTTGATCTCCTGGATCTCCCCCAAGATACAACGGAGTTGGGCGTTCACGTGAGACAAGTTTCTGTTCAACACATACGCCTCCAGGTCGAGGTCGTTTTCCAGATTGTCAATCCTGTTGTTGATGGCGTCGGTCATTGCGTATGTCTTTTTTTAAATTTTTTTTTGTTGTTGTTGCTGTGTGTGTGCGACGGTTTCTTTGTGTGGTGGGCGCGCGGCTCGGGTGAAAAAAAATCGTATTATCAATTGGGGCGAAAAAGAGAAAGCCTGCCGGTGGATAGACGACGCCGATAGATACACACATTCAATCGCTCTGGTGTTCCGAAGGGAACAGGGGTCGGCGTGTACCCCCCATTCGCCTCAACGTTCCGCTCTTCTTTCTCCCGTTGGCAGTCTTTGTGATGTTGCGTACTAGACGCAAGCGGTGACGATGACGACGGTGGTGCTCCCGCATCACCCCATTGTGCCTGAGTTCCATGCTTCGAACGATCCTGCCAAGACTCTGGTTGATGCCCTTGGTTTCCGACAGAAGACCGCACAGGTGAACGCCCAAGATGTCACAGAGGATCTTCGTGGTCTCGTTCGGCACATGGAAATTTCCGAGCTTGTCTGAGATGCCGGAAAGTTCGGTACTGAGTTTTTCCGCTGACGATTCGTTGGTAGAGTCCTGCGTGGATTCCAGGTGTTCGATCGCATCGACGACCGCATCAAGACCGCTGCACAGAGAGCTCGAAAAGATTTCGAGCGCTTCGACTGTTTCTTGGTGGCGGTGCTCAGACATTGTGGTGTTCCAAAGAAAAAAATTGTTGTTGTTGTTGGTGTGGTAGCGTATGTACGTGTGGTGGCTCCGGCGGCGGACTCGCGAGCGCCTCGGGTGAAAAAAAAAATAATAATCATAACCAAAACGCCGCCGGCCCAAAAAACAAAAAAAAACGAGGTTATTTCCATGAAACCTTCTTCTTCGAAACGCCCCAGGCCCAAAGAGCGGGTGGCTCGCGATCTGGCAGCCGCGAAACTACGCTGCAAACGCTTGAAACGAGAACTGAACCAACTGGAAGGACACGCCAAGGATTACAAGGAAGGATGCACGAACTGTAAGAAATCCCTCAAGCGCTGCAAATGCAGGGTCAGTAATGAGCGTTTCGGGCCGAATCCTCTGAACGATATGCTCTTTGGATCCCTTCGAGGACAGGTGCAAACAACCGGCTGTCTGAAATGCCTGAAGATTGATTCCGAATGCCGGTGTGGGGAACCCCTTCCTCCTCCCCCGCCCCCCAAGTGTCGACGCTGCTGCAAGATCCAAGCCGACTGCAAATGCAATACCTGTCTAAAGTGCAAGAAGATGCCCAAGGACGCGTGCGAGTGCGAGAAGTGTCCCAGGTGCAAAGAAGCCAAGTGCATCTGTTGTGCGATCTGTGGGGCTCGAAGTCGACACATCTGCTACTGCAGTCCCGACGATGTGCGAGAGTGGGATGGAGTGCCCGCCTGGAAAACGGATGGGTCGCCCCACCCCATGGGCTACTCGAAGGACCAATTCATTTTCGGTTTTTAAAATAAAAAAAGATTAGCACGAACACCTCAAACAATAAAAAAAAGGAGAGCGAGGCATGAAATCTTCTTCTGAAACTACTGGCATAACGCCTGTCTCCCCTCACAAGCAGCAGTATATTCCGGGATGGTTGCCCGCGAACAAGAAAGGGTCTGCCAACGCGGTCGTCGACTGCAAAAAATGCGACACCAAAGTTGACAAGACAAACCCCAAACATCGGCCAATCTATGTCTGCAAGAAATGTGGAAAGGACGTATGTTACAACTGTGTCGGTAACTACCAAGCAAACGGGGGCCAGTTTCCGATCTTGGAAGCCGGTTGTCCTGTCTGCAAGACATGGGAACCTGACTTCATCCCGCGCACCGGTCCGTACAAAGTGCCCGAGGGATATGAACGATCGCAAGAGTATTACAGGAAGTATGAGCTGTAAAAAAAATTTATGTAATTTTCAAGAAGAGGGAGCCACCTTCAATCTTTCATACACTCTAAACAAATCCACTTCTTTTCAGGGTACTTGAGGGGGAACTCCACGGCGTACCATTCGTGGGCAGGCACGTCCTCTCCGCAGACCAAACAGGGACTACACCTGGGCTTGCGCTCCTCGCAGTTATCCATGTGTTCTTCGGCACACTCCGAGCAGAGCCAGATGCCATGGTAGGCGTCGTCGCAGCAATCGAAGAACTTTGTCATCTTTCGAACGTCGTAGACGCTTCCTCCTGCGAGTTCACACTCCTCTCCTCTACAATACTGATACTTCTGGCGGCAATCGCAGTCGGGTACGACAGGACGAATCGACATCCTTCCATTTTTGCTCTTCTTGAAACACGGGAAACACATCCATTTGTCGCCCGGGAACTCCTTTGCGGACCAAGGGTCCGCGTCCACGTAAGTCCCACAAAGAAGACAGGGGGACTCCAGGGAGAGCCGTCGTTTCTTGCGGGAACAATTGACATCGTGGCCCGATTTGCATCCTTTGCAATAGTAAATGCAGGGTTTTTCAAGAATGCGCACGGTCTTCTTGACTACATCGCAGCAGTCGACCGATGGTGCGGAGAAGCAGTGCGAGAAGTGCAGGTCTGCACATCCATCGCACTCGGTCAAGTCCTTCACAATTTCGCAATTGGATTTCTGGGGTTTGGGATTCATTTTGTTGTTGTTGTTGTTGTTGGTTGCAATGTTTTTGTGTGTGTGTGTGCGTGTACCGAGCCGCTTGCGATCGATACAAATTGCGCCGGCAGCGCCTCGGGTGAAAAAAATAACGGATCGATTTTTTATTCAATCTTTCATACATTCGAAACAAATCCACTTCTTAAACGTGAAGTGGAACTCCACGGCGTACCATTCGTGGGCACGCACGTCCTTTCCGCAGACCAAACATGGACTACACCTGGGCTCTTCCCCCTCGCAGTGTTCCATGTGTTCTTCGGCGCATTCCGAGCAGAGCCAAATGCCATAGCAGGCGTCGCCGCAGCAATCGAAGAACTTTGTCAGCTTTCGAACGTCGTGGACCACGTCTTCGCGTTTACACTTTGATCCTTTGCAGGAGTGATACTTCTTGTCGCAATCGCAGGCCGGTACGGCGGGAGGAATCGTTTTCTTTCCCCTTTCGCTCTTCCTGAAACACGGGAAACACATCCATTTGTCGCCCGGAAACTCCTTGGAAGACCACGGATCGGCCTGCACGGCGGTTCCACAGTTGAGGCAGGGGGGCTCCAGGGAAAGCTTTCGTTTTTTGCGCGAGCACTTGACATCGTGAATGGGTTTGCATGTTTTGCAATAGTGGACGGCCGAGATTCCAATGCCCTCCATCTCAACTTTGACAGTGTCGCAGCAGTCTACCAGAGGTGCGGTGAAGCAGTGCGCGGGGTGCAGCTCATCGCACCAGTCGCACAGGAAGCAATCCTCTCCCACACATTTGCATATTTTACCATAGGGTTTTCGGGGTTTGGAATTCATCGTTGTTGTTGTTGTTGTTGTTGTTGTTGTTGTTGGAAAGAAAGTTTTTTTTTTGTTGTTGTCATTGTGTATGCGTGGTTCTTGGACGCGAGCGTCTCGGGTGAAAAAAAATTGCGCAGCCGCTCGATCACATCGCTAACCAAACCACGCAACAAAAACGAAAACTTACGCAAATGACAATCGACCGTTATGGACGCTTTGGCGTTTTCTGTGCAATCGCTTGTGTTGGATTTGGATGTTTCCTGATCGGCTTTTTGATGATTGGGGGTGGAGTGGCGCTGCTAGCACTGAACCTTCACCATGCCAGCACGGCCATTGGGATGATACTGGTCGGCATTGGAATCTGTCTGATTATCATGGTGGCTTCGGTTTGTATGGCAACGGCAAATCGCATCAAAAATGGATTCGATCCCAAGGAGGACTGGTGGCCTTGTGTATGACCATACCAACAACAACAACAGAAAGGGCGCGGCTCGGGCGGTAGAAAAAGGGGGTGCACTCAAAATCGCGGGGCGCCGGTCTAAGAAAACCACACTCTGTTTTGTACAACAACAACAACAACAACTACTACTACTACAATCTAATCCTTTTTGGTTTCCTCGAAGTAGGCGGTCTCAGTGTGATGCTGACTCCCTGCCGTTCGAACCCACCGACCATCTCCTCCAGCTCTCCGAGGATCTCCTCGGATCTGGCCATGATCCCATCTACCCTGCCCATCATGTGTCTGCGGTTGAAGTCCATCACAGTCATCGTGGTGGCGTTGAGAGAACGCTGCCCCTGATCGATCAGAGACTGCAGCTGGAGCTTGGAGAGCCGCTCCAGCAGAAGCTTGGTCTGCGGGGTGCCGGCGACCACGGCAATCTTTTCCAGGGCATTCATGAGGCGATCGATGACGGCTTCCTTCTTCTTGTGCTTATGTTTTGAGTCTCCACCTTCTTTGGTCTCTCTGTCGCTGTCTTCATTGGAATGGTGGGGATGTGACAAGCCAAAGACTTGCACCGCCACCTGGGCAAAAGCAAGCAGAGCCTTCTTAAGCTCAGGACCCACGTCCATGCCTCCGATGATACGAGCCACCTCCTTGGGATCCAGCTCGTCCATGACGTCGGAGCTGCGGATCATCACCGAGCGCACTGCCCGCTCGGTCTCGGGCTTCTCCATAATCTTGTTGAAGTGATAGCCTATCAACGACCATTCGTAGAAGAACTTGCTCCTTCGCACGTCTCCAATCAACCCCAAGGCGTTGTGGATGCCGGAAGCCAGGTCTTCCTTTGCGGACTCTCCTTCTTTGCCGTTGCTGGCGTGGTCTCGTTCGTAGTCTTCGTCGTAGGGCACCGCACTCCCGTCGTCTGAATACTCGTCGGCGGCCAGCAATCTCTTTAGGAGCGCCGTGCCGTTCGCGGCTTTCCAGGCTTTGCGGGCGTCCGAAGCCATGCCTCCGCCGTCCACCATCAGGGCGTGGAGGCCCACCATGGTCTCTCCCATCATTTCCAACCCCTTTCGGTGCTCTGAAATTTCAACCAGCGCCAGCAGAGCAATGATGGCTACGATGGCCAACAACACGATGATGACGGTGGCCAGGCAATGTCCCACCGTGATGACATGTCCTCGATTCTTGACCGGCGCAGGCCTTTCCAGAAGGTGGGCGTAGTCGCTGTCGGCGTTTGTGTAGGTGGGAGTCGTGTGTCTGCCCCCACCACGGAAACGAGATACACTTATACCTCGCCAGGCGTCATGAGGCGCGTCTTCCATAACAACGACAACAATCCTCTCGCATATACCTTGGGCGTGTTGGTGGATACCCTTAAGGCGAGGGTGCTGTCAGTGTCTCGGTGGATTTCACCTACGAACTACCGGAAAACAATGGAAACGTTTATGAAAAAATGGCAAAAATACATCTCGTAAATTCTCCCCCCTGTTCGCTCGTGTGTGTGTGTGTGTGTGTGTTCTAATGAGGGGGATGCATCTCGATTTGTTTGGCCAGGAGCTGGAGAGAGAAGCAAGCCACAGGCAGGATGTCGCGTTTCTTGAGAAACAGCTCCATCAGGGAACGTTCCTCCAACAGATCTACTCTATAAAACTGCTGGCCTGCCTCGAATGTGCCAAGGTCTCTCTTGAGGGTGCAGTCTATGAAACCGGCGCGGCGGGGATCGCCCTTCCACACAAAGAACTGATCTATGAACGCCATGGGGCTGATCAGGGACGTGCTCGCTTGGCCTTCCCATTGTGTGCACCGTTTCTTCTTGGGAGGTTCGAGAGACGGAGAGGCGTCGGTGGCCGCCTCATTCATTCCTTCGTTGTGCTCCAGGGACTTAGGAACAGCAGCAGCACCACCGCCCCTGACTCGGTGGTTGATGTAGTTCCAATAAACCGAATACTTGTTGCGTCCGCCTGTGTTCAAGTTGTTCGCAGTTTCCTTGGCTTTGTCCTCATCGACAAAGAAGAACCGACGTATTTCGTGATCTTCCAGACAGGCAACAACCCACAGCCCCTTGGGGAAATCTCCATCCATTTTTGTTTTGTTTTTTGGTTCTTTGATCGGTGTTTTTCTTCTTCGCCCGGGGCGCTCTCGCGATCGCGATCGCTTTTTTCACCCGAGCCGCTCGCCGAGAAAGACTACAAAAAAGCGAGGCACGCATTCTCTCGAACATACAACAAAACGAATACGAAAAACAAAACAAAAAATGCAACCAACCACGATGAACCGGGTTCTTCCCAGCGTGCGATTCAAGCTGGCGCTGGAGATAGGACCCTACTGGGAGGCGGTGGCGGCCGGTTTAAACCTTACTGCCGTTGACATCAAAAAACTGACAGCTGCGGAAAATAAGGATAACGAAGGATACGCGAAACGCCTGATCCAGTACATTTCTGACAGCGTAGCTGGAACTCAGCGCTCTGTGTTTGATGTACAGGCCGTATTGGAGCATCTGGGAAGGACAGACGCCGCGCGGATTCTAATTCCTACCGCACCAGAAATTTTAGGGTATGTCTCTCTGCCACTTCGCACGTACCGCTGTGCACACACACACACACTAACCTCTCCTCTAAAACAGTCATAATCACGCAGTCCATCGTCAGATATTGTCTAGCATTACTTTGGACGGAGCGCCCCAAAATGGGACGGCCACTGGCGCCGTGCATTGGATAGGAAACCAGATCGAACCTCGAGTCTTTGTTTTGGCGAACACCACGTGCGATGGGACGGACCCTTACTACCTTCAGGAGAGGCATTTCAATGGTATGGACCGCACGATCGGCACACGGACTGCGATGGGCAGACATCACAGCGCCAAGTGGACGGTGTCGAATATTCAGTCACCAACTGGTTGCAACATCCAGAGCTACATTGCTGTTGCTGTGCTTCCAGAAGACGAATTCGTGTTGGGAACCAAACTCGATGTTCTGACACGATGCTACCGCATTCATACCTTGCACGATTGGATACAACGCAGTCTTGTCCACAGGGCCAGTGTCGATCCCTCTGTATAAAAAAAACGTCGATCGCGGCGCGCCTCGGGTGAAAAAAAATTTGCGAGGAAAAATGATTTTTCACCCGGGCCCCTCCGCCGCCACCACTGACCAACTGCGAAAATAGAAAAAAAAAACAAAGAGTCATGTCTGAGAAACAGAAAGACGCCGGCATCCTTGAAAGCACAGAGACACACACCCTGCCTGTGCGAGACCTCCTTTCAAGCGCGCAACCAGCCTCCCTCCATCTCAAGCGCAAGGCGATGGAAAACTCCCTGGTTCCCCCATCGCCCCGGAAGTCTCCCAAGGAAAAGAGACAGAAGCATGCCGGAAGGCTTCCAGCGAAAGAATGGAGGGGTGTGGTGGATAGGGGGACTGGCACCTCACTCGAGGGGCAATTTTTCAAGTACGGAGTCTTTAATGGCGACGACGCCGAAGTGCTGGTATTCCAAGACTGCGAATTTTTGACCGACCTGGACGTTTTCAAGAAGGGTGACAAGGTCCCGGAGGTAGAAATCTACATGGAATCATCTGTGATGCGCGTGTACAAAGACAATGATGATTCAGACGACGAGATGGCGGAGGAGCATCCTTATGTTGATTTCTACACCCACCTGGTGCTCCAACGCATCAATTGACGGAATGGTCTCCGTTCTCTGTTTTTTTTTGCTAGTAAAAACACAGAGCCGAAAAAAAATTTTTTTGTGTCTTCGTCCTCGAGGCCCGAGGACGAAAATTATTTTCGTCTTCGCAGGGTCGACGAGCACAAAGTGACTCTGTGCGGTAAAAAAATTTTGTGCTCGTCGACCATGCAAAACCTCCTCCTTAATTCACATTTTG
>SDBT01011477.1_pt1 | contig 14248 bp, 14 predicted proteins | sample 2277101 | NCBI WGS metagenome assembly SDBT01 (sample SAMN10404973, study PRJNA504765) | marine sediment metagenome | isolation source: marine sediment core GS10_PC15, 103 cmbsf | place: Arctic Ocean: Southern Knipovich Ridge | collected 2010 | reverse complement strand
TGAACAGCACAGCTACGATGAGTCGCTCAATTGCCGACGTGTATCTCGTTCGCAAAGATTTCTTTGACAATAACAAGTCAAAAGTCGAGAAGTTCGTCATCGGTTATCTGAAAGCCACAGAAGAGGTCGTCAAGGCATCCAAGCAGTACACCAAAGATGGCACGGGCAAGCCGTACATCGCTGTGATGAAGCAGATACAGCAGACGTTTGGAGCAGACGCTCTGCCGACGATTGAGGAAGATGTTCACGGTCTGATACTCGACTGCCGTTTCGCCCGTATTCCCGGCAACGAGTCTTTCTTCAACGACGCCAAGAGTCTCGTGGGCTTCAAGGCCAAACAAACATCTGGTTTGAAAATGGCGAACACTCTCGGTTATTCAACAACTCAAGCCGGGTTTACGACTGCTGGGTGGGATTACAAAGACATTTCGAAAAAAGCTGGTGTCAAATATGTCCAACCGACGTTTGCCACTGGTCGGGTCAAAGCAGAAATAACAGACTTCGGAAAAGACTTGGACAGTGCGACGATCTTCACCTTTGAGATCAAGTTCGAGCCGGGTCAGAAAACGTTCGACATCACGAAGTATGCTGCTGATTTTCAACGATTCGCCAAAGCACAGGCGACGTTCGGAAATGCCGCCATTTTGGTTGAAGGCAACTCTGACCCAACTCTGGCTCTCCAGCACTTCTACTGGGCTGCAAAAGCCAAAGGTCTGTTGACTGGCACCAGAGGGAACTACAAGTTCAAAGGCAAGAAAATTACTCTGGAAAACACTGCGGCCATTGTTGCGGCGATTCAGGGAGAAGACCTTTCTGGGCAAACCAGAAAAAACAAAGACGGTCAGAAAGTTGAGATTCCTGATCCCAGAACGACCGTGGCTGCCGCTCAACAGTTGAGCAAAGAACGAGCGGATGCTGCCATCAAGAGCATCAAAGAATATGCCAAAAAGCATGGTCTTCACATTGATATCTCGGCGGCTCTTCCCAGTGGTGTCGGGATTGCCAAGCCTGCCATTCCTCGTCCTCGGAATCTCCAGCAAGCCAAGGAAAACATGAGAGTGGTTTTCCGAGTTGTCAGAGTTAAAGCAGAAGCTCTGTCGGATGACGATTTCAACTTCGAGAAGTAAGGAGCAAAGCGTGACTGCCACAAAACCCACAAAACCAACAAAATCTAAGAAGCCGCTCCTATTCGTTATTGGGGGCGTCGTTCTTCTCGGTCTGATCGGGTACGTCTACTTCGCCTCTGCGGGGTGGACGTATAGCGAAGGTAGTCGTGCTGGCGTTGTTGTGAAGTTCTCCAAGAAGGGATCATGGTCCAAGACACATGAGGGAGAACTTTCGATGGGAGCCATTGACCAAGGCGGTGTGCGTGAGAAATGGGCCTTTTCCGTAGAAGACGACGACATGGTGGCCGAAGTCCAAAAAGCTATGGATCATGGTCACAGGGTCAAGTTGCTGTATCGTGAGCAGTATCGAACCCAGTTCTGGAAAGGCGACACAAAATACTTCATTACCGGCGTCGAAAGAGTCGGTAAGTAACCCCAGCAGGAGGCTTCAAGTGAGATATTTATTGGCGTTGGCGCTCGTCGTTGCGATGACGGGTCAAACGATGGCAGACGATTTTATTGTGTTCGTGGTAGACTCATCTGGCTCAATGGGAGACAGAATGAGTGGCGGAAAGACACGAATGGTCACAGCACAGGATGCTTTGATTGAAGTGGTGTCACAGGTTCCTAATAACACAAGAATTGGAATCTTGACATTCGATGGATGGGTCTATGATCTCCAGAAAGTGGATCGGACAAAAATTACCAAAGCGATTCGTTCAATTCGACCCGGTGGAGGAACGCCACTGTATGAGTACATTCGGGGCGGTGCCACACGACTTTTGAAAGAACGTGAAAACCGGCTCAACAAAGGCACATATCGGTTGGTCATTGTGACTGACGGAGCCGCTGGCGATGATCGTCTCAACAGAACAAGTGAATTCGGAGATGGGACAACAAGACTCGGTGTGATGGATGACATTGCCAGACGCCGAATTGGTGTTGATGCCATTGGACTTGATATGGAAGGCGACCACGCCATTAGCGACATCATCAAATCCAAAAATCTCGGAACTTACATGAAGGGCAATGATCCCAAAAGCCTGAGACGAAGTCTGGAGAAAGCTGTGGCAGAAATCACACTGTCTGGCAAAGACACAGACGAGAGTGCCTTCAAAGAACTGGATCAGTTGCCTGATGCTTTCTTCTTTGTCGCCATCAAAGGTTTGACTACCAACCAAAATCATCCCATTGGCGAGAAGCCACCTATTGTGACAGTCAATGCGGAGACTGGTGTTATCACGACCACTCCTGATCCCGGCAATGAAAAAGTACCGGAACTGGGAGAAGAAGACGCTGGTGGCGGCGGAATGGCTATTTTGTACATTGTTGGCGGTGTTCTTGCAGCCATCTTGTTGCTTGTCTTTTTTAGAAGTAACAAGCAGAGAGTCAGGAGATAATTCGATGTCGGACACCAGTATGTCAAAAGGCAAATGGTTGGCGATGGGCGGCATCTGGCTTTTCATCGTTGTCATCGGCGTGGTCGGCTACAAATATTGGTTTGCACCCAAGCAAGTCAAGGAAGCCGAAGAGCAAGCGAAAACCGAGAAGCAAAACTTGCTTGATGCAACAAGCTCCAACACAAAGTATAAACACACAATCCCATTTGCCGCCGATGGGTTTTCTGGGTACTCACCTTGGAGGTCGCCAGCCTTCAAGAGTGAGGCGGGTCGGTATGGCATCAGACTCAACATCAAAGATGATGGGGCGGATTATGTTGCACGGCTCAAAGCCATTGCGGATGGATCAATCCCAATGGGCGTGTTTACGATTGATGCCCTGTACAAAGTCAGTGCGCAATTGGGAGATATGCCAGCAACAATCATCATGCTCGGTGATGAAACGAAGGGAGCCGATGCGATGGTGGGACCGGGGAAGAAATTCCCCAATATCGACTCCCTCAATTCGCCCGATCTAAAAATTGTCTGTCTGGCCGACTCACCATCTGAGACTTTGGCTCGGGTGGTGATGGACGCTTTCAACTTGGACCAATTGCCAGCTAATCCGTTTGAATTCAAAGACAGTCCCAAGGCAGTCTTTGATGCCTACAAAGCTTCCAAATCAACTGACAACAAAGTGTTTGTCATGTGGGAGCCTTACGTCTCGCAGGTGTTAAAGAATCCAGATTACCGCATCATTGTGGATAGTTCCAAGTTCAGCGGATACATCGTGGACGTGCTCGTTGTTCAACGGGACTTTTTGGTTAAAAACGAGAAGGTAATCACCAATGTCGTCAAAGCATATCTGACCACTGTGTTCAACAGCCGGAACGATATGGTGAAAATGGTGATAGCTGATGCCAAAGCTCTCGGCGAACCACTCACAAAAACGCAGGCGAAAACATTGGTCAGTGGCATTTGGTGGAAGAACACGCAGGAGAACTTTGCTCATTTTGGCCTAACGTCTGCGCCCGGAATCCAGCCCATGGAAGATATGTGTCGCAACATTTCCAGTGTGTTGTTAAAAACCGGCGCTATGAGCAAAGACCCCACAAACGGTCGTCCAAATTTGATGTACTATGATGGGATCATGCGCAAATTATTTGATTCTTCATGGCATCCCGGATTCGGAAGAGAAATGGTCCGAGAAGAGAGGGTTTTAGCTGCTCTGTCCGATGAAGACAGGAAGAAGCTCAAGTCGGTTGGCACATTACAAGTGCCACGTTTGGTGTTTGCCCGTGGAACCGCTCGTGTAAGCGCCAGTAGTCTTCGCACATTGGACGATTTGGCGAAGAAACTGAAGACTTGGCCCCAGTATTATTTGACAGTTCGAGGCAATACCTCTGTAAGAGGCGATGTGAATGCGAACCGTGCTCTGGCCAAGAAACGGGCGCAATCTGCGATGGAGTACCTGAAGTCCAAAGGTGTTCATGAAAACCGGATTCACGTTGAAACATCCAACCCCAATGGTTCAACTACGGTTGCGTTCATTCTTGGAGAGATGCCGTACTGATGAACCTGAAAAAGCAAATTTTCTACGAACTGTGTGTTACACCGGGAACTATGATCCCCAGTGTTATCGGTCTCTCGCTCCTGCTATTCGCATTTGCGGGTCTTGGAGGGTGGGCTGCTTTTTTTGGGTTTATATCCTTGGTAATTGGAGTTGGGGTTCTCATGACGAATATCATATTTCGTCTTGGCCCAGTCTCTCAACGTGCTGCTAAGAAATGGCAAAAGCAACAAGCGGCAAATAAGAATGCCGAACTGGATGAATTAGATGCAAGGCTGGCTAAAACAAGAGACAAGAAAGACGAAACCGCTTTAAGGAATCTTCGGGCGTTGTATGATTCCTTTACGACCGATTACTCAAATGGCAAAGTCAGTTCTACTGTTCCAGCGGGGATGTTGGGCCAGATCGACGAGATTTTCCAAGTCTGTATTCAGCGGTTGAGAACATCAGTTGAGATTCACGACCAATCCAAAAGAGTGACAGGCGATCTAAAGAAGACGCTGAAAGATCAACGAGAAGTAATAGTTGGCGACATTGAATCTGGCGTGACAACTTTGGCGGAAGTCATCAACGAGGTGCGAGCTTTGAGTAACAGCACTGACCGGCGAACTTTGAAAAGAGTTCAGGATCGTTTGAATTCTCAATTGAGTATTGCCAAAGCAACAGAGAAACAAGTGGCGTCTTTGGAGGCTATCGGGGACGAGGATCTTGAAAGATTTTCTGAGTATGAGACGACAGAATGAGCGAATTGGACTTTACAACCAATTTTTGAGTCCTAAAATGAGACTCAATGGACTGGACCCAAATTAAGGAGAGAATCGAATGTGGAAATACTTCAAAGCCCTCATGTATGTGGTCACAGGGCGATTTTCGGCAGCGGCAGATGCGTTGCGATCCAACAAGTATGTCATGGGGGCGACGTATGACAAAGCAATCGACACGTCTGCCGACCGATTCAACACAGTGAAGAGCGCTGTCGCAACATTGATGGCTCAAGAGCAGACCCGAGTTCAGGAGATCAAAACTCTCCAAGCCAAAGAGAAAAGACTTGGCGGCATAAAAACGGGCTCTTTGGCGGCAATGAAACGAGTTCAACAAGAATTGTTGAATGCCGGAAAGTCAAAGGAAGAAATTGTCCAAAACGGCGATTTCGTTCAGCATCAAGCCGCCTACAAAGATGCCTCTTCCAGTTTAGAGGAAGTTTCCGCACGTTGCGATGAGAAGGAATCTGATCTCGTAGATCGTCAGGCACAAATTGCGACTTACAAAGCCGAACTTCAAAGAATGCAACGGCAACATCAAAATCTCAAGGAAGAGAAATCCGAGGCCATTGCCGATGTTGAGATCGCAAAACAAATGGCTTCAGTTAACGATTTGCTGACTGGTATTGCCGAATCTTCAGTGGACAAAGATTTGGCAGCGACTCGTGAGGCTCGAAAGCGGGAGGTGGCGAAGTCCAAAATTAGTTCCGAACTTGCTGGAAATGATGCTCGTCATGCAGAGAACGAGTATCTCCAACTCGCTGCTGGAAGTGAAGTGGACGCCGAGTTGGACGGGCTGCTGAACTGGGATGGAGACGCAGAGAAGGCAGCCCCGATGGGTGATGCCAGACTACCAGAGTGATTGCCGGGGTGTTCCGGTGATTTTTAATCTACAGCGCATAAGGAGTGCGGAATGAAGATTCCAAAATTTGTACTGATGATTGCGGCAATTGCGATGATCGGCTTTGTCGCCGGTTGCGGAGACGACAAAAAAACGGGAGAAAAAAGCGGAGACTCCGGCGCTCAAAAGTCAGACCCGTCTGATTGGCCTGTGTTTACGCTTGCCCCTTCCGAGTATCCCTCGTGGTCAGTTTTTATGACGGCGGGGAAAGCAGGGTACATCAACCCAAAGAAGGGCGGTACTCCCGGCACCATCGAGAAGAAGTACGAAGTTGATATCGTTCTCGATGTGAATGACTACGATACATGTCTTCAGAAGTACGGTGCGGGAGCAGTTGATGCTGTGTGCATCACAAACACCGACATTTTGCAGATCGCTCTAAGCCGGAAATCCACAGCGATCTGCCCCACCAGCACATCTGATGGTGCGGATGCCATCATCGCTGTCGGGGTCACAAAACTCAGCGACCTAAAGGGGATGACCACCTACGGACTTGAGAAGTCTGTGTCACAGTTTTGCTTTGTTGCGGCTCTCAAGGCCAAAGGCGAAAACCCAGCGGACTACAAGTTCAAGAACCTCGATCCCGAAGCGGCTGCGTTGAAATTGCAAACAGGGGACGCCACCGTCAAGTCAATCTGTGTTTGGAATCCGTTTGCGTTGCAGACCCTTCGCAAAGTTAAAACTGCGAAACGAATTCTGGATTCAAAGGCAATTCCCGAACAAATCATTGACATGGTTGTGATCTCTAATGCCGCCTTGAAGAGAAAAGGTGGCCAGAAATTTGCCGATGCTTTGTGTGCGACGTTTTACGCCGTCAACAAAAATTTGGCCGACCCCAAAACGGCTGATGCCACAACGAAAGCGTTGGGAGAAGACTTCTCCAGCTTGAATCTGGCCGACATGAAAATCTGTCTGACCGAGACGAGCTTCTACTCAACTCCGCAGGATGGCACAAAACTGTTTGAAAGCGACAAATTTCAGAAGATTACCATGCCAGCCGTAATCCCAACGTGTCAGGAAATCGGGGCGCTCGATGCTGGCAAATCTCCGACCATCGGCTACAACGATCCCACCAAGCAACTCAATTTTGATACATCGTCAATGAAGCGTGTTGCCGCTGGAAACTGAATTCGGGTAGCAGACCGGTCTTGCTCGTCTGGGCCGGTCTGCTGTTCTTTGGTGAGTGTGATGCAATTCTCCTTGCTGGTGACGATATGCCTCGCATTAAACAGCCGATGTCTCGGAAATACAGGGTTTTATTAGGCTTTGTGGGCATTGCCGTCATCGTCGCAGCTTATTCGGTTCTCTCGAACATTCAGAAAAATCGAAACCCCAGCGACACAACTCTCCCCAATGTTTCACAGTTCCAAAAGGGCTTAACGGAAATCGTTAAGCCTCGCAAAAGCGAACTTGAAATACTGCTTAATCCCGATGCTCCTGCCAAACCGCCATGGATCGTTGTCGATTTGTGGGCGACGTATAGCAGGCTCTTCAAAGCTCTAGTGTGGGCGTCGGGCATCTCGATGGTTCTAGGCATCCTTATGGGATGTTTTTCAACAATTGAGTCTTTTTTCAATTGGTCATTGAGCTTTTTGTCCAAAATTCCCCCCACGGCGATGCTAGCTGTGTTTCTGGTAATTGGCGTTATCTTGAAGTGGGAACAGGGCACGATGTTTATTGTGCTCGTGGGATTTGGGATTACACCGACATTAACCCAGAGCATCTATCTGGCAGCAAAACACGATCTCCATAAGGACGAGATCGACAAGGCTTACACACTTGGCGCAAGCAACATCGAGGTCGTTTGGAATGTTGTTCTTCGCAAAATATTACCCAAAATCATCGACGGTATTCGGTTGACCATCGGTCCAGCCATGGTCTATCTGATCGCTGCAGAATACTCTTTGGGGCATGAAGGGTTCGGCTATCGGATTCGGATGCAGGGTCGAATGCTGAACATGAACGTCGTCTACATCTATCTGATGATTCTGGGATCGACAGGACTGTTGATGGGGCAGAGCATGATTTACCTTCGCAAGTTTGTTTGCCCTTGGTACGGGAAAGGTAAATGATGTCCAATAAAATCGTGCTCGACATCAAGAAAGTATGTCAGTGGTTTGAAACCCGACAGGGCAGACTGCATGTGTTGCATGACATCAACATTCAAATCGTGCAAGGTCAGTTCGTTTCTTTAGTTGGTCCGAGCGGTTGCGGAAAGTCTACATTATTGAATGCGATTCTCGGGACAGTGCCGCCAAAGTCTGGCACAATTAAGGCGGGCGGCGTTCCTGTGTTGGGGCCAAATAGAAACGTTGGCATGGTCTATCAACACCGCAGTTTGTATGATTTCATGACGACCGAACAGAATGTGGCTTTCGGTCTGATGCTCGATCAAACAAACTTGTGGCAGAGGTTGTTTATGCCGTGGCACTGGTGGCCACTTCGAAAGAAACATTTGCGAGAAGCAAGAGCCCTTCTGGATAAATTCAAACTTGGACATGCACACAAACATTTTCCAGACGAGTTGTCGGGCGGCATGAAACAACGAGTCTCGGTGGCTCAATCCCTCATCATGAAGCCGAAAATTCTGTTGTTGGACGAACCGTTCTCCGCATTAGACGAGGCTATGAAGCGGGAATTTCAAGAAATGCTTCTGGGGTTGTATCAGGAGAACTTAGAAGCTAAAAGAAAGGGAGAAGATCCACCGTATACGGTGATCATGATCACCCACAGCATCGAACAAGCATTTTATGTGTCTGATCGTATCATCGGGCTTTCCAAAAATTGGTTTCAACAATTGAAAAAAGGACAAGAGGTTGTCATCAACGGCCTTCCGAGAGCGGGCCGTATTTCAGGTGATCTTTGCGGGGCCACAAAAATGTGGGACCAATGTGCTCCGGTTTACCACCCGGATGACCCTCGTGATTTCGATTTGTTTTTCGCCGCACAACAAGAACTGGATAACGTTGTGCTCAAGGAAGACGCCCCGCTATCTGACAGAAACGCTTATGTGAGTTTCTGGCATGACCTTGAACAAGGGGTTGGCACCGGCATTACAATGATGAGGACTCATACATGAATCTTGCTCAAAGAAGGAACGAATTGGCAAACCTGCTCTTTGACGCCAATGCCAAAATCGTTTTTGCCGAAAGCTGTACTGCCGGGATGGTATCGGCAATTTTGGCACAGGTAAATGGTATATCAGAACATCTTTGTGGCTCTTCTGTGACTTACCGTCCGGAAACAAAGAAGCAATGGTTGTGGGTTAAAGCGGGGACCATTAAGAAATATTCATGCGAAAGTGAAGAGGTGGCCGATCAAATGGCTCATGGTGTTCTCGCCCGAACCAAAGAAGCTGACTGGTCGGCGTCTATTGTTGGGCACTTTGGTCCGGGCTCACCAGATGCAAAGGATGGTGTGGTTTGGATCGGTGTTTATCGTCGAACCGCAAGCAACACACTAAAACCGATGGGCGTCAGTCAAATTTCGTTGGAATCAAAGACTCGCATTCAGAGGCAGAAGGAAGCAACAGAAGAGGTTTTCAACGCTTTGATCCAAACAATCAGCGAGAGAAGCCAATGATTGTCGGCCTTACCAGTGGGACATTCGATTTGTTCCACCATTCCCATCTCATCTATCTGGAACGCTGCAAGTCGCACTGCGACAAGCTGATTGTGGGCGTGGACGCAGACCCTCTGGTCAGGAAACTCAAGGGCGAAGGCCGTCCCATTCACGGCGACCGTCACAGGCACAGTCTGATTAACAGCATATCGATTGTGGACTCGGCGTTTATCTTGCAGAATGTCGAAGACCTGACGATCATCGCCGCTCAGTTTTGTGTGGATAAAATGTTCAAGTGCGAAAAGTTTAGGGCTCGATTTCGAGAAGGTCTGCGTGGTATTCATGTCTATGGAGCAGAACTTGCAGAACTGACGATCATCCCTGACATTCCGGGAATGATCACCACTACAAAAATTGTGAATGCTATCAAGCAAGAACACGAAATGCCGATACCAGTGAAAACGGAATGGATCACGGAAGTTGGCATCGAATACGATGGAGACAAAAGTGAGTAGAGAAATTGTCCTTGTCATGGGCTACAACGCCGCTGGCAAAACTACATTGGTCAAAAATGCCACCGACGCTGGCTACCATCGCATCAACCGGGATGAGATGGGCGGCACGATTGAGAAGCAGGCAGATCACGCCCGAACTGCTCTCAATGATGGCCATGATAAAATAGTTCTGGACAATACCTATCCAACCATCGAGAGCCGGGAGAGCATCATTGCTCTTGGGAAAGAACTCGGCGTGCCGGTAAGGTGTGTCTGGCTCCAGACATCCTTTGAGGACGCCCAGCTTAACGCCTGCCTGCGGCAGATCGACCAGACTGGCGGTCTCATCATGCCGGATGACTTCAAGGGCAGAGGCCCCAACCTCTTTCCTCCTGTCGCTATCTTCACGTACAAAAACAAGTTCGAGAACAAAAAGAAAGACCAGAAACATCCCGGCAAACAAATTCCCAGCACCGATCATGGTTTCTCTGTTGTCGAGAATCGACCGTTCGTGCGGACGTGGCCCAAAGACTACACGAACAAGGCTCTGATCCTCGACGCTGACGATACCGTTCGACGAAGCACTGGCGCAGAGCCTTGGCCGCTCGAACCGTCCGAGGTAGAGATCATCGCTGGCTGCGGTGACATCATCAAGGAGTATCAGGCCAACGGATGGCTGATCCTTGGCATCTCCAATCAGTCCACGCACGAGAAGAAGGAGTACAAAACTCCGCTGGCAACCATTGATGCTTGCTTCGAACGTACCAACGAGTTACTGGGCGTGGACATCGAATGGATGTACTGCCCTCATTATCGTTTCCCTGTGGCGTGCTTCTGCAGGAAACCGCATTCAGGTTTGGGAGCGGTTGTCATTAGGAAACACAAGCTGAATCCCGCTAAGTGCATTTATGTGGGCGACAGTACGTCTGACAAGACCTTTGCGGGTCGCTGTGGATTTCAGTTTCAACACGCTGACGAATTTTTCAAGGAGGACTGAAAAATGGAATTGTGGATCATCGGATGTGCTGGGGCGATGGCGGGGTTTGTGGCGTTTTTCATCTCACGGATGGTGACGCCCTGTAAACCTTGTGAGGTGTCTGACTTCTCGAAAATTCAGTTGTCAGGGGAAACTGATCCTGACATGCCTTGGAAAAACACTTCCTATAATCCTTACCAGAGAGAAACGATTTTTGGTCCGAACACACGCCGGATCATTCATGTGAATCGTCCAGCCATAGCTGCTAACATGAAAGATAGAGAAACGTATCCCACATGTGTTGTCATCGATATTGATGGCAAAAAGCACCAGTTTCATCACCTTGTTATATCGGGAGCTTCTGCTTTGGGGTTCGATCCCGACAACAAGGAAGCGAATGTTTACATCTCTACGTTTGCCGAGATCAAAGGATACATTGAAAAGAACAAACGACAAGAGTTTATTGCCTCGGAACCGAAGCCACGAAAGAAACTCTGGAAAGATCGAATTCGCCCGATCTTCAAAGCAACACCACTCATCAGTTGTCTCATGGAGGACTAACATGTCTACTCTTGTTCTTGAACGTGACGTTAAATCTCGTGAAGTGACCGACTACGAATCCGTCGAAGGGTTCAATCACATCGTCAACAGTCTTGGTGACAATGAAAGAAACTGGGAAGAAAAAACCACATCCCGCACACTGATCCCTCGTGCGTGCAACATTGAAGAAGGTCGCACCTACCACCAGAATTACATGGGGTATCTCGCCACTGCATGGAATCGCCATCGTTCGATTGTCGTGGACCCAAACTACATCTGGTACATGGTGCTGTGTGAGTTGGCCAGCATCGTCAAAGGCGATCCTGAAGCTTACCGGGACATCTTCACAGAGAGCGACGAGAAGCAGTTGATTATCGTTCGCGATGTCACTGGCGGCTACATCATGCCGCTCGACAAGCTCATCGCCGAGTTGCGGAATTACGTGCCGACCGAAATCGACACATTTTTGCCGGAACTCTCGACAGCCACGCTGCGCAGCCGGTCGGCCTGCCGTGCCGCTTTCTGCGACATGGCTAGTCCGTACTACGATTACAAGATGCTGGCGTGTGCATTCCCGGCCATCGATGTGCGAGGCACCAGAGACGACTGGACGGCTCTCTGTAATTGCATGGAGCAAATTGGCAAGATGTTTACGCCGGTCGTCCAGTATTGCAGACGAGTTCACAAATGTCTGACGGAAATTGCAGGCAATCTGAAAACACCCGAATTCTGGAAGAAGATGTTTGTTGCCGAACAATGTGGCTCTGGCAGCGAGATTCTCATCAAAGGATGGATCACTGACCTGTACTTCAATCCGCCAGATTTCGCTAAGCCTTGCAATTTCTCGGAACACACCTCTATTGTGCCATACAGACGAGAGAACTGGCATAACCCCGATGATATCACCAACTGGGAAATGAAACACGGGTTGTTCTTCAGTCGTGAAGAAGGCGAGTTTCTTGCCCCTGATTTCGGATACGTGCTCTTTCAAAAGTTGGACGAGCCAGAAGTGCGGGAATACAAAATGGAAATTGTGTCCTATCGGTCTGGAGAGGCACGACAGCCGCCAAAGAGAGTGGCAATCACCCCATGGTAAGGAGATAGCATGATCATCATGATGATTAAGGTAGTTCTGTTTTTGATTTTCGCTGTCGGGTTCGTCACCTTCACTTCGTCCAAGATCGGCTATTTCGGATCGCTAGTGGCGGTGTTTACTCTGTTCTTTATGTGGCGATCTCTCCGAAGGCGAATGAGGAGAAATTGAATCACTCACCGAGCAGCATAAAGAAATATCGGCCTCTGGTTAGACACAATTTGAGATTAGCCGAGAAATATGAGCGACTATCAAAGGTCGCTCGTGGAAAATCAAAGAAAAAGAAGTTTTCCCGGAAAGCCCAGAAATACCGCAGGAAGATCAAGCGAATCGTGTCCGAGTGGAGAGTCCAAGTCAAATGGAACCGGGATAATTGGAAATACGTGCTTGATCAAAGGGAAGTAAAATGAGTTTCCTCAACGAACTGACAGGCATCATCAATAGCGGCCAGTCAAGGTCCGTCGTCCTCACCGGCAACATCTACGATCTCTTCTATGACGGGGAACACTATGTTCCTTTGTTGAAGTACCTCTCCAAAAAATACACGGCTCTACCCAATGAAGAAGCAAGCACCAAAGGGATCACCCAAGTTATCTACGAGTTGAACAACCCGATCACAGTTGTTGGAAACGATGGTCAGAAGGAAGACCTGAACGATACATGGAGTAGGGTCTCCGGAGGAAGGAAGGGACTTGAAGAGAGGTTAGCAGAAAGCGCCAAGAATCCCACGTATGCTTTGCAGTTGCTTCACAATATTTGTGAGTGCTCAAGGCTGAACAAGAAGTTTGCGGCCAACAATCTTTTGGTGATGATTGAAGCAGCCGGTATGCTTCTCCCAGAAGAGCAGATCAGCCGCATGTCTTTGAGCGACCGCAAGCGAGTCGCCATCGTTCAAGATTGGTTCTCTGATCCCGAGTTCATGTCCGGCGCAGATAGCGTGATCTTGCTCGCCGAATCTCGCTCCATGATTCACTCCCGCATTTCCCGCATGCCTCAAGTCCTTTCGGTGGAAATCCCTCTACCCGACCTCATAGAACGAACGCACTTCGTTACAAATTTTGCAGCAGATCACAGCATGACGATAATGGTGGGCGCAATTGCCGTACAAACAGCCGGTCTTTCCATTCATGCCATCCGACAGTTGATGCTTTCTGGCGACCTGTCTGGGGACAACATCGCCAAGAAGGTCGAAGAGTACATGATCGCCCAGCTTGGCGAAGGAGTTGTAGAATTCAAACGGCCATCCCACAAGTTGGAAGATTGCGTTGGCAACCGAAAAGTCAAGGCGTTTATGAAAACTGAACTCATTCCGGGGTTCCAAGATGGCAGTATTGCTGGCGCAGCGGTTGGCGGGCCAATTGGTAGCGGCAAGACATTCATCTGTGAAGCCGCTGCTTCCGAGGTAGGTTGTCCTGTCGTTCTATTGAAGAGCATTCGATCCAAGTGGTTCGGAGAAACTGACGCCATCTTCGAGAGGCTCTACAGGTTACTCAGGACGTTCAATCAGATCATGATCTTCGTGGATGAAGCTGACGCCCAGTTCGGCAGCATCGACGGTGGACACGCCACAGAACGCCGTCTAACGGGCAAGATTCAGGCAATGATGTCTGACCCCCAATTGTTAGGGAAGGTCATCTGGTTCCTCATGACGGCCCGTATACACCGTCTCTCGCCTGATATCCGGCGACCGGGGCGAATGGACATCATCATTCCGATTTTAGACCCTGAAGGGCAAGATCGGGAAGACTTCATCAGATGGGCCTTCGATAATTACGATCTTGGGGAGCAGCTTGATGGTTCGACATCTTACGAAAAAGCTGACACAGCCACAGACGGCTATTCTGCCGCTGCATTCGCTGTCTTGAAG
>SDBT01011476.1_pt1 | contig 14249 bp, 15 predicted proteins | sample 2277101 | NCBI WGS metagenome assembly SDBT01 (sample SAMN10404973, study PRJNA504765) | marine sediment metagenome | isolation source: marine sediment core GS10_PC15, 103 cmbsf | place: Arctic Ocean: Southern Knipovich Ridge | collected 2010 | reverse complement strand
ACGGGCGCGAGCCTGATTACGCCGAACAGGCGGGAGGCATCAAGCACCGTTGGCTTCGAGATAAAGACGATAGAAGATGCTTCAAGGGCGGCCGATATTATCGCGGACAAGCTGAATGTTGAGACGGTAGTGATTACGTTGGACAAGGACGGGGCGTTTCTTCGGACAAATGAGATAAGCGAGCACATACCGACGATACCTCGCAGCGTATATGATGTTACGGGCGCGGGCGATATGGTTCTTGCGATGTTGGCGGTGAGCCTGGCAGCAGGGTGTGAGTATACGACGGCGGTGCAATTGGCGAATATTGCCGGTGGCATAGAGGTTGAAAAATTCGGCTGTGCAACGGTAACGGTTGACGAAATTGTGAATGAGATTATCGCTGAAAATCGCGGCAAGACGGGTAAGATTCGCGATATAGATACGCTCGCTAATGAATTGCCTTTTCACCGTCAACAAAAAGAATTAATTGTGTTTACGAACGGCTGTTTCGATGTCCTCCACAGAGGGCATATTGAGTTTTTGAAATTCTGCAAGGCCCAGGGAGATGTTGTGGTATTGGGGCTGAACAGCGACAGCTCCGTCAAAGAGATCAAAGGTCCGGACCGTCCCATCAATAATCAGCACGACCGGGCGGCGGTCCTTGCGGCCCTTGAGACGGTGGATTATATCGTTACGTTCGACGAACCCGACCCGCTTAAGATGATTGAGAAGATCAAGCCGGATGTTCTGGTCAAGGGCACTGATTGGGCGGACAAGGGCGTGATCGGACGGGAATTTGTGGAATCGTGCGGCGGCAAGGTTGTGCTGGCACCACTGGTTGAGGGCAAAAGCTCTACATCGACAATTGAGAAGATGCAATCGGCGCAGGAGAGGCGAAGCGGACCACAAGACAGGAGGGAGGGCAAACGATGAGTAACAAGGCGGTATTTCTGGATCGTGACGATACTTTGATAAAGGACCCCGGCTATATCAACGATCCCAGCCAGGTGATACTCCTGAGCGGGGCGAGTGAGGCACTTATTGAATTAAAAGAGATGGGGTATAAGCGTGTAATTGTGACGAACCAGTCGGGTGTCGCCAGAGCGATAGTTACCGAGGGCGTGCTCAGGAAGATTCACAAGCGGCTCCAGAAGTTGCTGGAGCACGAAGGTGCGGGTATCGAGGGGATTTACTATTGTCCGTACCACCCGGAGGGCGTAATTGAGAAGTACCGCAGAGAAAGTGACCTTCGCAAGCCTAATCCCGGGATGATTTTAGCTGCTGCCAAGGACATGGATATCGACCTTGAGCGGTCGTGGGCAATCGGCAATTCGTATCGAGATATTCTGGCCGGTCAGCGGGCGGGGTGTAAGACCATATTGATAAACTCGGCCTTCGACCAGACATACCGGAGGCCGACAGACCCGGTTCCGGATAAGCAGGCGGTGAATCTGAAAGAAGCTGTGAATATTATAAAGATGTACGACCGAAAGAACAGGTTGGCTGAAGCTGCGTCGAGTCAGGAAAAGATTGAGCTGGCATTTGAGGCTGAAGGATTGGATAATCACACAGAAACCATACAACACGGGCAGAATCAGCAGAAAAGGCAACCAGTGGAGGTTCCTATGAAGGTCAAACATGAAGAAGCTGAGTCCACCAGAACAAACAGGCTGCTCGAAGAGATGCTCAGGCACATTAAGGAGATACAGCGCGAAGGGATGTTCGAAGAGTTCTCCTTGGCGAAGGTCGTTGCCGGCATCGTTCAGGCCCTTGTGCTGTTGTGCCTGTTTCTGAGTTTATTGTTCTTAACGGATCATACCAAGAGCGCAAGTTCGGTACATACGATGATCGGCTATGCGATAGTATTGCAGCTTATGGTGATAGCGTTTTACATGATGCGCGACCGGAAATAATTGGGCTTTTGGCTTGTGCTGTGCGTAACATGTCGGGATAGCATTGGGCGTAAATCAGGAAAAGATTCTGTTCTGGCTGCCATCTCCTGTTGGCGATGCCGTTCTTTGTACTCCGGCTTTGCGTGCTCTTGACAAAAGGTTTGAGGGCGCCGACATTTATTATCTCGCGAGTGAAACGGTGCGGCAGCTTTTATCGCCCAACAATTTCGGCAATGAGTGGGTCGATACAAGGGGCACCGGCCCAACTTCGCTTGTGCGACGATTAAAGGGGCACAAATTTTCTCGGGCCGTACTTTTCAAGAATTCTTTCGGCTCGGCGATTACGACTTTTTTGGCGGGCGTGCCGCAGCGAATCGGATATGCTCGTGATTGCAGGTCGCTTTTGCTCTCGCAAAGAATCCATCCCGCAAAAGATGCAGACGGGCGGTTCAAACCCGTGCCGATGATTGATTACTATTTGACTCTTGCGGCCCATTTTGGCTGCAAGACGGAGGATAAACACACAGAGCTTTCAGTTGACGCCGAAGAGGCCGCGAATCTGTCTGCGAAAATGCCCGGTGTGTTTTCGCCTAGCTCGCCGTTGGTGGTTCTTGTGCCTGGTGGAGCCTTTGGGCCGAGTAAGTGGTGGTCCGGGGAAAGGTTTGCCGCCACGGCTGACTGGCTGGTCGCCAAATATGACGCTACTGTGGTCCTTTGCGTTGCGCCGAACAAGATGGAGGCCCAAATTGCCGAGCAGATTTGCAAGTTAGCTGAAAGGAAGGTTCATAGTCTTGCAGATACGCCGCTGACGATGGGCGAGTTGAAGGCCCTTTTGGCCGAGTCTGATCTGGTTATCACCAACGACACAGGGCCAAGGCATATCGCGATAGCGCTTGGTAAGAAACTTATAACGCTGTTCGGGCCGAACAATCCCGAGTGGACTCAGACAGACTATGAGGATGAGGTACAAATAGTGGGTGAGGCCGAGTGTGTGCCGTGCGACAAGCCGCAGTGTAAACAAACCGAGCATCTGTGCATGGAGGCAATCAGCGTGGAGATGGTTTGTGATGGGGCAGGTAAGATATTAGACAAACTGTAAAAGTGAGTGGTAGATGAGCGGTCAAAAATTTGTAAAACTTTCAGAGGATTTTTTTGCCGATGCCGATTACGCGCAGGCTCTTGGCAAACTCGGCCTGACGGGTATTGACGAGGTGTTTGATTTCGACCGGGGGCAAAGTCTCGACAAAGCAGGGTTGGCCGAACATCGAAGCAGGGTGCAGTTCGAACTGGCCGAGCCGAAGACAACCGTCTTTTTGAAGCGGTACGACCGGGTGCCGATATTGACTCAGATAAGGAACTGGTTACATCATCACAGGCGGGCGAGCACGAGCAGTTTTGACAGGTCCGGTGCCGAGCAGTTGGCCGATTGCGGAATTAATACGCCCGAGACCATCGCCTGGGGTGAGCAATGGGCGGGAGGTTTTGAAAAGCGCAGTTTTATAATGACGCGCAAGATTCCGCGGGCCGAGTCGATAGAACGGAAGCTGCCGGACTTTTTTTATCAGGAGCGTTCGAGTGAGAACCTGAAGCGGCGCAAGGCATTTGTCAAAGGCCTGGCGGATTTTATAAGGCGGTTTCACGATACGGGTTTTCGACATTGCGACCTGTATTTTTCTCATATATTTCTCGGCGAGGAGGGGGAGTTGTATCTGATTGACCTGCAGCGAGTGTTTAAACCGGTACTATTCAAAGAAAGATTTCGCGTAAAAGACATCTCTCAACTTTACTATTCGGCTGGGGCGAAATATTTTTCGCGGTCGGACAGGTTGCATTTTTATCTTCGATACTCCGGCAGGGCAAAGCTGACCAGTGCCGACAAGCGGTTCGTTCGGAAGGTCAATGCCCGGGCCAGGCGAATAGCCAGACACGATGCAAAACATGGGCGTGCTGTCGGCTTTGCAATGTGAGGATTCGGCGGTTATAATCAGATAGTAATGATTAAAACAGCGATAATAATAGAGCGGGCGGACATTGCGTTAGGCGGAGCGGAGCGCTCCGTTTTTGAATTGGCTTCTCAGTTGTCACTGGCGGATGTTAAAGTTACGGTGTTGGCGGCGAAGGGCGAGACGCAGGCCAGGAATATAAAGATACTTTGCGGCGACAGTGACGGCAAACGCGCATCGTTTGCCGAGTTTGACAAGGCGCTGAGAAATCATCTCATAGATAACCGTTACGATATTATTCACAGTACGCTGCCGTTTAGTTTTGCCGATGTATATCAGCCGAGGGGGGGCAGTTACCCCGAGGCGATTATCCGCAACGCCGCGAGCTACGAAAACAGGATTGTTTCGTGGTACAAGATGGCTACCCATTACGCAAACGTTCGCCGGCTTGCTTTACTTCGTTCAGAAAAACAGTTGTGCAACAATTGCAACCGCACGATTGTTGCAGCGATTTCCGAGTATGTAAAGCGTCAGTTCGAGCAGCATTACGGGCTCAGTGCCGAGCGAATCGCGGTGATACCCAACGGAATTAAGACAGGCAAAAGTGTGCAGGCGGAAAAGGCGATGGAGCTTCGCAGGCAGATTTTTGTGGCGCTTGGTATTACCGAGGCGGTGAGGCCGGCGTTCTTTCTGCTCGCGGCCAACAATTTCAGGCTTAAAGGTCTGGCCAATCTGATTAAGGCTTTGGCGCTAACTGCGGAGGCTGGGACCCCAAGGCCGATTTACCTTATCGTCGCCGGGGCAGGCAGTTCGAGAAAATACCGGCACCTTGCAAAGAAACTGGGAGTGAGCGGGAGAATTGTTTTTTTAGGCAGGCTGCGTAATATTCAAAACGCCCTTTCAATCACTGATGTCGCGGTGCTGCCGAGCTGGTATGACCCATGCTCACGATATATTTTAGAGGCGCTGGCGGCGGCTAAGCCCGTTATCACTACCAGATACAACGGTGCGGCGGAATTATTTGTAAATAATCGTCACGGCATGGTGATTGACAGATGCGATGATGCTGAGGCTTTGGCGGGTGCGATGAGCTTCTATGCAGATTCTGCAAATGCCGCTCGCGCCGGCGATGCAATAATAGAAGATGATCTGAAAGAAAAGATATCTATTGGGCGACATGCAAAACAGATGGTGGAGCTTTACGAACGAATACTGAAGAAGGCGGGATCATCAGTCAGGAGCCAGGCATGATTGAGTCGTTTGTGTTGCTTATTGCTTTTGCGTATCTATTAGGGTCAGTACCGTTTGGGGTGCTTATCGCAAGCGCTTACGGCAAAGACCTGCGCAGTATAGGGTCGGGTAATATCGGTGCGACGAACGTTGCGAGGGCCTTAGGTAAAAGGTGGGCGTATGTGTGCTTTGTTCTTGACTGCCTCAAGGGCCTGGTGCCGATGCTGATAGCAAGATTGATAGTCGGCAAGCTTACAGTGGTTGCTTTATCGCTTTGGTTGGCGGTGGGCTGCGCAGCGGTAATGGGGCACGTCTTTCCCATTTATCTAAAGTTCAAAGGCGGCAAAGGTGTCGCAACGAGCATGGGAATGATGTTGGGGCTGTATCCATATTATACGATTCCGGGCATTGCAGCTCTTGTCATCTGGGCGGGAGCGGTTCTTATCTGGCGATACATTTCGCTTGCTTCAATCATCGCCGCTGTTGGGTTTCCAATATCATTGATAGCGTCAATCGCCGTGTTTGACGAGTGGAGGTTCCTGCAGCTTTGGCCGTTGATTGTGGTGGCTTTGGTCATGGGGCTCCTTGTCGTCGTCCGCCATGCGGAAAACATTAAAAGACTCCTCGAAGGCTCAGAAGCAAAAGTATTGCAAAAGTAGAACGCAGATTTTTTTTGCGTGGACCAGAGTTCATACGGTGGTTAAGATAATTTCTTGTCTAAGATTTGTGAGACGACTTTTGGGTTTGCCTGGCCTTTAGTTTTTTGCATTACCTGGCCGAGTAGGAAGCCGCGGGCCTTTTTGGTTTTTTTGCCGCCCGAGGCAGCGTCAGCGACGGCATCCGGATTGGCGGCGAGGACCTCATCTACAACAGCCTCAAGCTCGCCTGCATCGCTTTTCTGTGTCAAATTAAGCTCAGCGGCAATGACATCGGGGGCTTTTTTCGTCTTCGCCATTTCTTCAAAAATAGTAGCTGAGGCGGTAGCGCTTATATCGCCGGCTTCGGCCATCTTTGCGAGTTTGGCGAGGCTTGCGGCGTCAATGCCTAAATCGGCAACGCTGCAGCCGGCTTCATTGGCCAGCTTCATGCCGGTCTGAGTGAGCAGGTTGCAGACCCTTTTAGCATCGGCGCCCGCTTTTACCGCGGCGTCAAAGAACTCGGCTGTATATCTATCGCCGATTAAAACGCCTGCATCATAACCGCTGAGTTTGTATTCCGTTACAAAACGCTTTTGCACTTCAATCGGCAGCTCGCAAAGGTGTGATTTTATTTCGCTGAGCCAATCGTCGGTTAGTTCAACAGGCACGAGGTCCGGGTCGGGGAAATAGCGATAATCGTGGGCCTCTTCCTTTTCGCGCTGGAGGAGAGTAACTTCTTTTTCGTCGTCCCAGCCGCGGGTGCTTTTATTGCCCGAGGCCATCGTTCGGCCCGTCTCGCCAAAATCGTCCAACTGTCTTTGGACTTCGAAGGCTACACTTCTTTCGATGGCTCGAAAGCTGTTTAAGTTCTTGACCTCGACGATGGGCGTTTTGTGTTCGGTATCGTCTTTGGTGATTTGCAGATTTATATTCGGCTCGAAACGCATGTGGCCCTTTTGCATGTCGGCATGCGAGACGCCGAGGAACCTGACTATCCTTTGCAGCTCGACAGCCAGCGCTCGCACCTCAGCGGGACTGTTCATATCCGGCTCTGTAACGATTTCCAATAGCGGCGTGCCCGCCCTGTTCAAATCAACGGCGGAGAAGTTGCCGAGGGTGTGTGTGTTTTTGCCGGCGTCCTCTTCGAGGTGGACCCTGATTATGCGAATCTTTTTAGTTTGGCCCGATTCGAGCGGTACCTCGATATAGCCGGCCTCGGCCAGAGGCAGGTCGTACTGGCTAATCTGATAGTTCTTCGGCAGGTCGGGATAGTAATAGCTCTTACGGTCCCACTTTGTGAAGTTTGAGATTTTGCAGTTAAGCGCCAGCGCTGTCAAAACGGCGAATTCATAGGCTTGTTTATTCATGACGGGAAGCACGCCCGGCATACCGATACAGACCGGACACACTCTGCTGTTGGCATCTTGGCCATAGACGAGTTCGCAGCCGCAGAACATCTTCGTCCTTGTGGCAAGGTGAACGTGAATCTCAAGACCCACGATAACTTTGTACTGACAATCGCTCATTTTTCAGAGTCCACAAGCTTTGGCTTGACTTTGTGGTAATCGGTTCTCGTTTCGAACATTCTTGCTATTTTGAGGAGCTTTGCCTCGGTAAACGCCGGCGTCAGAATTTGCAGGCCTATCGGCAGATTAGCCTTGTCGAATCCGCAGGGGATGCTAATCGCGGGCAGACCGGCGAGATTGGCGGAAATTGTATAGATATCGGCCAGGTACATTTGCAGGGGGTCTTCGATTTTTTCGCCAATCTTAAAGGCGGTCGTTGGTGAGGTGGGCATTACGATGCAATCGGCTTTTTCAAAGGCCTTTGTAAAATCTGCGCGGATGAGGTTTCTTACCTTAAGGGCCTTTAAGTAGTAGGCATCGTAGTAGCCGCTTGAGAGGGCATACGTTCCGAGCATTATCCTTCTTTTGACCTCGGTGCCGAAACCCTCGGCGCGGGACTTCGAATATACCTCGACGTAATCTTTCGGATTTTCGGTTCTGTGGCCGTAGTGTACGCCGTCATATCTTGCAAGGTTGCTGGAGGCCTCGGCAGTGGCGATGATATAGTAGGCTGCAATGGCGTATTCGAGGTGGGGCATCTGTACCTGGACGATTTCGGCGCCGAGATCTTTGTAAATATCCAATGCCAAGGCCAAGGCGTTTTGAACGTCTTCGTTCGCACCGGCGTTGAACTCGGGTACAACCGCGATTTTCAAACCTTTTACTTCTTCATCAAGTTTTTCAAGATAATCGCACGGCGGCGCCATATCATCGCCTACACTCGTGCTGTCTCTTTGGTCGTGGCCTGCGATGACGTTCATCATCAATGCGGTATCAGTAACATCGCGTGTAAGCGGGCCAATCTGGTCGAGGCTGGAACCGAAAGCGACAAGCCCGAAACGCGAGACCCTGCCATAAGTGGGCTTTAGGCCGACTACACCGCAAAATCCTGCGGGCTGGCGAATTGAACCGCCGGTATCGGAGCCGAGTGCCGCGAAACACATCCTTGCGGCAACTGCTGCCGCCGAGCCGCCACTGCTTCCGCCGGGAACTGTCGTTGTGTCCCAGGGATTTACGGTTTGCCTGAGACCGGAGTTTTCGGTGCTTGAGCCCATGGCGAACTCGTCGAGATTTGTCTTGCCAATAATCACGGCGCCGGCGGCGCGGAGCTTTTCGACAATGTGGGCATTATAGGGTGCGCGGAAATTTTCCAGGATTTTCGAGGCGCAGGTCGTGGCGCCGAAATCGGTGCACATATTGTCTTTTATCGCTACGGGCACGCCAGCCAGGGAGCCTGTTGGTTCACCGGCGGCAATTTTGCGGTCAATAGCCTGCGCGGCCTCAAGAGCGCGGTCTTTATATGTACTGATGTAGGCACCGACTTTATCGTCGAGGGCTTCGGTCTGTGCGAAGACCTCATTGCAGGCAGCGATACTTGTAACGGTGCCGGCTGCAATTTTGTCGCGTAACTGTTTGCAGGTCAGATTTAACAGTGCATCGGCCATATATTACCTTAATACATCATGCACCTGAGTCATCCTCGAGAATCTTGGGGACCTTGAAGAAGTTCTCGAAGTGCTGCGGCGCATTTTCGAGGGCAAGAGCTGTATCCAGCGATTCAGTCACGACATCTTCGCGGAAGACATTGTGAATCGGCAGGCAATGCGCCAAAGGCTCGACGGAATCTGTATCAAGCTCGTTGAGCTTTTCGACGTAGCCAAGGATAGCGCTTAGCTGTGTGCTGAAGCGGGCAACTTCATCCTCGGTCAGGTCGAGACGGGCGAGTTTGGCGACACGCCTGACTTGTGTTTCGTCAATTTTCGAAGCCATCTACTATCGACCCAAAATAAAAAAGCGAGACACACGGGCCTCGCTTTGGAGATCAATTTGGAATCCGGCGAAGGTCGAATCAGCCCGCAGCTTTCTCGGCGGGTTTGTAGTTTCGCTTCGGCGGTTTTTCGACCAGGCCCATACGAATAGCTTTGGCGGAGACCCTAATCCTGCAGACCCTGCCGTTTACGACGGCGCGGACCTTCTGGATGTTGGGCTTGAACTTCCTTTTAGTAATACCGGTAACCTTTTTACCGACGCCACCGAGATACTTGGCTTTACCGCGTCTTGCGATACTTTGGCCGGCCCGGGTTTTTCTGCCGGTAAAAAAACATACTCTTGACATCTTAATACTCCACCACAAACGTTTCGAAGGTGTTGCAGCCATATCCGGCCGGGGCTTCACATTTGCCACCACCTGTAAAGCTGTACAAATATAAGGTTTGGTGACGATTTTGCAAGTACTAAAACAAAATTTTGCTGTAAAAGGCGGTTAATTTACGCTAAAGAGCGAATTTTCTTGATTTATGGGCACTTTGCCATAAGTTTGATAGCGGAAAAAGAGGTGTTTATGGATAACAGCAGAAAACGCAAACGGGTTTTGATAACGGGTTGTTCGAGCGGGTTCGGGCTGCTGACGGCGGTGGCGGCGGCTAAGGCAGGCTACGACTGCATCGCGACGATGCGGAATCCGGCTAAGGCCGACTACCTTCGCCAGGCCTTGAAGCAGGCCGGCGCCGATGCTACGATTGACCAGCTTGATGTTACCGATTCTGAGGCGATAGAGGCGATTGCTGCGAAATATGCTCCTATCGATATTTTAGTCAATAATGCGGGCATTTTGATAATGGGGTCGTTTCTTGATATATCCCAAGAGGAGATGCAGCGGATTTTCGAGACGGATTTTTTTGGTGCTGTTCGTCTTGCGCGGGCCGTTGCACCGCAGATGATAGAGCGCCGTAGCGGGCTGATAATCAACGTGGCCTCTTTGGCTGGGCTGACAGGGCACCTTTTTAACGCAACGTATGCGGCTGCCAAACACGCCCTGATAGGTTTTTCGCGGTCGATAAGGCTGGAATTGAGGCCTTTTAATATAAATGTAGTTTCTGTCGAGCCGGGTTTTCATAAGACCGAGATCATCCGGGCAAACGCGAACCTTACGGAGAATTTTTATGATAAAGAATCGGCCATGTTCGAATACAACAGGGGTTTTCTGAGGCTGATGATGGATGAGGTTGTGCCTCGGGCGGCAGAGGTTGATGCTGTGCCCAACAAAATCATTGAGATTATGCAGGCCGAAAAACCGAAGGTTCATTATGTCATAGGCAAAGATGCAAAAATTGTGGCGTTGGCCAGATGGCTGGGATTAGCGAATCTTGTTGATAGCATAATATATAAGAAATTCACCACTGCTGTGCGGCGGGAAAACAGACGCGCACAGGCAAAAAAAGAAGCCAGGAAGAAGCAAAAATAAGGAATAGAGTGAAGGGGAAAGTCATGGATTTTCCCGGTTATTATGAATATAATAATTTTATGGTGCAGAGACAATACCTGGTTTTTTGAAAAGGAAGTTTTTAAGAAGCGGAACTTTCATGATTAATATAGAAAAATTCAAACCGGAGATTGAACGAATATGCCGACGTTTGCCGGTCAAACAATTAGGCCTGTTTGGTTCAGCTCTGAGTCGGAATTTCTCTCAAGATAGCGACATCGACGTTTTGGTGATTTTCGATTCAGGGGAAAATATTGACCTTTTCGATAAGTATTTTGAGTTAAAAGAGCAGTTGGAAGAAGTATTCAAACGACAGGTCGATCTGGTTGTTGATAGAAAATTCAAAAACCCCGTCTTAAGAGAATCCATTGACAGGACAAGGACAGTCATTTATGAACGATGAAACAAGAAAAAACCTTATCGATATTCTTCAGGCAGCCGAAGAGATACAAAATTTCGTTTGTGGAATGGATTTCAAGGCATATCAAAATAACGCCGTCACAAAAAGAGCCGTCGAAAGGGACTTTGAAATCATCGGGGAAGCTCTTAACAGGATTAAATACATGGATAACGAATTACTGGCAAAGATTTCCGAACATCAGCGCATCATAGGATTCAGAAACATCTTAATTCATGGCTATGATATTGTTGATGAGGGCGTTGTATGGCAAGCCGTTAAAAACCACCTACCGATTCTGGTCGCCGAAGTAAAAGAAATACTGGGCGTCTGACAATCAAAATAATCCTGAAAACAAAACTATTTGTTACTCGGGAAAAGACTATGAACAAGAAAAGCTCAGAGCCAGAGCAAAAACCAAAAACATCAAAACTGGCAATAGCATCAATTATCTGCCTCGGCCTATCCTTTGTCTTTTGTTTTTCAATGGGAAGCGTGGTAGTGTTCTTTTATATACCAATTGTAGGTATTGTAGCGTTGATGCATATTGGGCTAAGTAAAGGGCGGTTGCGAGGTAAAGGCCTTGCTATAATGTCAATAGTAATTCCAATATGTCTTCTCCTTACCTTTATAAGTATGAGGAATTTAAAATGGTATATCCAAAGGAGTTTTTGTGCATCTAACCATAGTAAAATAAGCGCCGCATTAAAGCTATATGCAAATGACTATGAAGACCAATTGCCGACGCCTGAGAGCTGGTGCGACCTTTTGATAACCCAAGTACAAGTGGACTATAAGACATTTTATACCCGCGAATCCGATGCATTTGGGGGTGAGTCGATTTATGCCCTTAATAAAAACGTTGTCGGGATGAAGCTATCGGAAATTCCCGGCAACGTTGTATTAATATTTGAGACTGATTTTGGGAGAAATACTGGTTTAGAAAAATTAAGCTCACGTGACTACTACTGGAAAGTAAATGACCCCAATGATAATTACTATGTCCATCGGGGTAACGACATGGAAGTTGACAAAGACCGCTGGAATCAGGTAGGAGGGAAAGAGATATTAACGACTGAGTACCACGGTGATAACGGCTGCCATATTCTTTTTGCTGATGGAACCGCCAAATTCATAAAGAAGAAGGATTTGGAGACTCTTCGCTGGGAGCCATGACGATTGGCCTTGAGGTGTTTATTTTGGGGATACTAAAATGGGCGTTACAGGACTTGAACCTGTGACCTCACGGGTGTGATCCGTGCGCTCTACCAACTGAGCTAAACGCCCCTGCGGGGGGTATATTAAGACACGGCGGTGCTTGTTTTGTCAAGCGAATTATTCGGTGGCGGTGATGAGGTTTACGCGTCCCAATTTTACGCCCTTTAGGCTGACGATATTGTCACCGAGTTTTGTAATGTCGCCGACTTTGCCGCGAAGCAGAATCACCTCCAGGCAATTGTGATGGTCAATGTGAAAGTGCATTGAGGAAATGATCTTTAGCAACTGTGTGTGCTGCAGGCGGATAAGCTTTTGCGCAAGGTTCGGCTGGTGGTGGTCATAAACTACAAACACCGCTGCGACGGCGTGGGTGTCCGGCCGGGCCAATTGTTCGGTCGTCAGCGTGTTTCGAATCAAGTCCCTTATCGCCTCGGAGCGGTTGTGATATCCCTGCCCGGCTATAAGCTCATCAAATTGTGAAAGTAATTCGGTCTCGAGGGAGACCCCGATTCGCTGCAATTGCTTCATATCATGCTCCAAAAATGTCAGAAAACGAGCATTATTTTACCTGATTTTTTAAAAAAATGAAAATTTTTTTTGGTTGCATTTTTCCGGTTAAAGCCGCATTAAAGGGCGATAGGCAGTGGAAACTACTCTAAGGCGATGATTTTTTCAAAAAAAAGGACTCTTATCGGGCTTTTTTCTTGACACATCGCCGGTTTAGTGCTATATTCAAATACATGCTGAAGAAGGTCTTGGAGGAGGTTAATGTCAGCAAGTGTGCACCCTCCCTCTTTACCTTCCGCCCAGTTTGTGTGGTAAGGATGTATCCACACGCAATAGTTGTTTTTTCTTGGAGAAGGAAAAGTGGCGAAAAGGACGGTAGCCTTAATAGTGGCAGGAGCCATTTTGTGGGTCAGCGCAACCGCCGCGGCGCAGGTCTACAGCGAGAACGGTTCGGGGTGGGACCTCACAGATGACCTGACCATCAGCGACGGAGATTACTATTGGTATGTCGATGCGGATGAAGCATCGGTAATAGATATAGTTGGGGGCGAGATTGAGGAGCTTCTTACCTTTGCTTTCAGTTCAGCCGATATTGTCGGTGGTCTGACCCAAAAGCTGGAGGCTTTAGAAGCCAGCACAATCAACATCTCCGGTGGTGAAATCTGGGATTTGTCGGCTTATGATCAAAGCCAGATTAGTATCACCGGCGGCAAGGTGGGTTGGTTGTATGCATCTGCCGGCAGCGAAGTAACTGTAACAGACGGCGAGGTGGGAAAGATTTGGGCTAACAGTTCCAGCAGTGTGAATATTTACGGATACGACCTCTCGTACAATCCTAATTTTGAGTATGACGGCACACGAGAGGAATGGGAAGGTTTGTTGACGGGGTACTGGGAAAACGAGGTGCCTTTCAATATAACTACGTGGGATGAGAGCACGTACGACCAGATGGTTCTGTACGACTTGGGTCCTCCACCCGGTATACCGGAACCAGCTACGCTGCTGCTACTTGGATTAGGCGCGCTGACGCTTAGAAGAAGGAGATAACTCAGGGCACATTAGCAGGGAGGCAGCAGGATTGCGGGAGAAAAAATTTTCACTCAGGACCGATAATATCACTTCTGCGCATAAATAAACCCCGATTCATGCTCCGCAGGGTCTGTGCTGCGGCTGTTTACTTGAATTGGGGAGGCATTTATGATAAACTAATATTACAGTTCAGAAGCGGGGGTTGTGTGTGACAACGAGTTTTGGACGATTTTGGAATTGAACTTGGGGCTTCGCGATTATTCCGATCGCGCCAGCTTTACGCCAGATGCCCCGGCAGGGATGGTTTGTGCAGGTAAGGCTTTGGAGAGTTGTTAAAGGGTGATAAGAAAATATGGGGGTAAGTGATGGATGAAGCCGCGTTCGAAAATAGACTGGACGAGTTAGTCAAGGAAATCAGTTCTGTCCCGGAGCCGCAACGAACGAAACTTGTAACATTGGTGGAGCAAACGGGCAATTGCCACAAGCGGCTTAGAAAGAGTGTCGGCAGCCTGCAGGAGTCGTTGGATTACCTCAGAGTCAGCGTCAAGTATCTGCTCTTTGACCTGGAGTCAACGCGCAGAGAAAA
>SDBT01011475.1_pt1 | contig 14249 bp, 10 predicted proteins | sample 2277101 | NCBI WGS metagenome assembly SDBT01 (sample SAMN10404973, study PRJNA504765) | marine sediment metagenome | isolation source: marine sediment core GS10_PC15, 103 cmbsf | place: Arctic Ocean: Southern Knipovich Ridge | collected 2010 | reverse complement strand
GCGAACATAGCTGGTGAGATCCTTTCCAAATACCAGTCCTCCGATCAGTAACGCTCCAACCGCTACGATCACGCCGCGTTTTATCCATTTAATAATCATCATTGTTCTCCTTGTGGGCTCGCTTTGCGGGCCTTGCTGTAAGGTGATTGACGTAACTCTGTAGCGGTAGTCGGTCCCGGTTTGGGAATGTTGGGATGATTCGAGAAAACTTTCCGGAGGCATTGGATGTGAGCAGGCAGGTCGTATCTTTTGTACTGAATAGTTTGCGTTAATTGGCGAGGGCGGCTAGCGCATCGTCGAGTTGCCCGGCCACTTCCGGCCAGTAGAATCGCTCTATCGCCTGGCGGGCTGCGCCGGGCCTACCTGCCCAGATATCATCGCCGTTATCGATCTGCCTGGCCAGTTCGATGAGCCTGCCCGCCAACGCTGCTGGGTCGCCGTCGTAGAAATGCTCGCGCATATGCGGGCGGTTGGCCAGGTCCAGCAATTCAGGATAAGCCAGGCGCTCGGGCAGCAGCGGATAAGCGCCGGCCGCCACCGCTTCGGCGACGCTCAGGCCGAAGAATTCATGATTCGCCGTCGATACGATCACGTCGGCCCAGGCCAGCGTCGCTTCGTACTCATCGCGCGTGGGCTTGTAGCCCCAGTGGTCGATCACTTCGGCGAACTGGGCCTGTGCCCCCTCGAAGACAGCAGGTGAGTCGTCAAACTGCTCGCCGATCACGCCAAGGCGGAACTTCGCGCCGCCGGCAGCCAGTGTTCGGACTGCTGAGAAGAAGTCGTCAGGATTCTTGTCATGCTCCCATCGCGCTGCCCACAGAATTCGAATCGGCCCGCCGGGTCGCTCAGGTCGTTCAGGAAGTGGCGCTATGCCCGGCGGATGGATGATACTCTTTTGGGCGATGCGATCGACGGCATCGAGGTGTGGGTAATCAGGCATTCGCCCCAGCAGCTCGCGCAACGCCGAGAGGAAATCGTCCCGATGAAATGCCGAGTTGAACCAGACCTGCTCGGCCGCCAGCGCGGTCGTCATGTTCGTATAGGCGAAGTGTAGGTCGCGCGGATCGTCCCGGCGGACTGGGTAGGTAAGTTGATTCTCATGGAAGTACGCCACAGCAGGCAGTTCGCTCGCCGCAGGGCAAAGCCCGCGCAGCTCCGAGAGGTTCAGCATGTCCGAGCAGAAAAGCACGTCCCATCCGCCGGCGGGGCGGGTCGCCTGTTCGATCTGCTCTGCAAAGGTGACGGCCGAGTGCCGCATCCGCCACTTCCACTTATGCGCCGGCAGCGTTAGCGATGTCCACTCATGGCGGCTGCGATTAATCCAACCGTCCAGAAACGCCTTGTGGCTGCCGCCGTAGTATGGCTCGAGCGCCAAGATATTAGAAGCCATCCCAAAACCTCAATTTGTGTTGGAAGCGGCGGTTTTTCCGTCCTGCGTCGTCGCGAAAACTCGACGAAGCGTCTTGGATTCTATATCGTTTCCGCTTCTTGCAGAAAGCGAAAAACCTGACCTCTTCCATCCACAAAGCAGTTTTCGGGATGGCTTACAGTTGTCCGCCTGATCTGTTGCTCATGGTGCTATGCCCGCTCCATGGATAGTACCTTGAGCGCACGGTCAAACCAAGGACGGACGTTTCATGTCAACTCGGGGCGAGGCTTGGAAGCTCACATTTGTCGCTATGGATATGTATCCGGCGAGCGATGGGGTTCTTGACAGTATGACTGACGCCTCTAGAATGGATCGCATCGATCGCCCGGCGTGGGCGATTGCTTACTAGTACCCTGTAACAGGAATTCTTATGGTCCTGACTTGCGGCGATAATGCATCTGTGTCGTCAGAAAAACTTGCACCCACGCGCGGCGGGTCTCCTGACCCGCCGCGATAACAGACTCTCTCAACGCGGTGGGTCAGGAGACCCACCGCGCGGAATCCATTGAATATGCCTTCATTTTTCTTCCTTGCAGCTACATCACCGGCGATGCGTCATAATCCAATATTATTCCTGTTACAGAGTACTAATTGCGAAAGGGAAACATGCTACGGCGTTTTGGGCAGTTAGTCGCATGGGCTGCGTTGCTTGTCATCATCGCGCTGACTGCAGCGTCCATAGTCGGTGCCTTTCCGCAAGTCGATGCCCCGTCGATGTTCAACTCCGCGCCCATGATCGTTTTCTGGTGCGTTCTGTTGGCGATGCTGCTGACGGGCTCGCTGGTGTTTCGTCGCCTGCGAAGTCCAGCCGCCCTGGCGATGCACCTTGGCTCGGCGATGGTGCTCATCGGGGCGATGTGGGGTTCGCAGATCACTCACGACCTGTTGCAACGTCCAGCGCCGCGGAGCGGATTCCTGGTCCTGGGCGAAGGTGAGTCCCGCAGCGAACTGATCGACGAGAACCATAATTCTGCCGGCAGGCTTCCGTTCGCCATCCGGCTGAACGATTTCACGATCGAATACTACCAGTCCGGCACGCCATGGGAAATGGGAGTCAACTTACCGCCCGGGCCGAACGATCCTCATGGCAAGACGTTCTGGTTGCAGTGGCATGTCGGTGCGGATCTCGATATTCCCGAACTGCCCGGCAAGGTGCAAGTGCTCGAGTACATCCCGCAGGCTCGGCCCGCTTACGCCGAAGGTGCCCAGCCGCTGCTGGAGATCGCGCCTGTTGACCGCGAGAAGGTAACCATTCCCGCCGAGGTGGGCGGCCGGATAACAATCGACTCGCCGGCGATGACAATCCGCATCACCAAAAAGTATTCCAACCTCTCAGTGCAGGATAGCCCGGACGGCCAGGTGGTGATCGACGCACCTGGCCCGGCGAGCAACCCAGCCCTGGCGGTGGAAGTGGAACTGCCTGACGGCGAGAAGTCGATCCGCTACATTTCACCGCGATTTCCAGGCCACTCCAGGATACCGCCGCGCATGCGCTATCTGATCCCGGAAATCAGCCACGCGGTTGCCGATTCCAACAGCGATCTGCCTGCGATGAAGGTATTGTTCACCGCGCCCGACGGGCGCAACGAAACCAGGTGGCTGATCCCTTCGCCCGGTTCCGACCAGGCAGTTATCTCGATAGCAATGGCCCTTGACCAGACGGCTGGGACTGCCCCGACGGCGGGCGAGTCGTTGCTGGGTCTGATCAAGCCCATGTCCGGTCCGGTCAAGGACTACAAGAGCGACGTGGAAGTGATCGAAGAAGGCAGCGCCGTGGCCCGAAAGATCGTGGAAGTCAACGATCCCCTGCACTACGGCGGATATCACTTTTACCAGCACTCGCACATTGGCGACGACGTATCGACGCTGATGGCCGTCAGCGACGCGGGGCTTTACTGGGTGTGGGCGGGCCTGACCGTGATGACGGCAGGGATTTTCTGGGGGATGTGGATCAAACCAATTACCGCCCGCATGCGGCGAGGCTCTGGCGGGCACCGGGAGGTCGCGTCGTGAGCGAACTGGCGATCAAATACACGCTGCTGGGCGGGATGATCTACGCAGCCATGGGCCTGTACCTGCTGGCGGCTATCGCATATCTGATCCGTCTGCGCAAAGTTGGCGAGGCGCTGTTCGCTGTGGGGTTTGTCGCCGCGGCCGCCGCTCTTGTGCTGCGGTGGGCAACGGTGGGGCACGCGCCCATGCAGAACCTGTTCGAGGTATTCATGATGCTGGGGGCGCTGGTCTATCCGCTTTCGCTGATGTCTCGGCGATGGCTGTCGGTGCCCCTGCCCGGTCTGGATGCCCTGATCGCCGCGATGGTGCTCTTCCCGGCGGCGCTGGTGTTCAAGGCCGACCCGCAAATGCTTCCACCCGCGCTGCAGAGTTGGCTGTTCGTGCCGCACGTGACGACGTACGTCGTATCGTACGTTATCCTCTTCATGGCCGCCGCGCAGGCGATGGCCCAGCTTATCGACGGCGGGCCTCGCTATGAACTGGGGACGTACAACATGGTCCGCTTCGGCTTTCCGCTGCTGACGGTAGGCCTCGTGCTCGGTGCCGTCTGGGGCAAGCTCGCCTGGGGCGATTACTGGAACTGGGACCCCAAGGAACTCTGGTCGCTCGCCAGCTGGCTGCTGTTTCTGGGATACCTGCATTTTCGCCACGTCACGCACGCTCGCCTGAAACGCATGAACTCCGTCTGGATAATCCTGGGCTGCCTGGCGATCATCATGACGCTGCTGTGGGTCAATATCTCCCACCTGTTCGCGGGCATGCATTCCTATGCCTGAGCGGAGCCGCCAAGGCTCCTGTTACAGAGTTGCAACTGCAGCAAGTGCGACGGCAGCTACCTCGATGGTGCGGGCGATGTCGTCGTCACTGTGCGCCGCCGATACGAACATCGCCTCGAACTGGCTCGGGGCGATGTACACTCCACCGGAGAGCAGTTCATGGAACCAGGCGGCGAATGCCTTGGTGTCGCTCGCCGTTGCCGAAGCGTAATCCGTCACAGGACCGCTCGTGAAGAACAGGCACAGCATGCTTCCGACGCGATTGAAACATACCTTCTCGGCCAGGGCGGCTTGTTCGGCTGCGCCGGCGAGCCCCGATGCCAGGGCGGCTGACTTGAGTTCCAGCCGCTCATAGAATCCGTCGGTCCGCAGGGCGCTTAGCGTTGCAAGCCCAGCCGCCATCGCAACCGGGTTTCCAGAAAGCGTACCGGCTTGGTATATCGGACCTGACGGAGCGAATTGCGAGATGATATCCCGACGGCCGCAGATCGCGCCGACTGGCATTCCGCCGCCGATGATCTTGCCCAGCGTGGTGATGTCGGGACTGACACCGTAGAGCGATTGCGCACCGCCGTAGGCCACGCGGAAACCGGTCATAACTTCGTCGAATATCAGCAGCGCACCATGTTGGTCGCAGGCGTCACGCAGGCCCTGAAGATACCCTTCAGCCGGCGGGACCACGCCCATATTCCCCGCGACGGGTTCGACGATCATCGCTGCGATCTGCCCGCTATTGGCGTCGAACGCTGCATGGACGTCGGAGAGGCTGTTGTACTGAACAAGAATGGTCTCTTCCGTAGCGCCCGCGGGTACACCCGGTGAACTGGGTATGCCCAGCGTCGTCGCTCCGGACCCGGCAGCTACCAGCAGTGGATCGGCGTGGCCGTGATAGCCGCCAACGCATTTAACGATCTTTGTTCGTCCGGTCGCGCCGCGTGCCAGACGGATGGCGGACATGACGGCCTCGGTTCCGCTGGAGACAAATCGGACCATCTCCACCGAATCGATCGCCTCGACAATTCGCTCGGCAAGAGCGGTTTCCAGTTCGGTCGGTGCCCCGAAGCTCGTCCCGCGTTTGGCCGCTTCGGTGATAGCCACCATGACGCTGGGCTCGGCGTGTCCGAGAATGGCAGGACCGTAGCTGCCGACGTAATCGATGTAATCGTTCCCGTCGATATCGCTGATGTGCGACCCGCTGCCGGAAGCTATGAACCGCGGAACCCCGCCGACCGCAGCGAACGCGCGAACGGGCGAGTTGACCCCGCCGGCGAGAACCTTGCCAGCCCGTTCAAACGCAGCCTGCGAACCTTTGATTGATTTAGTCACTTCCTAATCTCCACGCAGGCGAACCTACTGTATGTATTCGTTAAGAATATCTTGCAGGGCGCCGGCACCGCCGGTGAGGAAGGCCTGGTAGCCGGCGTCGCTTGAGAGTTTTTTCAGTATCTCGCCGCGACGATCGATATCGCTGATGCAAGACTTGACCTGGCCTCTGATTTCCAGCAGCGCCGCGGCGAACTCGCCCACTCGCTCGGGAAGGGCGGCTGCGATGCATTCTTTCAGCCGTCCAGCCAGCGCCGGCGACGCACCGCCCGTACCGATTGCGATAGTCACGTTCCCTGTCGAAACGACCGCCGGAACAAAGAAATCGCAGTCGTCAGGCTGGTCTGCACAATTCACCAGAGCACCGATATCGCGTGCATCGGCTGCGATTTGTACGTTGAGTTCGGGGTCATCCGTGCAGGCATAGACGAGCTTGGCCCCTTCGAGATATTTCGGTTGATAGCAGTCCCGGATAATCTTGACGTTGTCGATATCTCTCGCCCCCGGTGCCTCGGGGGTCACCATCGTAACGATCGCTCCGGCTTGGACGAGTGACTTCGCCTTTCGCAGTGCTACCTGCCCGCTGCCGATTACGACAGTCTGGTGGCCTTTCAAAATCAACATGATAGGATAAGGCATCATGTGCTATACTTTCCCTGAAGTCCTTGATAGGGCCTATCCGGCCTTGCGAAAAGGGATTACCTGACCGGTACTTGAGTATATCATCGAACGGGCCAGCTTACTCAACTGTAGCGATAATTGAAAGCCAGCCATGCCAGTATTCCCGACAAGACGGCTGCGAAGACTAAGGAGCACCCCGACGATCCGGGACATGCTCGCAGATGTCAGTCTGTCGCGACGCCAACTCATTGCTCCGCTGTTCGTAAGAGAAGGTCGGGATATAAGGAATGAGATATCCTCGATGCCCGGACATTTTCAGCATTCGGTGGATACCGCGCTGGAAACCGCCCGCATACTTGCCGGCAAGGGCTTGCAGGCGGTGCTCCTGTTCGGTATCGGCGAGGCTAAGGATTCGACCGGTTCCGGTGCGTGGAACCCCCAGGCTGCAGTCCAGCGGCTCGCCGGCGAAATTAAAGCCGCAATCCCGCAGATGCTCGTCATCACCGACGTCTGTTTGTGTGAGTACACCGATCACGGGCATTGCGGAACGATTCTCACCCGGCCCGGCGGGCAGATAGACGTGGACAACGATGCAACGCTCGAATTGCTGGCCCGCACCGCGGTATCGCACGCCCGCGCCGGGGCGGACATGGTAGCTCCCTCTGCGATGATGGACGGGCAGGTAGCTGCCGTTCGCAAGGGTCTCGACGATGCAGGCTTCCAAAACACCGCCATAATGTCCTACGCGGTGAAGTTCGCATCCAGCCTGTACGGGCCTTTCCGCGATTTGGCTCAGAGCGTTCCGCAGTCGGGCGACCGGAAATCTTACCAGATGGATTATCGAAGTGCGCACCAGGCGGTGTTGGAAGCCCAGGCTGACATCGACGAAGGTGCGGACATTATCATGGTCAAACCCGCAGCAGCATATCTGGACGTCATCGCGGAGGTGCGACGGAGTTTCAACGTTCCGATGGCCGCTTACCACGTCAGCGGCGAATTCGCGATGATCAAAGCCGCCGCCGTCGCCGGATGGCTGGACGAGCGAGACGCGGCGATGGAGATTACGACGGCTATCAAGCGTGCCGGTGCCGATCTGATTATCACCTACTTTGCTCAGCAACTCGCAGATTGGTTGGATCATTAGGAATACAAATATTTCATCATGCGTCGGGCCGGTGATCGTGCTGAACGCTTCAGGGCCGATACAGTTTTGTCGAGACACGTTGGCGCTATGAATATATCCGTAGTAGGTATAAGTCATCATGCGGCGGACCTGGCGGTTCGCGAGGCACTCGCTCTGAGCGGCGGGTACGTTCAGCAGCTTCTCTGCGCGCTGCGGGGCGATGACGCATTTTCCGAGGCCCTGGTGCTCGATACATGCAATCGCACGGAAGTTTATTTTGTGCCCGCAAGCGACGAGGCCTCGCTCGAACGGATACTGCAGCACATCGCACGGTTGAAGGGGTGCGATCCGGTAAGCGATAGATCGGTTTTTTATCGTCACGACGGGCTCGACGCGGTGGAGCACATGTTCCGAGTGGCGGCCGCCCTCGATGCCCAGATCGTCGGCGAGCATCAGATACTCGGACAGCTCAAAAAAGCCTACCACCAAGCCAATCGGGAGCGCGTGACCGGATTCTTCATGAACAAGCTCTGTCACAAAGCGTTCAAACTCGGTAAGCGCTCGCAGACGGAGACAAACCTCGGCGCCGGTTCGACCAGTGTCGCCCAAGCCGCAGTCGGTCTCGCCCAACAGGTGTTTTCGAGCCTGACAGGCAAGGCGGTGATGCTCGTCGGGGCCGGACGAACCGGTGAACTGGCCGCCAAAACTCTGGTGCGTGCGGGCGTCGATTCGGTGATAGTCGCCAACCGCAGCATCGAACGTGCCCAGGAAGTAGCGGCCAAAACGCTGCAGCTTCGGCCGGAAGATAAGATCGAACTCGACGTCACATATCCGGGCCCGTCGTCGCATCGTCACAAAACTTGCGTCGCCGAACAAAGCTCCGCTCCCGCCAGGCCAAGGGTCTCCTCGACGCAGGCGATTCCGCTGGAAAAGATTCCCGAGATGATCGACAAAGTCGACCTCGTGATCTGTGCAACCGGTTCGCCCGACGTGGTGTTGCGGGCCGACCAGCTCGGGCACATCATCGCGGCGTCCAATCGGCCGCTGTTCATCGTGGATATCGCGGTCCCGCGCGACGTCGATCCGGAACTTGGGCATCTGGCGAATGTATTCCTTCACAACATGGACGATCTCAGCAAAATCGTCACAAAGAACATCGAGGCCAGACGCCAGGAAATTCCACTGGTCGAAGCCATCATTTCCGAAGAACTGGAATCGTTTGCCAGGTGGATCAGTTCGCTCGATATCACGCCGACCGTCAAGCTGCTTCGGAAGCATTTCAGCGCGATCAGCGACGCAGAAGTCAAACGTCATGGGAAAAAGTTCACTGCATCCGATCGGGAGCACCTGGAAAAGTTCGCCGCTGGATTGTGCGGTAAGATACTGCATCATCCAATCACGCTGCTTCACGCGCTGTCGGTCGACGCAACGGTTACCGATAAGCTGGCCGCAGTGGATACCATCCGCAGGATATTCGATCTGGAAGATATGGAAGACGACGAATGAGCGGCTTTGTAATCGGGACTCGCGGTTCGCCGCTGGCAATGTGGCAGGCGAATTACGTGCGCGACGCCATCATCGCTGCGGACAGCTCGTTGACCGTCGAACTGAAGATAATCAAGACCAGCGGCGATCAGGCGCTCGACGAGCAATCGCCCGCCAAGCTGGACAAGGGATTGTTCACGACGGAAATTGAAAACGAGCTTCTGGCAGGTTCGATATCGATGGCTGTTCACAGCCTCAAAGATCTGCCAACCGAACTGCCCGCCGGTCTGGTTGTGGGCGCGATTCCCGTTCGCGAAGACCCTGCCGACGCGCTAATCGCCAAGACGGCTGGGTCGCTGGCTAAATTACCCGCCGGGGCGAAGGTTTTCACCGGATCGCTTCGCAGGAAAGGCCAGTTGCTGCACGTCAGGAGCGATCTGGAAGTTCTGCCCATTCGCGGAAACGTAGGAACCCGCCTGAAGAAATTCGACGAATCCGACGCCGATGCGATGATCCTTGCTTGTGCGGGGCTGGTGCGCATCGGTCTGGGCGATCGGATAACTCAGCGTCTGGACCCGGCTGAGTTCCTGCCCGCGTGCGGACAGGGGGCGCTGGCTGTTGAAATTAGCCAAGACAACCGCGACGCCCGGAGAATCCTTCAGCCGCTTGAAGATACCCCCACCCGGCTGGCCGTAACGGCCGAACGTGCATTTCTCAACGCCCTTGGCGGTGGCTGTCAGGTGCCCGTCGGTGCCTATGGCAGGTTCTGCCCCGGTGAACTGGTTCTCACGGGCATGGTGTCGAGTCTCAACGGCGAGAGAATCTTCCGGGACACTCTCAGCCAGCCTGCGAGTGATGAATCGACGGCTGCTTCGCTGGGTGAGTCGCTGGCGAGTATCCTTCGCCAAAAGGGCTGCCAGGAGATTCTCGATGAAGTATTGGGTCAGTCAAAGCCTTCGTCGGGAGATGAATCGTGACTTCCAAGGGGCGCATATATCTTGTCGGCGCCGGACCGGGCGACCCCGGGCTTATCACCGTGCGCGGGGCCGAGCTTCTCGCCCAGGCCGACGTGGTGGTGCATGACTATCTCGTATCGGCGCGGCTGATCGATCTGGCGCGGGTAGACGCCGAGCGAATCTACGTCGGCAAGAAGGCGGGTGAGCATACCCTCGCCCAGGAAGATATCAACAAGCTACTGGTGGACAAGGCTCGCAGCGGTGCGACGGTCGTTCGTCTCAAGGGCGGCGATCCGTTTGTGTTCGGGCGCGGGGGCGAAGAAGCACTCGCTGCCGTCGAGGCCGGTATCGAGTATGAAGTGGTTCCCGGCGTGACGTCCGGCGTGGCGGGGCTTGCCTATGCGGGCATTCCGGTTACGCATCGCGGGCTGGCCAGCAACGTCGCTTTCATCACCGGACACGAAACACCCGACAAGGGCGATTCCGATCTGGATTATGAAGCCCTGGCGCGATGGCGAGGGACGCTGGTATTCTACATGGGCGTGGCGAATATCGATCGCATCTGCACGAGCCTGCACGCCAACGGGCTTGACGGGCGGACCCCCGCGGCGATGGTGCGGTGGGGCACCACCTCCAGGCAGCGGGTGGTGACCGGGACGCTCGAAACGCTTCCGCAGATAGCCAAGGATGCGGGCATTAAACCGCCGGCGTTAATCGTGATCGGCGACGTCGTGCAATTACGCGACCAACTAAAGTGGTTCGAAGCGAGGCCGTTGCTGGGTAAGTGCGTCGTCGTCACCCGCGCGCGGGCTCAGGCGTCGGTGCTCCGCAGGCAACTCGAACAACTTGGCGCAGAGGTGGTGGAAATGCCCGCTATCCGAATCGTTCCGCCCCAGGACGATTCGCCGCTTCGCGCGGCCGTAGCGAACGTGAAGGATTTCGACTGGATTGTCTTCACCAGCGCAAACAGCGTGGAGGCGTTTTTCGAAATCCTAACTGAGAGCGGCTTGGATTCCAGGGCTCTTGGCGGCAATAGAATATGCTCAATCGGTCCGGCCACCGCCCAGCATCTTGCGGGCCATGGAATCACCAGCGACGCCCAGCCGGAGCGGTATTTAGGCAGCGAGATCGCATCCGCCATCGACGCCGCCGGAGGGCTTGACGGAAAAAACATTCTCTGCCCCCGCGGCGATATTGCCCCTCAGGATATGATCGACGATCTGCGTGCTCGCGGCGCAATTGTCCATCAGGTAATCGCTTATCGCACCGTGCCCGATTGCTCAGGCGCAGATCGGCTAGCTGAATTGCTCGCCGGCGACAAGGTAAACTGGATCACATTCACCAGTTCTTCTACGGTGACCAACTTCCTGGGTGCAATTGAGCCAGAGAAGATTAGCGCTGCCTCGGTGAGGCTTGCCAGCATCGGTCCGGTCACATCTGCCCAGATTCGCCAGTTCGGATTAAATGCTCACGTCGAGGCCAAACAGCATACTGTTGATGGGTTGATTTCAGCTATACTTGAGGCTGAACAGTCTTGCTAAAGAGGCCTTAATGATTGGCGTTTCCAAACTGTATTGCGGCACTGTCGAACCGTCCGATGTCCTTCGCTACGGTGCGCGCAGCTGCGACCTGCCCAGCAACCTGCTGCAGTTCTCGGCCGACAAGAAGCCAGTAGTGGTCTGGAACTGCACGCGCCGCTGCAACCTCAAGTGCGTCCACTGTTACTCGCATTCGGCGGACAGGGAATACGACGGCCAGATGACCACCGACCAGGGCTATGCGCTGCTGGAAGACCTTGCCGAATTCGGATCGCCGGTGATCCTGTTTTCCGGTGGCGAGCCACTGATCCGGCCGGACCTGTTCGATCTTGCCTCCCGGGCAGTGAGCCTTGGCATGCGGGCGGTGGTATCCACCAACGGAACGCTGATCACCGAGGAAATGGCCGGGCGTCTCAAGGCTGTCGGACTAAGTTACGTCGGCGTTTCCATCGACGGGCTGGGAAATGTCAACGACAAGTTCCGCGGACATCCTGGCGCTTTCGAAGCGGCGATGACCGGAATTCGCAATTGCCTCCAAGCCGATATCAAAGTCGGCCTGCGCTTCACCGTAACCAAACGCAACGCCGATCAGGTGCCTGGCATATTCAAACTGCTGCGCGACGAGAACATTCGGCGAGCCTGCTTCTATCACCTTGCCTACGCCGGGCGCGGTGCGAAACTACAAGCCGAAGACCTTACGCACGAAGCGACGCGCGAACTGATCGATCTGATTATCGACGAGACTGCCCAACTGCATGCCGACGGACTGCCCACCGAAGTGCTCACCGTCGACAATCACACCGACGGGCCGTATCTGTATCTTCGCATGCTTCGCGAGAACAGCCCCAACGCCGCCAATGTGCTCGAGCTGTTGCGAATGAACGGAGGCAATTCGTCGGGCAACGGAATCGGATGCGTCTCGTGGGACGGTTCGGTTCACGCCGATCAGTTTTGGCGGCACTTGTCGCTGGGCAACGTCAACGAGCGGAAGTTCTCGGAGATATGGACCGACATGTCCAACCCGGTCATGGCGCAGCTCAAGGACAAACGCCCGCACGTTACCGGCCGCTGTCAGGAGTGTAGTTTTCTCGATATGTGCGGCGGCAATCTTCGCGTCCGCGGCGAGGCCGTTACCGGCGACCTGTGGGGCTGCGACCCGGCGTGCTATCTGACCGATCAGGAGATATCCATCGAACTGCCCAGGGATGGCGAGTAAGTGCGTGCTCACAGCAGTAAGGCTCACCCGGGCCAGGCGCATTTGCCGCGTCTGATCGCATGGGAGGTGACCCGCTCGTGTCCGCTGGCATGCAAGCATTGTCGCGCAACAGCCTGCGCCGATCCATATCCCGACGAACTGACCACCGAAGAATGCTACAAGCTGATCGATAACATCGTCTCGTTTTCGAATCCGATCCTCATTCTCACCGGAGGCGAGCCGATGCTGCGGGCCGACATTTACGATATCGCAAGATACGCCACCGACGCCGGCCTGCGGGTGGTAATGGCACCCTGCGGAACGCTGATCGACGACGAATCGGCACGCAAGATTCTCGAATCGGGCGTGCAACATATTTCGATATCCATTGACGGTGCGACCGCCGAGAGTCACGACGCATTTCGCGGAGTTCCCGGTGCGTTCGAAAACTCGCTCAAGGGTCTCGAAGCCGCCAAGCGGGCGGGCATCGACTTCCAGATCAATACTACGATCACTACCGACAATCTCCACGAATTGGAGCAGATCATGAACCTCGCCGTCGAGTTGGGGGCGTCGGTGTTCAATCCGTTCATGCTCGTCCCGACCGGGCGAGGAAAGGACCTGGCCGATCACGAAATATCCGCAAGTCAGTACGAGCAAACGCTTGAATGGCTCGCCGGCCAGCAGGGCAGGGACGATATTTCCATCCGCGTCACCTGTGCTCCGCACTACCAACGCATCACCCGCCAGCTTGGTTGCCACAGCGGCGGGCCGCACTCGGCCAAGGGCTGCATGGGCGGACAGTCGTTCGCGTTTATCTCCCACCAGGGCAAGGTGCAGATATGCGGTTTCCTGGAAGCCGAGGCCGGCGACCTTCGCAAAGAGAACCTGGACTTCCGCAAGGTGTGGGAAGAGTCCGAACTGTTCGCCGAGATGCGAAATCCATCGGGCTATCACGGCCGCTGTGGTTACTGCGAGTTCAACAGCGTCTGCGGCGGATGCCGCGCCAGGGCCTTTGCGCTTACTGGCGATTACCTCGCCGACGAACCGTACTGTCTCTACCAATCCAAGAAGAAACCCGCGCCCGAACTCGATGACTTCGACGCCGAACTTCTCTCTGTGATCCAGAGAGACTTCCCCGTTGTCGCCCGACCTTTCGAAGCGCTGTCTGACACGCTTGACGCCAGCCCCGCCAGAATCAGAGAGAGAGTTTCGGCGATGTTCTCTGACGGGATTATCCGGCGGCTCGGCGCGGTGTTCGATTCGAAGTCGCTCGGGTACGTCTCGACGCTGGTGGCAGCGGCCATTCCGCAGGAGCGGCTTACCGAAGTCGCCGATACGGTCAGCGAACTGCCCGGAGTCACGCACAACTATCGCCGCGAGCACGAGTACAATCTTTGGTTCACGCTGACCAGTGAATCGCAGGCCGCCCGGGAGGCGACACTCGCCGAGTTGAAGGCCGCAACCGGTATCGACGAGTTCCATTCGCTGCCCGCGCTGTCGGTCTACAAGATCGGCGTGAACTTCAAGCTTGGCTTTGGCGCAAGTCGCACCCGACCCGCCCAGCCGGCTGGTCCTGCGGTTGAACCGTCGGCTGAGTTCAGCGAAGACCAGAAGCGGCTGGTTCGCATACTCCAGGAGTCGCTGCCTGTTACGGACAGTCCGTTCGATGAAGTTGCTGAGCAGCTCGGATGGTCTGCCCGGCAGGTGATCGATCAGATTGCCCAGTGGCGGGCCAGTGGTGTGGTGCGGCGTTTCGGGACGGTTGTGAACCACAGGCGGCTGGGCTT
>SDBT01011474.1_pt1 | contig 14249 bp, 14 predicted proteins | sample 2277101 | NCBI WGS metagenome assembly SDBT01 (sample SAMN10404973, study PRJNA504765) | marine sediment metagenome | isolation source: marine sediment core GS10_PC15, 103 cmbsf | place: Arctic Ocean: Southern Knipovich Ridge | collected 2010 | reverse complement strand
CCGTATGCTTTGTTGTCAGGATAAATTTTTCCTCAACGTAGCTACGGCTACGCTTCCGGAAAATTTCCCCTTCCGCCGCGCCTACGGCGATTTCGCTCGTTTTCGCTACGAAAGCTATTATTAAAGGTTGCCTATGTGAATGTTATTTAAATTATAACAAAAAATATAGGGTAAACAACATCTCAGGCAACAAGGGCTCAGATTTCCCTGATAATTACCTCTGTTACGTCCTTGCGGCTGGAGGCCCGCGGCGGGGCGGAGGGGTGCCCAAGGGCCACGACGGCCATGAGGTCAAGGGTATCGGCAAGCCCAAGGAGCACCAGCACTTCTTTGGAGCTTTTTAGTATCTCCCCAAGCCATACCGCCCCCAGCCCCAGGGCATGGGCCGCAAGCAGCATGTTCTGGATGCACGCCCCTATGGCCTGATGGTCCTTTACCTCGTGGTACATCACCTCGGTGTCTGCGAGGACGCAGATGCAGGCAGGGGCCTCACGTATTATCCTGTCGTACTTTGTCATGCCAGCAAGTTCGTCAAGTGTCTCCCTGTCCGTGACCACCACAAAGCGCCATGGCTGGTTGTTAAGGCCCGAGGGGGCCCATGTGCCTGCCTTTATTATCTCCAGGAGGAGGTCCTTTTTAACAGGCGTGTCTTTAAAATGCCTTACGCTGCGCCTGGAATATATCCCGTCGAGAATTTCCATTCATGTCTCCAGTCAAGGAAGGCAGGTTTAAGGTTCACAGAGTTCGGCCCTGGCAAGCTCTACAAGGCCGAAGACCCTTATATCAACAAGGCTCCCGTTTCCGCTCATCTCCCTGAGTGCTTCCCTGTAAGTGGCCAGCGGTACGTTTATGACCTCAATGTCTTCGTTGTCATCAGGCTTGTGCTCTGACAGTTCGCTACTGGATGCCCCTATGGCCTCTCGTGCAAGGAACACATGCCATGGCTCCCCGTGGATGCCGGAGGACATGGCAGTACTTACAAGGGGCACCATCTGCCCGGTGCTGTGCCCGGTCTCCTCGATCAACTCGCGCCTGGCAGCCGCTATCGGAGATTCGTCGTCATCCACAAGCCCGGCTGGGAACTCTACCACAAACCGGTCAAGCGCCGGGCGGTACTGTCTTATCAGAACAAGCTCCCCGGAGACGGTCACGGGTATTATTATTACAACGGATTTCGAGTTGACGCGCTCAACTGCCTCCCAGAGGCGCTCAACACCTTCCCTGTCCTGGTAAGCCAGGCTGACGGCTCGGATATGCCGGCCTTCCCATAATATCTTCTTTCCGGTCCTTTTCATTGATGGGTCACTGTGCTCCACTTTCCATGCATTAATGATAACATGCCATTGCCGGTTAAACTTTAAGGCTTGAAAAACATTTTCTGTAATCAGATTAGACTCTGACTGCAGGGTACTCTTTTTGTATGACCGGCATGGATGAGAACAAGCGGATACGTTTTTATCATCCAAGGTTTGGTGGAAGCCCCATTGAAATGAGCTTGCTATGCTGATAGTTATGGATTCAAAAGTATTTTTTATAGCACATATAAATTCCTTTGTAGACAAGAGGTTTTAAATAATCGGACGGATCTGTTTCCCATCATATGTATAAAGTGGCATATCCCTATGAAATTATTATTGAATTCAAAGGCTTCTTGAGATATACTCTAGCTTGGTTTAAGCCGCATCAGTTAATCGAGGGGTGTGTGAGGTTGTTCAACACCACTTCCGGATTGGAAGTGGAGACAAAATCGGGAGGAATCAATGAAGAAACTGATTGTTGTAACTCTGTGCCTGTTGTTTGCTTTTGGTGTTTATCTTTCAGTGAGCACTGTAGGTAATTCGGTCCCCGTAGCGGATGCCGGTTCCAGTGTATATTCCGGGACAATATATGTCGCGGGCATGGGCGGGCACTTTGCTGCTGCAGACATTGAAATTGATCCCAGCAGTGCAACACCTATCACGGTCAAGTCCCTTGACCGTATAGTTATCGGAGACAAGAATTCCCATCCTGTCCACGATCCGAGGATCGATGTCAATGACCGCACCAAGATGTACTGGTCCACATACAAGGTTGACAAGGGCATCAGCGGCAGGACAGTTCACGTCGGCCTTAGCGACCTCAAGACCGGTGAGGTTCTCATTGACAGGGCTGCCCAGCTAGATCCCCGCGCCAAGTGGACTGGCGCACTGTACTGCGCATCCGGCCAGACCAAGAATAGCTACTTGCCTGTGACCATGACAGACGAAGCCTACATCGATGTCTTTGAGAAGGGCACCATGAACTTCAAGCACAGGGTATTTCTTGACTACAAGCCCGGCGAAACCCTCTTCTACCATGGCATCAACACGCCTGACATGAAGAAGTTCGTCATAGCCATCAACCGCAAGGTCGATGGCCAGCCCACTGGCAAGATAGACCTCAAGATGCTTGACCTCAAAAAGCTCGAGAAGGGCAAGTTGAAAGTCAAACAGGAAAACACCATCACGGGCGCTCCTGGTAAAACCTTGAGCTTCCGTTCGAGCTTCACTCCTGATGGCAAGTACCTACTGCAGTCCGCTGCTGACAGGTTCTACCTCATTGACGCCAAGACTCTTAATGTTGTTGACGAAGAGATGATGGTCGGTATCGAGAACCATGATGCCATTTCCACACCAGATGGCAAGTATGCGGTCCTGACAGCCCGTAAGTCTGTTGACGGCGTCATGGATGGCCATCTTGCCCTCTATGACATCAACGCCAAGAAAGTTATTGGCGGCACTTCGTCCGTCTGCATTGCCTGTCACAAGGATTTAGGCATCGTTGGTGGTGCCACTCTTTGCGGCGCTGACGCAAACTGGAACTAGTTTCCCTCAACACGCCACTTGGCAAAAGCGGGCACCTTGATTTTAAATCAGGGTGCCCGCTTTTTTACGCAAAACCATATGCCGTTGCCTTACGCCTTTAGTTTGTTTCTGCCTTTCCCTCTTAGTTTGTCGTTGTCGTTATTTTTTCTTTTAAGACGAAAGTTCTCCCGCCGGACGGAGAGATTCGATCGATAAAATTTAATTGTCGATCGGTCGAACCTTATAATCCTTATCCGACCGGGGTTGGGGTGAGGTAGATACAAAGAAGTCGGCACGACTCGTACCGAGAAGTTACGAAGGAGTACTTCAGTACTTTGAGTGGCTTATTCTGCCGTAGATGCCTTGCCTCAACCCCGAAGATCGTCTAATACTTATAGAAGATCGTCTACTACTTTAATATTTCGCGCGCGTGTTCAAGGGAGGTGTTGGTGACAGTGCCGCTCAGCATGCGGGCTATCTCTTCCTCGCGGCGCTCCCCGGTGACCTCTTCAACCGAGACCAGCGTCCTCTCCCCGGAAGAGGACTTCTCTATCAGAAAATGCGTGTCAGCGATAGCGGCTATCTGGGGCAGGTGGGTCACGCACAGCACCTGCTTGCCCTTTGAGGACTCCTTGAGGCGCGCGGCCACGTTCCTTGCCGTCTTGCCGCCTATGCCCGAGTCCACCTCGTCAAATACCAGCACGGGTATATCGTCAACTTTTCTGAGCACGGTCTTGATGGCAAGCATTATGCGCGAGAGCTCGCCGCCTGATGCGACCTTAATAAGGGGTTTTGGCTCCTCGCCCTTGTTGGCCGAAAACAGGAACTCTACCTGGTCGGCCCCTGTGGCGGAAAGCGGCGCTTCTTCTATTTGAACTGAGAACTCGGCCTTTGCGAAGGCCAGGCCCTCAAGTATTTTCATGACCTCTTTCTCTATTGAGGAGGCGGCCTTTACCCTTTTCCTCGTGAGAGACCGCGCTTCTTTCTGAAGCTTTTCGGTCTTTTTAGCAATCTCCGCCTCAAGGGCTCCGGTGTTCTCCTCAGCGTTCTCAAGGAGTTCAAGCTCTGCCTTTGCCCTGTCGTGGAACGCCAGTATCTCGTTTATGCTGTCGCCGTATTTTTTCTTGAGAAGGTCCATGGCCCTGAGGCGTTCCTGCACCTCGTCAAGCCTTGAGGGGTCGAGGTTGTAGCGGTCCCTCAAACCGCGCACCGCGATAGCGGCGTCTTCTGCAAGGGCAAGCGCCTGCTCAAGGAGTTCCAGGGGGGCGGAGGCCCCGCCGTCTATCTCGTGCATCTCCTTAAGTGAGCTGACGGAGCCGGAGAGTTTCTCTATGGACGAGCCATCGTCGCTGTGCAGGAGCGAGTACGTGGATTCCACAAGCTCGTTCAGGTGGGTGAGGTTCGAGAGTATCTCAAGCTCTTCTTCAAGCAATACGTCCTCGCCCTTCGAGAGCCCGGCCGCGTTTATCTCGTCCACCTGGAACCTGAGCATGTCGGTCTTCTGCGCCCGTTCGCGGCTTCCGAGGTGCAAGTCCTCAAGCCTTGTGTTCAGTTTTGAAAGCTCCAAGTAAGCTTCTGATATGGCAGCGCGCTCCTTGTCCATGCCGCCGAAGTAGTCGAGCAAGAGCATTTGATGGTCGCTTGCAAGCAGGCTCTGGTGCTCGTGCTGGCCGTGCACGTCCACGAGGGTGGCGCCGAGCCTTGCAAGGCTCTGGAGGCTTACCATGGTGTCGTTTATGTATGCCCTGGTCTTGCCTGCCCTCGATATGGAGCGCCTCAGGAGGATGCCCTCGGATGTGTCTATGCCAAGCTCCCTGGTGACAGGGTGGTCCTTAATGTCAAAAAATGCCTCCACCGTGGCCTGGTCGCTCCCGGTCATTATCATCTCGGTGTAAGCGCGAGCCCCGAGCACGGTGCCCAGGGCGCCGATGATTATTGACTTCCCCGCGCCGGTTTCTCCGGTGAGGATGCTCAACCCCTGTCCGAACCGGACGTCAAGGTTGTCTATTATGGCGAAGTGCCTGACCCTTAGTTCCTTAAGCATTCACGGTCTTCTTTTTTTAAATGCCTCTTTGAGTTTGTCAAAGGTTTCCTTCAAGTGCTCGGGCATGACCTTTACATCGTCAAGCACTGCCATGAAGCTTGAGTCGCCGACCCACCTGGGCACTATGTGCATGTGAATGTGCTCGTGAATGCCCGCGCCCGCGGCAGCGCCCAAGTTAAGGCCGACATTAAATCCCTCCGGCCTCATGACGGTAGTGAGCGCGTCGGTGCAGGCGCGCGTAAGCGCCATCATCTCGGAGAGGGTTTCTGTATCAAGGCCCTCGAAGCTCGATGTGTGGAAGTAGGGCGCCACCATGAGGTGGCCGTTGTTATAGGGGTAGCGGTTCATTATGACGAAGTTCTTCCCGGCCCGGTGGATTATGAGGTTGTCCCGGTCTTTGTCTTCTGCGGGCAACTCGCAGAAGATGCAATCGCCATCTTTTTTAGAGAGTATGTACTCGATGCGCCAGGGGGCCCAGAGCTGTTTCATGCAGGCTCTCTCCCGAGCCGCTTGAGCACCTGCAAGGCGTCGTCCCAGACCTTTAGCTTCTCTCCCCTGTTCCTCAAGAGGTAGGCCGGGTGGAAGGTGGGCATGACCGGGATGCCCTGGAACTCTGAAAACCTGCCCCTCAAGCGGCTGATGGGAGTGTTCGTGCCAAGAAGTGTATGCGCTGCAATGCGTCCAAGGGCCATGATGGCCTTTGGCCTGATTATCCGTGCCTGGCCGGTGATGAAGGGCATGCAGGCGGCTATCTCGTCCTCTTCAGGGTCGCGGTTGTTCTTCGGGCGGCATTTGATTATGTTTCCGATGTACACGTCCTCGCGCTCGAAGCCCATCTTCTTTATCAGGTTCGTAAGGAGCTTTCCGGCCTCGCCGACAAAGGGCCTGCCCTGGGCGTCCTCGTCCCTTCCCGGCCCTTCGCCTATGAACATTATCTCCGCGGCGGGGTTGCCCTCACCGAACACTATGTTAGTGCGCCCGCCGGAGAGCTTGCACCGCTTGCAGTCGCCAAGCGTGTGCCTGAGGCGGTCAAGGGCCTCGGCCTTGTCCTCTGCGGAGCCCGCGCCAGATTCGGGCAGGTCAAAGGGCAGGTGGTCAAAGCCCAGGGCCTCGTAGAACCTGAGGGTCTGTACAAGGGCTTCCTTTCTGGGAGCCTGCTTCACCGTTCGCCCCATTTGAGCTTGGTCTTCATGGCGTCGAAGTGGTCATGCTCGGGGGGCATGATGAGGGCGGTCACCTGCGAGGAGCGGCGAATGGATATGATGTCCCCGCTTGCGATGGTCGAGGATACGATTCCGTCGTGTGTGAGTATCACGTTGTCGCTTACGGATATGAGCCGGATGTCCACAACTGCGTCGCCCGGGAGCACTATGGGCCTGTTCGTGAGCGTGTGCGGGCATATAGGGGTGAGAAGCAGGCTGTTGAGCGTTGGGTAGAGAATGGGCCCGCCCGCGGAAAGTGAGTAGGCGGTTGAGCCCGTTGGGGTGCATATTATTATCCCGTCCGCCCTGTAGCGGGTTATGGAGATGCCGTCAACGAGCACTTCAAGCTCAATGATCCTGGCACTTGTGCCCTTGTTGACCACTACATCATTGAGCGCGCTGAGCTTCTTGAGCGTCTCATCTTCCCTTTTATGCTCCACAGAGAGCATGATGCGCTTTTCTGTCGTGCAATCGCCACTTAGCACGTTCTGCATTGTCTGGAGCAGGTTCGAGCTTGCTACTTCCGTGATATAGCCCATGCCGCCCAGGTTGACGCCAAGGAGCGGGACCTCTCTCATGGAGAAGAGCCTCGCGGCCCAGAGCATCGTGCCGTCGCCGCCAAGCACGATGCCCATGTCCACCTTTGAGGGCATCTCCTCAATGTCGCATCGGGTGGGGCCGAACTCATCAAGGCTCTGGTAGGTGGAGTCGCAGAAGGCCTCCACGCCCTTGCCTGAAAGCCAGGGCAGAAGTTCCCTGAGTATCTCCTTTGGCTCCGGACGGCCCCATTTGCTTATGATCCCTACCTTCTTAATCATGGCCCTCTATTATAATCTCTCTGGTGAGCTGGTTCACAAAAGATATTCGTACCACCACCGCGTCCTCCAGATCCACCTGCGGCAGACGGTCTGCCCACTCAACGGCAGTGACCCAGGGAGCGCCCATGTATTCGTAAATACCGAGGGCGTCCAGGTCCTCTCCGCCGTGCAGCCTGTAGAGGTCTATGTGGCAGAAGGGTGGGGAGGTCTCCTCATACTCGGCGATAATGGTATAGCTCACGCTCGCCACGTCCCTGGGGTCAAGGCCCATGGCCCTTGCAAGGCCCTTGGTAAAGACCGTCTTGCCCGACCCCAAGTCCCCGATCAGGCAGACCGTGGCCCCGGTGGGGGATGATTTTAGTTTCAGGCCGAGTTCAAAGCCAGCCGCCTCGGTCTCCTCCTCAGCACCCGCAAGCAGTCTCAACCGGAGATGCCCTTTATCACGTCGTGCTGATCAACAAGGCCCACGAGGGCTCCGTCGCGCATAACCGGGAGGTGGTGGGCCTTATTCTCGCTCATGATCGTGGCTATTTCCTCAATGCTGGTGTCCTCGTTTATGCTGATGAGTTCGCTGGTGCAGATGTCCTGCACGGTGCGGCCGGCCATCTTCCTGACTTCTTTCTCAAAGATCTCCGACCTCTCAAGGGGTATTACTGCGTCAAAGATCCTGAGTACAGTGGGGATGTGAAGCCGCTTGTTCTGGCTTATGAGGTCGTTTTCAGTTACTATGCCTATCAGCTTGCCGCTGTCGTCCACCACCGGCAGCCCCGAGAGGTTCTTCTCTATGAAGAGACGGCCCAGTTCCTCCACGGTCATCTCCGGTGGAACCGTTGTTATCTCAGTGCGCATGATGTCTCTGGCTCTTAGCATATATGTGCCGCCTCCTTTGATCTCTTGTCAGGGTAGGCCAATGAACGCTCCCTGCCTGCCGCTTGCGTCCTGGTCGCGCCGGTAGGAATGGTATTTGTCAGGCTTGCAGTGAGTGCATTCTCCGATCGTTGATATCTGGTAATCAGGCACTCCTGCGGAGAGGGCCTGCAGCTTGTTTGCCTTCTGGAGGTCGAGGAAGTATTTTTCACCGTCCTTGGTGTAGTATTCCCCGGGGCCGCTCCCGTGCACCACGGCGTCCACCACATCCTTGTCCACCTCGAAGCAGCAATGCCCAATGCAGGGGCCGATGGCTATGAGCATGTCCGCTGGGTTTGACCTGTAGCGGTACTCAAGCTGGTTTATGGTCTTTTTCAAAATGCCCTTGGACGTGCCGCGCCAGCCTGCGTGCACCGCCCCTATGGCAAGCTTGCGCGTGTCGAATATGAGAACGGGCACGCAGTCGGCCACCTTGATGCCCACTATCACGTCGAACCTGTCGGTGATGACCGCGTCAGCCACCTTGGGGGTTAATGCGGGGTCCAGCTCTATCACCGTGTCCGTGTGTTCCTGTATGGGGAAATAGACCTTGCGCCCGGTGAGGTCCTTGATGTACGAGCCCATCTCCCTGGTGGTGAAGAAACCCATCACGTGGCCCTCGAATATGTCCGGGAATATCATGCTGTCTTCCGGGTGGTTCATAACTGTATTATACCCCCCCCTTCAAGAGCGGCAAAGGCACTGGGAAGGCTTTCCATGACATCAGAGGCAATAAGCGAGCGGGCGGATGTGCCCTCTGTTACTGCAATGTCCGCTGCCAGCCCGTGCAGGTACGCGCCAAGCACTGCCGAGTTGCCGGCTGAAAGGCCCTGGGCAAGGAGAGCCGCCACAATGCCTGTGAGCACGTCTCCGCTTCCTGCCTTTGCGAGGCCGGGGTTGCCGGTGGGGTTGATGTAGCTTTGGCCGTCAAGGGTAGCTGTTACTGTGGGCGCGCCTTTCAGCAGAACGGTCACCCCGGTTTTCTTTGCAAAGGCCAAGGCTGAGCCGATCCTGTCCGCCTCGATGTCCTTGATGGCCATTGCTTTATCCATAAGGCGCAAGAACTCCCCCGGGTGGGGAGTTATAACCACAGGCGCCTTTGCATTTCTTAAGATCGAGGGGTTTCCTTTAAGCGCATTAAGCGCGTCAGCGTCCAGCACCATGGGCACTGGAGATTCTCTTATCAGCCCTCTTACGAGCTTCACAGTTTCCGGCTCTGTTCCCATGCCCGGACCCATGGCAAGCACTGTGGCCCTTTCTTTAATAAATGACAAAACCGGCTCCAAGGCCTTCTTTGAGAGGGCTCCCATGCCTGTGTCGGGCAGGGGCAGGTACATCTGCTCTGTCACGCGCTGCTGGTATGCGGTGTCCAGGGTCTCCGGGCCTCCTAATGTTACAAGCCCGGCCCCCGCTCTGAGGCAAGCGCCTGAGGACATGAACGCGGCCCCGGTCTTGCCCCTTGAGCCCGCTAACACAAGCACGTGGCCGAAGTCCCCTTTGTGAGCGTTTGATGGCCTCTTGGGCAGGAGGGCGGCCATCTCATCATGCCCGGGCACATGGCAGTCGGCCTTTTCATAAAGATGGCGGGGAAAGCCAATGTCCTCGACTATAAGGCGGCCGGTATGGTCAGAGCCGGGCTCAAGAAAGTGGCCCCGCTTTGGGAGGCCGAAGGTGACGGTAATGTCAGCCTTTACCGCGACTCCCAGCACCTGGCCCGTGTCAGCCGAGACGCCCGAAGGGATGTCCACGGAGACCACAGGCGAGCCTGAGGCGTTTATTTTCTTTATCATGGAGACCGCGCTGCCGGATACCTTCTTGTTCAGGCCTGTGCCGAAGATGGCGTCCACAAGCACCGCGCCGTGGGTGTCTTTCTTATTAATGCCTGAGTTGCCTGAGCCAAATGTAACCTTGAGACCGTGGAGGCCGAGTTTTTTTGCTATGGAGTATTGGAGGGCGCAGTCAGGGCTTAGCCTGCTCTTGCTGCCAAGCACCAGCGCCTTTACCGTGTAGCCCGCGTTATGGAGTTCCCGGGCTATGACCAGGCCGTCTCCGCCATTGTTGCCCGGTCCGCAGAGCACAAGGGCCTTCCTCTGGCTGAACTCGGCCTTTATAGCGCGCGCAGTGGCGACCCCTGCGCGCTCCATGAGCGCTGGGCCGGGTATGCCCATGCCCTTTATCGCGGCACGGTCGATCTCCTGCATCTGGCGGGCCGTGGCTGCTCTCAATCCCATCTCCTCTTAGCTAATCGGTTTAAATGCTTGATTTTACTTGTGATTATACCACACCCCCAACGCATGTCCATAAGGGCATGTTCCGGGATATGAAGTGGACTAAATGGCTATCCGGAAGGGCCGGGGATGAGCCTTTGCCTGGCCCCTGGAAGGGGCAGTCGGCCTGATAGCCGAGCGCGGTAGATGTGCCTGATGTTGATCGCCACAAGCCCGCAGAAGGTGAAAAAGACCAGGTACACAAGGAACATGAACCGCTCGGGTGTGTCATATACTGCGCCATAGATGGAGAAAGCCGAAAAGAGTGCGGTCAGCCCAACGAGTATTGCCATGGCCTGGACCTTTGAGTAGCCGAACCTGATCATGATGTGGTGCATGTGCCCGCGGTCCGGGCTAAACGGGCTCTTGCCCTTGGCTATGCGGATCGACATCACTATGATGGTATCCGTTATTGGCACGGCAAGGATCAATAAGGCCGATACCGAGGGCGCGATGCCCCCGGGGTGGTGGGTTACGGCTATAGAGAGAAAACCGAGAGCGAACCCCAGGGCTATGCTTCCGGCGTCTCCCATGAAGACCCTGGCCGGTGGCCTGTTGTACCAGAGAAACCCGGCGATAGCCCCAAGAAAGCAGAGTATGAACGTAAAGAGGGCGGACTGGCCGTTCAGGTACGCAAGCGCGCCAAAGGCCGTGAAGCATACAAAGGACACACCGCCTGAGAGGCCGTCCAGGCCGTCTATGAGGTTAAGGGCGTTTATGACCCCCACAATGGTGAACACGGTGGCAAGTACAGAGAATGTCCCGAAGTTAATGTCCCCAAAGCCTATGAGGTCGCCAAATGTAAGGAGACGGGTGTTGCTGAAATAGACCATGAAGACGACGGCCACCACCTGCACGAGCAGGCGCACCTTGTGGTTTATCTCCTTGAAGTCGTCAAGTATCCCCACAAGCGTCAGGAGGAAGAGCCCCGCGTACACACCCCTGAAGCTCTGCAGGGGCACGAACACCAGGCACGTTATGGCCACGGCCATCATGATGACAATGCCCCCTGTCAGGGGGATGGGTTTCAGGTGCACCTTTCGCTTTGCAGGCAGGTCTACAAGTCCCACCTTGCTGGCAACCCTGGCGAACCTGGGAATGAGGACAAGTGTAAGGGCCAGTGATGTGATAAATGCCAGTATGTCGTTTTCTATGCCGTAATTTAACATGGGCTATTATAACTGCTTGGAGGGGATTCGCTATCGATTTTAGCTTGCCGTGATTATGGTTGTAATGCGCATATGGGCTTGTTTGACAGTCTGAAAAAGCTTATGCTATATTCAAGCTTGCTTTGATTTGGGGTGTGGTGTAATGGCAACACGACTGGTTCTGGTCCAGTTTACAGGGGTTCGACTCCTCTCACCCCAGCCATAAGGCCGGTCCCATCGTCTAGAGGCCCAGGACATAGCCCTCTCAAGGCTAAGACACGGGTTCGACTCCCGTTGGGACCGCCAATGAAATCAAGGGGTTACGCATTGCGTAGCCCCTTTTTTCTTGCCCACTGTAGCAGATTTGTAGCAGATCCCATCAACCTCCCCCCGATACACCGGATTTTCAAGCGCCTTCACAGCCTCCTTAAGCGGGTCCAATGAGAGATGGGCATAACGCTCAGTCATTCTCAGATCCTTGTGACCAAGGAGCTTTGAGATCAAATCAAGAGCAACACCATTCTGTCTCAAGTAGCTCGCATAGGTGTGACGCAAGTCATGAAACCTGAAGTCCTCGATGTTTGCCCTGTCAAGCGCTCTAATGAAAGCCCTCTGTACCTTCCTGTCTTGCAAAGGGTGCCCCTTGTCATGGAATACATGATTCGACAGGCTTCGCACCTTTCGAAGCTCCTCAAGGACCATTACAGCACGCGCGGTAAGGGGTGTAGCATGATACTCGTTGTTCTTCATCTTGCCCGAATCGATAAAGATACAACGAGAGGGGAGGTCCACTTCCTTCCAGGTGAGGCCACAGAGATTGTTCAGCCTTAGGCCAGTGTCAAGGGCCATAAATACAAATGGCTTCAGCCATCCATCACTGACGCATTCAAGAGCCTCAAAGAGACGCCCCAGTTCATCAGGACTCAGGTATCGAACTCTCCCCTTGCTTTCCCTTGGAAGCTCGATTGTGGATACGGGATTGCTTGCGTTCCACTTCCATTGCTTCTGAGCAATGTTGAACATGCGCCTGAGTAAACAGAGTTCCCTTCGAATGGTCCCTGAGTCCGGTGCCTTCCCCCGCTTTGTGGTCTGGCTGAGCCTGTGGAACTCGTACTCTCCTATGCGTCTACCCATATCCCTTAGCGTGACATCTTTACCAAAGAACGCCTCAAGGTGTTTGACAATGGATTTAGCGCGTGCAACCTGCATCCCGATCCCTTTCATGGAGAGCTCTTTTGTGAAGCGCTCAAGCATTTCGCCAAACGGCCTCAACTCATCCTTCCGCTCAAACCACCGGCCTTCCTGAATCTCCTGGAAAGACTTGGCATATATCCTTTCCGCCAGCTTCTTGTTCCCTGTGCCAGTGGACTCCTGAATACGTCCACCATCATGTGAAATCGTGAACCAGTAGGTCTTACCTCTTCGGTAGAGCCCCATATGTTACTTTCCTCCCTTCCTGGGGCCTCTGGCCTGGGTAATTGGATTATACCCTGATTCAGGCTCCTTTTTGGAGCCCTCTACCCAGTCCTTGATGTCGGTGGGATCGAACCTTAAAGAACCATTGAGTTTTATGTATGGGATCTGTTCAAGCTTGGCCCACTGGTAAAGGGTCTTTTCCTTGACATTAAGGATATTGGACAGATCCTTGACAGTCAGCAACCCTATACCTTCATGGTTTTTCATCTCGCTATATCTTCCTTATCTAACTAGTCTCTTCCTTCTATTTTAACCATAACTGATTGATTTATCCAAAAAGGTCAACGGGCAAATATAATGTGTAAACACGCAGTTACACTACCTCTGATACTACTTGAAACCAGTAAATATGCTGCATTGCCCATATCTATAGAAGTGATAAAAAATATTTTTTGATTGTTTAAATTTACATGGATTTGAGGCCTTGATTTCAACTTCTTTCTCTTCTGATAAGAGTACACTTTATTACAGAGGCAGATAATATTTCATGCAAACAGATTATTCAGGCATTGCTAAGTGAGGTTAAATTGCGGCGTAATGGGAGAAAGATAGGGTTTTCCGTCCCAGGACTCCCACGTTCTGAGGTGAAATCTTAAAAAGGCCTCTATCCCCTGGCTTCACAGTACATTTACCAAGGTTATACCCTGAAATACACTTGAAAACACATCAAGGACGCTTCAGAAACGCCTGGAGTACCCATGGTATCTCCATGGTATCTCCAAGGTTTCTCTAAGGTTTCTCTAAGGTTTTCCTATACCCGTTGACCTTTTTCTCTCAAGCAAAGTTTGCAGCTTTCACAACCTAAAATTCCTTATTTTTCAGATTTATTCCCCCTGAAATGTCCTTAGATTGCTCTGTAAATCCGCTGTCCCCCTTTTAAACCCGAAAAAGTCACGTAGGTTTCCCGTGGGGGACTACGTGGTTCCAACGTGGTTCCAACGTGGTTCCAACGTGGTTCCAACGTGGTTCCAACATGGTTACTACATGGTTACTACGTGATCATCGTGCCGTTGACCTTTTTTAGTGTTGACCTTTTGGTAGGGGTTGACTTTTCTCCGACGATACCGGCCATCTAGACTTGGCTTCCCAAGCGAGGGATTAACTTTTAACGCATAAGGGGCTACGCAGAATGCGTAACCCTTTGATTAATCATGGTAAGCGATGGTCGGCGCGACCAAGCGGGGCGCGAACCTGCGGCCTCTGCCGTGTGAAGGCAAAACAAGCAAAATGGCTAAGTGGGCCTTCTACCTGCAAAAATCCACTTTAGCAATAAATATCAGGCAGATAAGGCATTCCATCCTTTCCTGTATTTTCCTGTACTTTCTGGTCATTCGGATATTTTCGGTGACACTATGGTGACACTGGGGTTTTATAGGCATATTATAAAAGCTAAGCTTACACACTGAAGTTTTGTCCCCGGATTTGGCTACTTCTACATATAGTCTGCAAAACTGGCTGCTTCGTATGAATTTGTTCTTCGAAGTCAAAAGGCGTTTCTTCGACTACCTTTGTCAGTTTATTGCCTAATAAATCTATTGCTATTCAGAGCGATTTATATTAAAATGA
>SDBT01011473.1_pt1 | contig 14249 bp, 14 predicted proteins | sample 2277101 | NCBI WGS metagenome assembly SDBT01 (sample SAMN10404973, study PRJNA504765) | marine sediment metagenome | isolation source: marine sediment core GS10_PC15, 103 cmbsf | place: Arctic Ocean: Southern Knipovich Ridge | collected 2010 | reverse complement strand
CAAATAAAAATATTTATGTCCTTTGGGCATTAAAAAAGAAAAAGCTATATCCCAAATATGAAATACTATCCCACCACCTGTTGGTCTTTTAGCTAAGTTTAAATCTCTTTTTTTTGTTTTTTTTAGATCGATAAATTTTTCGATATCAACAAAATATCCATAGGTAATACTATCTTTTTTCCAATCATAAAAATGAAGTATTGGCTGATCTTTTAGGTTCTCTAAAAGATCTTGATCCATTTGCATATTATTTTGAGCAGATTTTTTTTTAGTATCGATAATTTTGAGCATTTCACGCCTCTACATCTATATAAACTGTTTATTTACAATAACTTAAAAATTGTCACTTCTTTAAATGATAGATTTACAAAAAAATAAAATCCAGGTAAAATAATAAATAGAGCACAAAAAATAGGTAAATCCATGTTTGACAAATTTACTAATAGAGCAAAACAAGTAATAAAACTTGCAAAAAAAGAGTCTCAAAGACTGAATCACAACTACTTAGGAACCGAGCATGTTTTACTTGGCCTTTTAAAACTAGGTCAGGGAATCGCTGTTAACGTCCTTAGAAACATGAATTTGAGCTATGATGTAATTAGAAGCGAAATTGAAAAAATTGTAGGTTTTGGTCCCGAGTTGCAATCATATGCAGATCCGGCACTTACAGCAAAAGTAAAAAAAGTTTTTGAATTTGCAAACGAAGAAGCCTCTAATTTAAATCATAACTATGTTGGAACAGAACATTTATTACTTGCACTGCTTCGTCAAACAGATGGTGTCGCTGCTCAAGTATTAGAAAACATGGGAGTGGACCTAAAAGAGATAAGAAAAGAAATTTTAAAAGAATTAGAGACATTTAACCTACAACTTCCTCCTATGGGAACAAACTCATCATCTTCTAGCTCGTCAAAAGCTCAAGATCAAAAAGCAAATGATAAAATGCCAGCTTTGCGTGCTTATGGCCATGATCTAACTGAGCTTGCAAGAGAAGGCAAGATGGACCCTGTAATTGGCAGAAAAAAAGAGATCGAAAGACTTATTTTAATACTTTGTCGAAGAAGAAAAAACAACCCTGTTTTAATTGGTGAAGCTGGAGTTGGTAAAACAGCTATTGTGGAAGGTTTAGCTCATGCAATTATAAATGGCGATGTTCCAGATATTTTAAGAACGAAAAAATTAATATCTCTAGATTTGACTTTGATGATTGCTGGAACAAAATATCGTGGTCAATTTGAAGAAAGAATTAAAGCGGTCATGGATGAAATTAAAAGAAACGGAAACGTTTTACTTTTCATCGATGAACTACACACAATCGTTGGAGCTGGAGCAGCTGAAGGAGCTATAGATGCATCTAATATTTTAAAACCGATGCTATCTAGAGGAGAGATTCAATGTATTGGAGCTACAACTATTGATGAATATAGAAAATTTATTGAAAAAGATGCTGCTTTAGAGAGAAGGTTTCAAAAGATTCAAGTAGTACCGCCTTCTATTGATGAGAGCAAACTTATATTAGATGGGCTTAAATCTAAATATGAAGATCACCATAACTGTTCTTATACAGAAACTGCAATCCAGGCTGCCGTTGAGATGTCAGATAGATATATCTCCGGTAGATTTTTGCCTGATAAAGCTATAGATTTAATGGATGAAGCTGGAGCAAAAGTTAGAATCTCAACAATGCATCAACCCCCTGAAATCTTAAAATATGAAACAGAAATAGAAACTCTACGAGTTGCAAAAGAAGAAGCGATAGGAAAACAAGAGTATGAAAAAGCTGCAAAACTAAGAGATTCAGAAAAAAAACTAAGAGCAAAACTTCAAACAATAAAACTAGAAAGAGAGCAATCAAAAGAAGAGCATAAAGCAATTGTTGATGAAGAAGAAGTCGCTCAAATCGTAGCTAAACAAACAGGTATACCGTTATCGAGACTCAATCAATCAGAGCTGCAAAAAATCGTTAATATGGAAAACATTCTTTTTAACGATATAGTTGGTCAAGAAGATGCTGTTAGAAATGTTTGTAAGGCTATAAAAAGATCTAGAGCTGACATCAAAGACCCAAATAGACCAATTGGTTCATTTTTATTTTTAGGACCAACAGGCGTTGGAAAAACTCATTTAGCTCGTCTTCTAGCTATTCATCTATTTGGTGGAGAAGAAGCACTTATTCAAGTTGATATGTCTGAGTACATGGAAAAATTCGCAGCTTCTCGAATAACTGGCGCACCTCCTGGATATGTAGGACATGAAGAAGGAGGACAGTTAACAGAAAAAGTAAGACAAAGACCATATTGTGTAGTTTTATTTGATGAAGTTGAAAAAGCTCATACAGATGTTATGAACCTTTTGCTTCAAATCATGGAAGAGGGAAAAATCACTGATTCCATGGGAAGGAAAATAGATTTTAAAAATACAATTATCATAATGACTTCGAATTTAGGGGCTGATTTAATTAAAAACTCAACACTTGGCTTTGGAGCTAAAGATAATATTTTAGATTACAACTCTATGCAAAGTAAAATGCAAGGAGCTGTAAAAAAACATTTCAAGCCAGAGTTTTTAAACAGATTAGATAATTGTATTATCTTTAAAACTTTAGATAAAAAATCTCTGAAAGGAGTAGTGGTTCTTGAATTTAAAAAACTTCAAGATAGATTAAATAAAAAAGGTATTTCAATTTCTTTAGATGAAAAAGCTAAAGAATTTTTAGTTGAAAAAGGCTATCAACCAGAGATGGGAGCAAGACCTCTTAAAAGAAAAATTGAGCAATATCTAGAAGATCCTTTGGCAGAAAAACTTTTATTAAATCCTGATAAAAAAGTAGATTATAAAATCTCAGCTGATAAAGAAAACATCACTTTTAAAGAAGAAGAAAAACAAAAAGATGGTGATAAAGATTTAGCAAAAGCTGATTCTAATTAATCATTATCTGCTTATTTTCAGCTTTTAAATATCCAAAAGTCTTTTAATTTTTTTCGCAATTTTTTGACTTCCAATAGCTTATGTCTTTTTTCATTCCATTTACTTATATAAGTATTTACTTATTTACTTACATATGATACAATAAAAAGCAAAAAGGGAGAATAAAATGGCAAGTAAAACAATACGTATGTCGATAGACGTTCCAATAACTGATCATAAGCGTATTAAAGCTCTAGCAACAGTAGAAGGAGTTACAATTAAAGAATTTGTAACAGAATGTGTTCATGAAAAAATATATCCTGAAAATATTCCCAATAGTAAAACTAAAAAAGCTATCGAAGATATAAGAAAAAAACGTAATCTTAAAAAAGCAAAAAATGTAAATGAATTATTCAAAGATTTAGGCATTTAAATGCTAGAAATTATTTATACATCAAGTTTTAAGCGGGATGTAAAAAAGATGAAAAAAAGAAGAAAGAATATAAAAAAACTTCATGTATTATTATCTCTTTTAATAGCTGAAAAATCATTACCATCAAAATATTCTAATCACAAATTGACCGGAGATTATAGAGATTTTTGGGAATGCCATATAGAGCCTGATTGGCTTTTAATTTATCGGAAAGATAAGCACTATTTAGAATTAGCAAAAACAGGATCTCATTCAGATCTTTTTTAAACCTAACTTTAATTACATTTTTGTATTAATCATTTATTTGATCAAGCAAAAGTAGACAACGCCTACTTTTGCTAAGATTCTAAAAAAATACTTTAAAAATATTTATAAATAAAAATCTAACAGAAAAGTTTATTTAGAATCCAAGACCAAGATTCAATTCAAATGAAGGTTTATAAACATCTCCTTTTGAATTAAAAGCAAGAGGTGTTGGCATACTAGCTCCAAGCTGAATTGAGCTTTGAAGTTTTTTGCCAAGGCTATAGTTATAGCCAATAGATGCATTAGCAGCTAGGCCTGAATATTCTTTTCAGCAATTCCCGAAAGCTTTTAATTTAAATATTCTCACCTAATACTAATTTTAAAAATTTTTAAATTATGTCTTTTTAATTTTATCTATCATTAAAGTTGTTTTTTTATTTGAAATTAACTTTTCAAGCTCATTTTGCTCCACTAGGGATTTTTTTGATTTTCAAAAATATTTACGAAAAGAAAATTAAAAAAAGCATTTTTTTCATAGAGCGCAAAAATCTTTCGGGAATTGCTGTATTCTTTTACTCTTTCAAAAAAAGAATAATCATCTTCATCTTTTTTCTCTTGCTCTACTATCATTCCAAATAAACTAGCTCCTAGACCAAAATAAGCATTGTGTTTATTTGATGGTTTATTATCTTGCAAAAATGCTAAATATTGCACTTTTGGAAGAGTATATGATAAAGCTTCTTGAGAGTCTTTATCTGATTTAAAACCTGATGCAGAAATATCTACACCTTGTCTGTTTTCTCTATACTGCCAACCAGCAGTAATACCTGGAAGAATTTCATAAGACTCATCAACTCTCATAGCAGATGTTCCAAATCTTACATAGGTTGTTTTTGTAGAGTTATCTTTTTTAAAATAGTTTTCTTTTTCATCTTGAGCGTAAGCAGAAGATGTTATCAAAAGACCAATTATTATTTTCATTACATTTTTCATAGTTTCACCTTTTGGGTTAATAAGCAAAACCAATAATCATATGAAGGTAATTTAAATTAAATCAACAGTTTTCAATATTAAAAATATAATTAATGTTATATTTAATAATTTATCTTTATGTTTTTATAAAAATAAAAAACTAAAACATAAGAACTTATAGATCTAACATATAAGTTAAAATTCAAGAGCTGAAAAAAAACAAAAAGGCATCAAAAAATAAAATTATTTGATCTTTTCTAGCCCTGGAACGCTAAGTTTTGTCTCCCAATCTTTTATAAAATTTAAAAGATGAGCTTTTCCGGGGTGTTCATGAATAAACTCAAGTGTTGTTTCATTTCTTGTAAGATGCGCTATTTTAGCAAGTAGATGTAGATGTCTTTTATCATCGCAGGCAAACAAGAAAAAGAGCGTTTTTACTTTCTCTCCATCTAATGAGCCATATTCTATTGGTTTGTCTAAATAAACAACATTTACAACATCATAAGGCAGAGGAAGTAAAAAATCTCTAGTATGAGGAACTGCAACACCATGATTTAAAGCTGTAGGCATTAATTTTTCTCTATCTAATAAAAGATCAGTTAAGACATTTGCATCTAAAGATAGATTTTTAGCTATAATTTTAACACAAGCTTTTATTACATCTTCTTTAGTTTCGCCATGGATATTATTTATAACCATTCCTTTATATATTGCTCTAAATAAAGAATAAGCTTGGGTTCCAATTTTTTTAGCGACTAACTTTTTTGCTTTCTCGCTTTTAAGATTAATAATATTTTCTTTTTTTTCATCTTGAATTTTTTCTTTTTGTATTTTTGATCTCATTACCCAATTTTCTATTTCAGATCTTGAAAATCTAATTTGATGTCCTAATTTATAACCTGGAATTTTACCATCTTGAAGCCATCTTCTAATTGTTGTCTCTGATACATTTAAAAGTTCAGATACATCTTTAATTGTTAAGTCCATTTTTATACCTTTTATGGCAAGAAGACCCTTTCCTTTAGGGAAGGGATGAATTGCCCTGTTAAAAAAATGCTGGCTTTAATGCTTTTAAAGCCTCCGCCAGCTAGAGCAATCCACTTCGGGGTTGTTAGAAAGAGTTTTTAAACCTGACACACTGAGAGTTTCCTCTCTGTTTAATGACAGATCACAGTTGCTACGGACTAGTGGAGTATCCGTAGGTGTGTATGTATCTCTTCTGACTAACTTCTGCATAAAATTGCCCCCTAATCAACCAGTTGCCCTTGATCCTCACGGTTCAAGCCCCTTTCTTTAGGAAGGGGTGATTGACGCCTTTTTACTTACTTCAGTATAATTTAAATATCACAAAAATTAAAAAAATTGAAGGTTTTTTTTAAAAAAAAGAAAAAAATTAAAATTGATTGAAATATTTTTTGATCTGTTGTTTAGAAGTAGCTGTTAAAATATTCCTTCTTAAAAAATCATTTTTTATTGCAATTGTAAGTTTTGATAAAAGTTTTAGATATTCATTTTGTCTATAATCGGGTCCACCAATCATAAAAATTACTCTAACAGGCAAATTATCTATTGAGCTCCAATTTATTTTAGCTTCTTTTTGAATACCCAAAGCTATAAAAAAATCATCAAATGTCTCTAATTTAGCATGAGGAATAGCAACTCCCATTCCGATTCCTGTTGAGACTATCTTTTCTCTTTCGATAATTTTTTTATAAAATTCTTGCTTTTCTTTTACTATTTTTGATTTTTCTAATAAATCGATTAACTCTAAAATAGCATCGTTTCTAGTTTTAGCTTTTAAAAACGTAATATTATTAATATCTAAATAATCCGAAATTTTTATTTCCGATTTTCTTTTAAAACGATTCAAAAAATCAACAAAGCTCTTAGCTTTTTTAATGCGTCCCAGTATGGCCAAAGCCGCCCTCCCCTCGAGTTGATAGAGATAATTTTTCAACTTTAATAAATTCAGCCTGATATATTGGAGCTACTATCATTTGTCCAATTCTCATTTTCGGAGTAATTTCAAAAATCTCATTTGAATGATTTATCAAAATAACTTTAATTTCTCCCCTATAATCTTGATCGATGGTACCAGGGGTGTTTAAAACTGTAACTTTATGTTTTAGAGCAAGAGAACTTCTTGGTCTAATCTGCACTTCATATCCTTTTGGAATCTCTAAAAATATACCTGTTGGCACTAATATACTCTCATGAGGCGCTAGATCGATATTATCTAAAATATCAGCTTTTAAATCGGCTCCTGCAGCATCTTTTGTTGCATAAGCAGGAATGAGATCATCTCTGTCATCTTTTGTGATTATTTTGATTGGAACTTTATTCATTTACTTTTTTTTTATTACTTTATCTTCTTTTTTAGTATCAACCATTTTCAAAAGCTGTTTCAATTTAACTTTTTGTTTGCCATTGGTTATATATTTTGGATTATTCATAAAAAAATCAATAAAAAAAGAAATTTTTTTCTTTAATTCACTTCTTTTTACAATTAAATCAACCATTCCTCTTTCTAATAAAACTTCAGATTTTTGAGCACCATCCGGAAGTTTTTGATTAATTGTTTGTTCAACAACTCTAGGCCCTGCAAAAGCAATTAAAGCTTTAGGCTCTGCGATCATTATATCACCGAGCGATGCAAAAGATGCTGTAACTCCACCTGTTGTGGGATTTGTTAAAACTGAAATATATAAAAGCTTCTCATCATGTAGTCTTGTTAAAGCTGCAGCTGTTTTAGCCATCTGCATTAAAGATAAAATAGACTCTTGCATTCTAGCTCCACCCGATGCAGATACAATAATCAGAGGCAATTTCTTTTCAATAGCATGTTCTATTAAAAGAGTAATTTTTTCTCCAACAACCGATCCCATAGATCCTGCCATAAAATTAAAATCTAAAATACCGATAGCAACTTGTTTGTCATTTATTTTACCAACACCTACTACAATAGCTTCATTATTTTTTGACTTTTCTTGAGCATCTTTTAGTCTTTTTGAATATTTTTGAGTATCGACAAATTTCAAGGTATCTTTTGGCAATATATCTGTATACATTGGAGTAAAAGAATTTTGATCTAAAAGAAGATTTATTCTTTGATTCACAGATAATCTATAGTGGTAATCACACTTTGGACAACAATTTATATTATCCTTTAGCTCATTTGCATGAATCATATCCAAGCAATTTGAGCATTTAATCCACCCGCTATAGCTATCCTTCTTTTTACTCTCTACCTTAATTTTAGGTTTTGATCTTGAAAAAAGTCCCATAGTCCACTTCTTTTAATTTTAGTACTATTTTACCTAATTACATTAAATAGAACAAGATTATTATTATTATTCAATATATTTACAATCAAACACTTAAGTAAAAATTGTAAATAAAAAATTTAAATTTTCGCTATCAAGTAATAACTTTTTTATAACGATTCTCGATTTCATCCCAATTCAAAATTTTCCAAATTTCTTTTATATACTCTTTTCTAACATTTTTATACTTCAAATAATAGGCATGCTCCCAGACATCTATACAAAAAATTGGAAAAATTCCTCTAGCGCTGAGTAGATCGTGATTTTGACAAGTCTGTATTATTAAACTTTTGTTTTGTCTACTAAATCCAAGCCATCCCCAACCAGATCCTTGAACAGCTGTAGATTTACTATTTAAAAGTTCTTGAAAATTTTCAAACGAACCAAAGTCACTTTCGATAGCTTTATAGATAAAATAATCTTTTTTTAAGTCTCCTCCACCATCTTTAATAGGGGCTAAAATTTGCCAAAAAATTGAATGGTTGATATGGCCTCCCCCATTAAATTTTATAACACTTTGAAGCTCTACCATTTTTTCAGCGTCTTTTTTCTTTTCAGCATCATGGTATTTTTCTAAGGATTCATTTAATTTAGTAACATATGTTCTATGATGCTTATTATGATGAATCTCGAGCATTTCTTTTGTAATTATTGGCTCTAGAGCATTGTAATCATACTTTAAATCGGGCAGTTGATAATTAGACATTTTTCGCTCCTTTTTTTATGGATATTTATCTAGAAAAACATGTTTAAAAATTTTATCCTTTTATGGCAAGAAGACCCTTTCCTTTAGGGAAGGGATGAATTGCCCTGTTAAAAAAATGCTGGCTTTAATGCTTTTAAAGCCTCCGCCAGCTAGAGTAATCCACTTCGGGGTTGTTAGAAAGAGTTTTTAAACCTGACACACTTGAGAGTTTCCTCTCTGTTTAATGACAGATCACAGTTGCTACGGACTAGTGGAGTATCCGTAGGTGTGTATGTATCTCTTCTGACTAACTTCTGCATAAAATTGCCCCCTAATCAACCAGCTGCCCTTGATCCTCACGGTTCAAGCCCCTTTCTTTAGGAAGGGGTGATTGACACAAGTTTTTTCATATTTAAGCATTTATAGCGAAGCTTTCATTTTAAAGATATAAATATTTCAGTCTATTAATTTTGAAGTTATACAATGCCCAAAGCCCAAAAATTCCTAATGGGACAGCTCATTTTTTTTTCTAGCTAGAGAAAAATAAAGCGTTTTGTATTTTCAAACCTTTTAACTTTGTTTTGATGCATCAACTAAAGCTTTTTTTAATAGTTGAGCTTTTGGATATTCTAAAGTCCATTCTTTAAAGTATATACATGTTTTGAAAAAACTAAATGATACTAATAAAATATTTGCAAGTTTAACCGTTACATGAAATGGCCATGTATATTTCAACAAAAAAACACTAGCTAAAGTTAAAGCCAAAAAACCTAATACTTTCAATACGATATTTAAGCATTTTGCACTTTGCAGTTTAAAACCTGCTTCTAAACGCGATTTAGGAATTTCGCTCGGACTTACACTAGATTCTCTTGATGCTGGTATAGCCATATTAACCTCTTTTTTAGGCCTAAATTGTACTAATACAAAAATAAATTGTCAAACTAAATTAGTCCAAAAAGGACATTTTAACTTTGATCTGACATTTTCTTCATATCTAAATATTTTGGATCTATTTCTTTTCTTCCATTTCTTGAAGCTTGCTAGCAATTGAATTCTCTTGATTTTTTTTCAAAAGTTTTATTAATCCTTCGAATTCCTCCGAACTAGGAACATATCGAATTCCCACTTTTTCTAAAGCAGCTTCTAAGGCCTTTTTTCTCGAAGAAGGCGTTGGGTGAAAAGTTGGAATAGTTAATAATTCCTTTTCAGCGTATACCATCCTAAGACCGCCTTTTAATTCATCTATAGTTGAATTATTGATAGCAAAATTGTCTGCTTTTCGCTCAAAGAAAGTAGCTACGAAAATGGCAACTCTCTTTTCAAATACATATTTTAGGATTCTATAAGAAATAACAGCAGGAATGAAGGAAAGCCCACAATAATGACGCAAGAAAAACACACTAGAAATGGAAAAAATAGGATTAAGCAGGGCTGCTTTTATTGAATCATTACCTTTAACATGGCTAATTTCATGTTTGAAAAGAAACTTAAAAGCTTCTTCATCTGTATCCAACAAATTTGATAGGACGATAATCTTATTCTCATTAAAAGTGGTCTTAGTTCCCATGATATGTCCTGTCCACATTTGACAGATTTTTAAGTTAGCATCTAAATTATTTTCTTTAAGGAATTTATCAAATATTTTAATCACACGTCTATTAAATTCTTCATCAAAATCTTCTGATTTTGAAACAGGTTTAAAAAGTGAAGAAATAAATCCTTTTACTTTCGCAATAGGGTTGCTCCATAAATATACAGACCCCAAAGCACTTAATCCGCTTGAAATCATACTAGACATATTTTATTATCCTTTTAAATTAATAATTATATAAATTATATCACAATCAATAATTATTGTATAAATTTTAATACAATTAATAAATTAACTTCAGCTTTTTTGATATAAAACAAAATTAGCAGAGCATTGTTACATAAGTCTCTAAACAACAGCTATGTTGCTCATATTATTTTATTCAGCTTGAGAGACCTCTGTAATTAAAGTAAAATTTTTAATTTACATAATTACTTAAACAAACTTACGTTATTTTATAGCATCTAATCTAATTATCTTTTCATGCTATAACAACCATTCAATGCAAACGCTAATTATAAAAATATTTTTAAAAATAAAGAGCTAATAAAATGGCAACACAAAGAGCAAGCTCAGATTCTCATATTATAAAGGTCCCAGCTTCTCATCTAACTGATGTTTCTACTCAAACCGATATTGTAGAGAAAAAAACGACGATATAAAAATTTATAAAATAAAAGAAGTTTTAGCTTTAACCTTATTTACATATGTAGCTACATCAGCTGTATTTTATTCAATTGGAAATGAATCTCCCCTATCAAATGCTTTTGTTCCAACAACTGGATATTTAATATCTACTCTTGGAAAAAAAGAGGGGCTTAACTTAGCTCAAAAAGCAAAAAGCTCCATTCAAAACTGTTTTTCTAAAAAATAGCAAAAACCCAAGAAAATACTCCAACAGCTCAAAATCTATAATTCTAATTTTTTCTATTCTTAAGGATCATCTTTTGTAGAAAGCAGCCTCGCTCCATCAATAGTTTTTATACTCCCATCGAAAGAATTCCATAATATATGAATAAATTTCGCTTCATCATCAATTGTAATATCTGGCAAAGTAAACATCGCTTCTGGAGTGTCTGTTAATTTTATTTTAGAATCAAAACTAATCCCAAAATTTGAAGAACTTCGAAATTGAATATTATAATCTAAATCTAACCAAACTATAAAAACAAACTGACCAGTAGTATCTGTTAAAATTTTAGGATTTTCTCCCTTTTCATTAAGATTAATAGTTGAAAAACCTTCTCCATGATCTGAAGAAACTCTTATTTGAATATTTTGATTTTCATCATTCCAGAGTGTGTAAACATATTGACCTGTAGCGTTTGTTGTTAAATCAATTGTTAAAGCACCCAAAGAAGAAAATTCTAAAGAAGAATACCATTTTGCACCAAAATCTGATGCACTAAACTTTAAATTATTTGCTTCATCTTGCCAAATAGCATACACATATTTTGCATCTGAGCTTGCAACTATTTTTGGTCTCATACCAGTTTTATCTAAGATGATTGGTTTATCAAAAGTATTTCCAAAATCAGTTGAGCCTCTTACTTGAACAGAATCATCATCGAAACTAACAAAAACATTTTTGCCGCTACTGTCAGTTATTATGTTAGGCTTTCCTCCAGAAGGCGTTATTTCTATGATATCTGTCCATCGAGTTCCATAGCTTGAAGAAGCTCTCATACGAACATTGTAATAATTATTAACCCAAATAGCATAAACATATTTACCAGAGCTATCTGATATAATGTTTGGTTCTTGGATTATAGATTCTTCTTCATAAGAATCTAACTCTATTGGATCAATAAAACTTTTGCCAGAATCTGAAGATACACTAGAGAATAATTTTTCATTCTCTACCCAGATTGCATAAACATATTTGCCTGTGCTATTTGTTGAAATTGTAGATGAAAAAACTCCAGATGACCCAAGCTGAGCAGGAGAAGAAAAGTTAAGTCCATAATCTGTTGATCTTTTAATATTCAACTTTTGGAAAGAATAAGCAAAGTAAACATGTTTACCGGTGCCATCAGATATCATTTTAGAACAATTGCCTGATTTTGAAAGCTCTTTTACAGGAATGTCCCAAAACTCTTCTGCAAAAACTTTTTCATTAGAAAACATAAAAAATATTAAAACTGACAGAGCCAAAAAATATTTAATGTTTAATTTCATATTAGAAAATCCTAACCTTTGTTAAAAAAGTTAGAAATTTAATCTAAAAATACCTTTTTAAGCAATTTTATTTTTTTATTTTTTATTTTAAAATGTCGATTGCTTCTTCAACTACATCGACAGGAAAAATATTTATTTTTTCTTTTAAAGAAGAAGTAATCTCTTTTAGATTTTGTTTTGGAAGCAAAATATTTTCAAATCCCATATTAATAGCTTCTTTTATGCGAGATTCTATTCTGGTAACAGCTCTTATCTCTCCAGACAAACCAACCTCGCCGATAACTACAGTATTCGAAGATAAATTTCTATTAGAAAAAGAAGAAGCAATTGCAAGTAAAATAGCTAAATCGATTGCAGGTTCTTTTATTTTTATGCCCCCTGCTATTGATACAAAAACATCCATATCTTTGATTTGAAAACGAATCTTTTTTTCTAAAACAGCTAAAAGTATAGACAGCCTATTTTGATCAAGACCAGAGCATTTTCTAGTTGGGTTTGAAAAGCCAGATGATGCAACTAAAGCTTGCACTTCTATTAAAATAGATCTGATGCCTTCTATGGCTGATGCAATGACGGATCCAGGTAGATTTTTTGTCCTTTTCTCTAAAAAGATTTGAGATGGATTTTTAATTTCATTTAAGCCTTTTTCATTCATTTGAAAAATCGCTATATCATCTGTTGGCCCAAACCTGTTTTTTACAGATCTAAGTAGTCTAAATCCATTTTGTTTTTCACCTTCAAAATCTAAAACGACATCGACTATATGCTCTAAAACTCTAGGGCCTGCAATATCTCCTGTTTTTGTAACATGACCAATTAAAAATGTGGTTATACCGTAACCTTTAGCTATATGCATGAATTCCATTGCAAGTTCTCTTACCTGAACAACAGATCCAGGAGATGATGATATCTCTTGTTTGTATAAGATTTGAATAGAATCTACGATTAAAATATCGGGTTTTAGCTGATCTATTTGCAGTTTTATAGAAGAAAAATTTGTCTCTGAATAGATAAATATATTATCACTTGTAGCATTAATTCTACTTGCTCTTATGGTTGTTTGCTCTAAGGATTCTTCACCAGAAATATAAAGAACTTTTAAATTTTTTAAAGCAAAGATATTTGAGAGCTGAAGCAAAAGAGTTGATTTTCCAATTCCAGGATTGCCGCCTATTAAAACTAAAGAACCTTGAACAATACCCCCACCGAAAAGTCTGTCTAAATGAGTGAAATTTGTTTGTAATCTTTTAAAAGATGAGATTTTTACATCTTTTAATCTAATTGGCCTTGAATCATTTTTTTTAGCTTCAAATCTTTTTGCTTTTTCATTTATTTGAATTTTTTCAAAAAATGAGTTCCAAGAAGAGCAACTTAAACAACTTCCTGACCATTTGCTTTGAGTAAACCCACAAGATGAGCATTCCCAAATACTTTTACATTTATCTTTAGCCATTTTCATCCTCAAAACTTTTAAGATTTAAAGCATTATATGCATTTTCAGCAGCTTCTATTTCAGCGAGTTTTTTTGAACTAGCTGAGCCATAACCTACTTTTTCATCATTTATAATAGCTACAATATCAAAAGTTTTTTGATGTTCCGGTCCACTTTCTTTCAAGACTCTATATTCAGGTGGCGTCAGATATTTTTTTTGTGAGTACTCTTGGAGTTTACCTTTATAATCGACTTCAGGAAATGAACACATATCTTCAAATATTTTAGAAAAATTATCTATTATGAACTCTGTGCAAATAAGAAAACCTTTATCTAAATAGATAGCGCCAATTAAAGCTTCAAAAGCATCTGCAAAAATTGTAGTTTTGCCTCTTATTGCTTCCTTTTCTCCCTTGCCCATCAAAACATATTCATCTAAAGCTAAAAGCTTATAATATTTTGCGCAAGACACCCCATCG
>SDBT01011472.1_pt1 | contig 14251 bp, 20 predicted proteins | sample 2277101 | NCBI WGS metagenome assembly SDBT01 (sample SAMN10404973, study PRJNA504765) | marine sediment metagenome | isolation source: marine sediment core GS10_PC15, 103 cmbsf | place: Arctic Ocean: Southern Knipovich Ridge | collected 2010 | reverse complement strand
GCTGGAGGGATTACTTCCTCCTTCATGCCTCTCTTCACTTCCTTAATTCCCTTACCGACGGCAGGATCTTTCTTTTTCTTTTTCTTCTTACGCTTTTTGCCTGACCACGTTCCGATACCTAGTGCGCCGTGACTGCCTCGACCGCTGCCTTCAGCAGAACCTCCACCGCCTGCTGGGCCGCCATGTACTCCGCCACCTGTTCCAGTGCCTGGGCCTGCTCCGCCGCCTGTACCTGCGCCAGCACCGCTACCAGCACCTCCGCCAGCACCTCCGCCAGAACCGCCACCGCCGCCGTTTGCTTCGGACATAGGCACATCAACATAATCCCAGCCTTTTTCGTGAGCTATGCCTTTCATAATAGCTGATTTGCCACCGTATCGTTTTGAGAACTTATCACATGCGCGACAAGCTTCTCTGCTACCATCTTCAGGAGCAATAAAAATGCCGTTGTTACATCTGTTTGGACATTCATCAGAATCTTCGTATTCATCTTCTTCTAAATCAATTTCGGCCATTGGCTCTTCAGGAACAACGTCACTGATGTTTAAAATTTCACGAATTATTTCACCGTCCTCAACTGTTACTGCATTGCCGAGTTCAAGATAGCTCGAAAAATTCAAACCCTTGATTGCATCGGCTACTGCATCTTTATCTAGGCCAGATATTTCAGCAGCATCGTCAGCTATATTTTCTGCTAAAACAGATTGTGTTTTGTCTTCTAAATTCTTTATGTATTTCATTATCTGTTCATAGTCCTTGCGCGTCTGCTTACAGGATTAAACTTCTTAGTACGACTTGCTTTTCGTGCTGCTCTAGAACCCATTCGTGCTTTTGTCTTACGAAGTGTAAGACGCCGTTTAATGTCAATAGGCTTGAAGCATTGTGAAGGACTCGCAACTACTCGACCTTTACGTTGACCAGATGTGCAACGAAACTGCTTGACAACCTTGTTGCCGCGCCTTTTCCACGCTATCCCTTCATCAACTATAATTTCATCAATTCTCATAATTCATCCTGTCTACTAAATTCTATATTCTGACCGCCGCCGCCCGTATTAAGTATAGCGCCGCTCGGCAGTACGATACCGTCTAGCTCAAGAATCAATAGACCAATATTATCAGTCTTTGTAGCAAATACACCTTCTTGCTCGACACTAAACTGCCACACAAACCCCTCACCAGTAACGACAAGTGCTCCATCCACAGCTAAATTAGCTATTGCCAATGGATCATTCAAAATGATTGGCATTGCTCTAAGGCCTATGCTTTGTATTATTACTTCAAAGTTCTTCTGTGTTTCATCTGCAATATTTCCAGTTATAAGGATATTAATGCCCGTTGCGTTATCGGGATCCGAAACTGCATTTGGTGACTCGCACCAAACTGTGTAATATTGCAAATTGCCTGTGAGAACCTGTGAAGCACTAGCAGAGCCGTGTGCTTTACTAACCATGTCGTCTCCTGTGTGTATGTTTGCACAAGTATTTATCAACAAACCCGCAGAAAACGCAGACAAAAGGAAGGGCGCACTATGCGCCCTTCTAATTGCCAACGAAAAAGTTTATGTTAGTTCAAATGGTGTTGTTTCAGTGATTGTAATGCCGCCTACGTTTAGATCGCGGGTCGGAACGCCAGTTAAAGAATCATCTGGTACTGGTGGGTTAGTACTAAGTGCGCCACCGCCACCAATTACACCAAGTGCGCGAACTGCTGCTTGCATTTCTGCTGCTGCATCGCCTGCTCCAGGAGTATCCCAACTAAATCCTGAATCGTCACATGCAAAATGAATATTATTGTCATCAATAACGTTAAATATAACAATTGTACATGCACCAGAAGATAAGCCCGCATTTGGTTGTGATGAATGTGCTAGTTCTCTGAAAATTCTATCTGCAACACTGTTAGGAACTGCTTGTCCTGATGAAACAACAAATAGCCCGCCAGTATCAACTTCGTTAGCGGTGCCTGGTGTTAGTGTAAAATCGCTGTTGCCGCCAGATTCACTAGACACTGTTCTTGTAGTGCCAGCTACTAACGGTGCGCCACCTGCTGCTACTGTAAATTCTGTAATTGGCGCGCCTGTTCCTGCTGTGCCTGCTGAATCAACTGTAATAACTGTACCGTCATTTAAAGTAAGAACATCAAATATGTTAATTACTGCGGTTGTATCATCTGCATTTACAACGAGTGTTTCTGCGACTGTTACAACTGCACCTGCAACGGCAGTAACCGTAAAAGTACCATCGTTCTCGCCTGCGTTCTCAGAACCAGAAATAACAAGTAATTGACCTATAGCGACACCGTCAGTGTCAAAATTTGTGCCACCAGTTTGTGTAATTGTATTTGGACCTGTAGCAAACGCTAGAGATGTATAGTCATCTGATGTAATGCCGCCGAGATAACCTGTACCAGCTACGAATACGCCATTGCTGCCAGCGCCATCATAATCTGTTTCGTCTTGTGCATCTACAAGTAAACGTGAGTTTGAAGAACCGATTGCTGTACCTGGTATTTTTGCTGTGCCAGTGCTTACTGTATGCTCAAAATAACCTAGTGCTGCCGAAGATAGTCTAAAAAATCTCAGACCGCCTGAGAGCATTTGATCTGTTATTATGCCGCCGTGTGTTCTAATTACCATTATCTAATTCCTTATTATACTACTATGTCGAAGTTTACTTCAAGGAGAGTTACACCGCCGACATCGAGGTCACGGGATGGCACGCCTGAAGATGTGGCATCTGGAATTGGAGAATCTGAACTACCGATTGCGCCAGCGCCTATCACGCCTAGTGCCTTAATAGCAATAAGCATTTCTGCTGCTGCTGTGCCTCCACCGCCTTGTGCTGCGCCTCCGCCTAGTGCAGGTGCTCCCCAAACAAAGCCCTCATTTTCACATATAAAGTGAATATTATCATCATCAATTACACTAATAAGAACAACAGTACAATTTTCCATGATTGTTCTAAACACACGATCTGCTACACTTCCTGGAACTGGTTTGCCGTCAGTTATTGCAGGTTCTCCGCTTCCTGGGATAAGTGTAGTTGATCCAGTTGTATGTCCAAAATAACCTAGTGCTGCTGATGATAGTTTGAAAAAGCGCAAACTTCCTTGGGCGACTACATTATCGAATATTCCGCCTGAGACTCTTGGTCCTACCATTGTTGAAAACTCCTAAATTTGATTATACTGTTATTTATCAATTATACGTATTTAGTAGCCAAAAAAAAGCAGCATCGAAATGCTGCTTGATTTTTATTACTGTGAAAGTAATTATTACGCTGGTGTGCCGTTTGCTACGCCTGTGAAACCGTCAAATACATCAACAGTTGCGTTAGCAAATGCTGGTGATGTGATTGCGTTAATTGCTGCTGTAATTTCTGCATCAATGTCTTGTGCTACTTGATTACCTAGTGTTACGCTATCTGGATCATATGCTTGACCGTAGTCTACCATTACATGAAGATCGTCAGCGTCAACTGCTGTGAAACCAATTACTGTTCCGCGTGTTGCTAGAACTTCTAGAGTCTGCTCTAGACCACTGTTTATTACGTCAGCTTGGCGAGGATCTGTTGAAACTACCGTTAGATCAGCCAACCATGCACTGTTATCTACTGTAATTGTTACAACACGAACACCTGCTGAAAACCATAGACCCTGTCGTGGGGCACCGTTTACTCTTACTACCATTTTACTTCTCCTAATTATGTTGCAGAGAAATACTCTGCTATAAAAGTATTTATCCGATTTGTGATTTTTTTAGGCGTTTATAGGCAATTCATGCAAATATAGTTGCTTTTACCGCCTGGGGATAGTTGAACACTGTCCATCGGTTCTTCGCAATCTGGACACGGCTGATCGCCTTTAAGATTATCTACAAATTCTTGCTTGATTAGCTCATCAGTATTTTCGTTGAGAACATCTGTGCTTTGCCACCGCCATACATCTTCCTGCACAAAACGATCACGAAACTCGGCTGAGTTTTTACAACTGCAAGGCATCTCTACTGTATCTTCCCAATGCTGTTCAGTCGTCCAACCTGTGTCATAACAGTCCCAACACTCTGGATCGCTTTCTTCACTTATTTCTGCCCACTCCCAGCCTTCACGCAGATGTGCGGTGTGAGTTTTAGCATAACGCGCTGGGCGAAGCTCCATCTCATATGCATTGCCGTCAGTAGTGCGTATAAATGCGCTAATGCCGTCTGTGAGATATTTTACGTTTATAACTTTTTCGACTTCTGGATGCTGGCTCATATCTTGCACGATTTGAAATAGTTGTGTTGCGCGATCTTCTGTCAATGGGCTATCAGAAATATCTACGCTATCCCTTATGTTCCAGCGTCTGTTTTGATCGTGAGTTTTATAACCAATCACAAGACCAGCTAGGCCTGCGCCTGCAATAGCCGCTGCTTTCTTCAACGGTGACATTTTACCGAAGTGACCTTTGTCGCCTTTTTGCAATACTAGCAAATATGGCAATACTTCTGCAAGTTTTGCTTTTGTACGAATGAAACGATGAAGGCGAGTAACTGCTTGTTTACGTTCAGCTGGTGTTGATTTCATCCAATTAACAATAGTGCGTCGTGCATTACGTAATTGTGCATTACCAATACTGAGCGCACGCTCCATTCTCAATAGTGTTTGTTCAACTAAGCTACGATCAAAGTTTCCTCGACCTAAGCTGCGATACAATCGGACTAAGACTTGTGCTTGCGACTTAGCTATAAGACCGAGATCCACTTGCAGAATATGTGTTAGTACATACAAATCTGTTCCAGACGTACGGAAGTAATCAAAGTTGCCAAACGCTGCCGCAGAACTTGCATATTTTTCTGCCCAAGCACTTGTATGCGTGTCTTGTGAAAGAGCAATAGTAGACAATAGAATCGAATAATATAATTCTCTCTTGTCGCTGTCGCTATATCTAGCTATAGATTGCTTTGTACGAAATACTCGGCTCTCACATAGCGTATTGATTAGTTGTAAGTCTTTCATTCTGGTCGCCTTGCAAAGTTTTGTTGGGAAAATTCAAGTCTATCTACGAGTTTTACTGCTCCGCCGTCGTGTCCGATTGCTACAAAGCCCTCAGGATTTGTTACATCGTATCCGCTGCCTGACTTGATAAACGTTTTTAGCCCATCTATAGTATTTAGCTTACCGATAATTGTCAATTTGATCCTGTTTAGGTGATTGTACAAGTCAATAAGCTGAAATACACTTTTCTTATTCTGCTCAAGGAAATCACCCTTTGCAGCAATTTTGTCATGTCGTTTCTGCTGAAATGTTGGCTTCAAATCTTCGATGCCTTTCAGTGTACGCTCTTTATAAAATGATAGAAAGTTCTTTGTGAATTCTGCTGGATCATCTATAGACGAGCCTGCTCGCACGTTAGCATTAATAAACGGCTGAATTGTTTTCTTGAATTCAGGATTAGTCACAATCATATTGAGATTTTCTTTGCCTAGTCCTGATATTCTAGCTTTTGCTGCGATAATTTCTTGTCTGAGAAAGTTATCTTCCTCAGGGGTTAAAGATGCTACACCAGTGTAGTCCTTATATGTAGCATCATCGTACCATACGTCTGGAGTTTTATTCAACTTCGAAATATCTACGTTGAATGATTTCTCTGCGGTATGGATCGAGTCGCCACCGTCGTAAGATGTGTGAAACACAATACCCAATTTAGCTTTTGAAATTTCATTTGCTAGATCAGTATTGACTGGTACTGCATATGTAATTGTATTTGGTGTGAATGTCAGTACATCATCGCCTGCAATGTTTTCTTGTTGTACGTCACCTTCTGCAAACATCAGGTCACCTTGAAGAACATTTTTGATACCTAGCTTGCGCAATTGTGTAAACGCAGCTAGTAACTTAACACCCAACTCAGGAATGTCACTATAGAACTTTTCAATGTCTGCGGGACTTTTGATTCGCTTTGGCGTGCCTTTTGATAGCGCAGATTTTGTTCCTACAAAGAACTTACCATCTTCGGGATCAATACCAACAAAGATAGCAGGTGAGCCGTCCCATTTTACTGTCACTTGACTAGCTTTGCCCTTGCCACTTGACAACATGTTTCGTACACCCGTAGCATATTTCAGTGCTTCTACCGCGCCTGCATAACCGCTGTCGAGGACTAAGTCTTCGAGGTGAGTCATGTGAGGTGATTTAGCCTCTGTTAATAATTCATATGCTCTCATTATCCTTTCACGTACTGCAATATTTCCTTAGGAATGTCGTAGCCCGTGACCATGTCAAAGCGCCCGTACTCAAGTGTTTTCGCCAGCATACGATAGTACTCATCTACCTCTTTTGGTGTGTGAGACTTCTTGAAAGCATCTATAACTGTTTCCATGCTGTCAAGTGCCTCGGGACCTGCTTTGCCCTTAAACAAAACCTGCGCAATTTTCTTTGGGTCTGTTAATGGCTCGCTTAAGTTTTCTGTGTCCTGCTTCTTGATCCACTTGCCTGTGTTTTTATTTTTGCGGCTCGACTTTCTAACTTTTATTAGTCCGCTCTTTAGACCCCACTGCCAGCGTACTGTAGACACTGGGCGGTCAAAACCATCTTGTTCTTTAGTGGATTTTACGCCTAACACATTAGCAACTGCGATGATCGCCATGTTGCGATGAATGCCTTTGAATTTTGAGGCATCGCCTGCCGAATGGAAGAACGTTTTCATCCACGTTGGTTCGCCTGGGATGAAATCAACCTGCACGAAGCCTGTGCGAGGTTGACGTCCATCTTTTGATTCATCGAAGTTGGCAATTGGAACACGAACAGTTACGTTTCCTGCCACGCCAGTGACGCTTTGGTCACCTAGCTTTGTGCGTAACATGGTAGAAAACTCTGTCATGTCAATTTCTTCTGAATCTATTGCAACATCAATGTCGCCTGAGTATTCCGCTTTGCCTACACTACCTAAGACACGGTCACCCAAATTGGACATACCGAACTCTTTTTCCATCCAGCGGAGTGTTGGCTCAATTTCAGAGATATGAATTGTGCCTACATCTGCAAATGCATTGCCACCCTCAAGAACGAGCGAACCTACTTTGCCTGTTGCCTTGAAGTGTTCAAATGCTTCTCGTATTTTAGTTTCCATTCGTGTGTTCCATAATAATGCAGCTTTCTTTGCTGCGTTTAAGCTGTCAAAATTTTCCCTAGACAAATATCCTTCATACCCGCCGTACCGATGTGGTGTAGCACTTTTTAAAATTTGTACATTGTACGTATTTATTGCGCTTTCTACGATTCTAACTCGGCATTCCTTGTGTACATATTTGTATACAGGAATGTTTTCCCCGTCTACTTCCTTGAGGCCGTTTTGAGTTTTAGTCCACATCATCTGCTATTCCCATGCATATTTCTGCGTGTTCAATTGCATCATCTAGATTATCGAAGAACTCTGGTGAAATTTTATCTTTGTATCGACCGCTGCCGTATGCACGATAACCTTTCCGACCAACATGAATAATCATAAATTGACCATCAGGATCACGATACTCAACGAATTCTTCGTCTAGCTGTTCTACCGCTTCCATTAACTTTCTCATTTCGTTCATAATTAGTCCTTGATAAAAAATCCTGCGTGTGACGCTGCGCTATACATCATTTCTCGCAGAGTTACCCTTAATTTTGGATTTTCAACTGTGATGCTTAGTGGCTCCCAACTTTTCTTGCCAACCCATTGTTTGAAAATAGCTTTTGCTACAATCTTATCATTTTCTGTAACTTTGATTTTTAGAAACTCTTGAAACGTGTCACCTGGGTGTTCCAGATTGACACTGATAGAATAATTTCCTTCACGAAAATTTCTACGTTTCTTCATTTGTCTCTGTATTTCTAATAATTTCATTAGTTTGGCTCTGGGTGAAATGTTCCTATTGTACAATGTAATAGTTCGTGTCCTAGTGTGTCCATTTTTTCGTCATTCTTTACTCTAGTCGGTTTTACTGCATGAATTCTGCACCAATAAGGTTTATTACCTGGGTCAGCCCATACTGCAAAGCCTAGTCGATTAATTGAGCTTTCATTTCGTTCCCGACCGAATTCTTCTACGTATGCTTTATCAACTGCTTGTTGATTCTTATGCCAAATAACTGTTATTTCAAGTACTTGATTTGATCTATCAAAGTCTTCTGGCAATCCTCCTGTCCCGCTTGGTTCACAACTTGTTAAAAATAACACAGACAGTAGCCCTACTGCTAATATCCCTCTGCTAAGTCTCATCTCCCTTCTTCTCCTCTTTGGCTTCACGAATTTTGCGCACCGAGCGGATAAAACGTTGTGGGTCGCCGCCTCGGATAGCACTAAGGAATCTACGTGTGATTTGTTCAGCCTCTTCGTCTGTGTAGTTCTCTGTCAACACATCCAAAAAATGGACGGCAGATGAGATTATGTGGTGACCACGAGATTCTACTACGTGTTCTTTCGTTTTGGATGGTATCGCACGCTGCAACTCCTCTAAAATAGAGCGAGAGCTTTGGTGCAACTTAACTTTGTTTTTATCCACACTAGTTTCCTTGTCTTAGTAACAAGTGTATTTATCAAAAAAGTGGCTAGTATGCGGCTATTTAGATGTTGCGATTCTTAACGAGGTCTCGCAGAGATTTTGCAGACTGCTTTGCTGCTGCACCAGTGCGATTTGCTTGTTCACCCTCAGTTTCCTGAATGTCAGTTACAATATTTGACTTTTTCAGTGATCCGAGTATGTTCTCTGCTGTCGAGGAGACTGTATCTGTCTCGCCTTCCTCAAGATCAGTGATGCGCAATGTAGAAATATTGAATTTGAGATCCACTTTACTACCGACACCTGCCGAAGACCGTGTTTTCATAAACTGAATCTGATAACGACCGCTTTCCTTCATAGAAATTGTCGTGAAAATTGCAATCACATTGTCTGCTGTATTGATCTTTGAAATACCGCCAGCGATATGTGCGTGACTGAACTCAATTTCATCATGTGACCCGCGATTTAGCTGACTTGCTGTGACCATGAGTATGTCTAAGTCTACTGCGATGTTACGCAACTCCTCAGAAACGTACTTATCCTTCACAAACAAGTCAGATGGGCTAACACGCTTGTCTAGCGGTGAACACAAATCTAAATAATCGACTAATACTGCGTCAACTTTACTGTTTGTCTGTATTTCATATTCTTTAATATATGCGCGAATGTCATTTGATGTACTTCCGTTCGGAAGTTGCTTGATTTGTAGCGAACCTTTGTTGTGTTTCTTTTGAAACGTGCGAACACGAAGATCAACGTCTTCAATATTCTTCATAATGTCTCTTGTGCTGTATCCTGAAGTCATTGCATCAATTCGCATCGACGTTAGTGATTCACTAAGCTCCAACGTGATGTAAAGTGTGTTCAATCCCATCTCCGCCCAATTCAATGCTTGGTTCTGCAAGAACAAACTCTTACCTGCGCCAGATTGTCCAGCCCAAATTGTCAATGTACCTTTTTCTAGACCGCCATATAGTTTCTTGTCGATGCTTTTCCAGCCAGTACTGACCATTTTGCTGTTGTCACGCATTCTCCGTAGTCGTTCACCTGGCGCTTCGAAATAATTGATGCCTAAGTCTTTTACAATTGCTAATTCTGATGCTTTCTTGAGGCGGTCTACAACTTCGGACAAGTTATCCTCATCAATGAGTTTCAATGACTCATATACTGCTTCTTTTGCTGCCTTTTGTTGACAAAATGTTTCAAACTCACCCATGAACCAATCTACATGCTCATCATTGATGCCGTCAATTGGTTCAATCGTTGTTCCTGCAATCGCTTTCACTTGGTCGAGTGTTGGTAGTGATGATTGCTTGTTTGTATAGTCAAGCAAGAACGCTACAACCTTTTTATTATCTATATCTTCAAAAAACGACGGACTTATGATGTTCTTTACTCGAACAAATGTCTCTGGGTCGCTATATAAAAATTGTATGAAGAGGTCTTCTGCGTCTTTGTTGTATTCTTTGATGTCTTTTGTCATTATTAGTATCCGTAATTGCTTTCGTCTAGTTTTCTTTTGATTCGTATTGAAAATGAATCACTTTCTCTAGTATCGACTATGCTTTTTATTGTTAGTAGTTGTCCGTATAGTTCTGATGCTTCTGCTGCGTCCTTAACAGGCTTTCCTTCAGCGTTGCGTCCCCAATTTGGAAAAGCTACGCTCCATTTGTTCTCTATTGCTGTTTCTATTAATCCATGCCCGTCCTTATCTCTATCTGGGCAGAGTATTTTCTGCGCAGGCAGACTATTTAGTAAAGCTACTTGGTCGGGGTTGATTTTATTGTGCAAGAGTCCGATGCCGTCTGTAATGACTGCATCCATGATGCCTTCGCTAACAATAATGAATTTTTTCTCGTAATCTCGTTGATTATCCATGCCATAGATGTATGACACAGGCATTTCACTCATATACTTTGGAACTGATTTGTTTGGCGAGTCAGATGCGAGTCTACCTGTCCAACCAACGATTTTATTTTTGTATGTATACGGAATTACGAATCGTCTGTTGAATGTTCGTTCTTTTTTACCTTTACTTGGTGTCCAGTACATCTTATCTAAGTCAAGCATGTTCCTATTGTGTGCATAGTTTATAATCTGCAAGAAATCTTTATCTTCGCAGCCTTGCTCTCCCCAAAATCTCAACGGATGACAGTCTTTCAAGAAATCTATCTCACGCCACTTCGCTGTGATCGAACCCTTGAGTACAAATTCTTTTGTTTGTCTATTATGTGCTTCACGATACGCTTCAAACGTAAGACGCTTCACATCTTCTTGTGGTACGCCGATTGACTCCAAGAAAAATCCCATTTTCTCGCCAAGCTGAGAAGAAGGCTTCCAGCCAGTCATAAATCCACAGTTGAAACAGTTTACAGTCACGCCACCGTCGTGCGTATATAGAATTCCGAATCTTTCTCGCTTGTCAGCACGATGTCCACGATGATGGCACAGCATACAGTTCCGCTTTTGCCATCCGCTAGGCGTTGACTTGAGCATACCTATGTGCTGGGAAATTGAATCTCGTAGAAAGTCCTGTACTGCCATCTGCATATTATAACAGAATTTGGGTGGAAATGCAAATCAGCGTCGTAGTGCTTCTAACGCTCTTTTACTATTTACACATCCACAATCGAGTCGTTCTCTTTTATATACTCGTACTAATGCGTCCACATTTCTTATTCTTCGTTCTTCAGTCGATTTCGTATCCACACAATACCAAGTTGTCTCTAATGTGGCGTGGCAGGCTCTCTTATTTTCAAAAAATACTATTGCCTTTTCCCAATTGTCTTCAAATGTCCGAATTCTTTTCGCCAGTTCATCTTTTTCTTCTTGCGTTTCAGCTATTTCGTGTGCATCTTCCATTTCTTCATATGTCATGTATGGTACACAACCTGCAATAAAGAACAGTAATATAAGTGTTGTTATATATTTCAATAGAAGCCTCGCATAAACCTTTCAAAATCGCGCTGTGACATACATCCGTATGTATCATCTCTTTGGGGTGGTTTATTTTGGCCGAAGCGGCTAATGCCCATTCTTCGCTGAATCATCATTTGGCCGCCGCTTTGCTTGCAAAGTACAACTTGCCTATAATATTCTTCTAGGTATTCTATATCGCGAACGGCTCTGATATATTCACGTTCGTCTTTGATGCGATCTTCTACACATGATTCAATAATCACGGTGCGCTCTGGTTCTACAACAGTCGTTGTATTTTTTTCACAAACTTCCTTATAGTCTAAAATTTCTTCCTCTGTAATAGAACTAGTAACACACCCTGTAATGAAAATCATTAACAAGAGCGTTACTATGTGTTTCATATTCGTCCTTAACGGACAATAACCTTGTCCAAGGTTCCGTTAGAGTCATTTAGAGTATTTTCCGTTTCATATACAAATATCACCCACATAAAATTAGCGTCAAATGTGTGTGCTGTGATTCCTGTAAAATCATCAAATGTAATTACATTTGTTCCTGATGTAATATCCACAGGAAAATAGTCATTGATGTCACCTGTCGGAATGTGGTCTAACGTTGCACGAACTTCAAGTGTTCCCGTCCAGCTAGTTGATGCTGCTGAAAACGAATGCACTGAGTTTGTGTAATTTTGTAGTCGAGCTCCTGGGATCGCAGAACTAATGAATCGCGTAAATCCAGGTGTCTCGTTTGTAGTAACTGTACAATTCGTTGGTAGGAGTTCAACTGATGGTCTTGGTGTTACATCAGCGCCTGCTACAATCTCAACTGTAGCAACTATGTCTCCGTCATTGTCTAGGAAAAATGGAGTTTGAATATTTTCTCCTGCTGCAAGGCCAGGGATTAGTTCCTCTTCACCTGTAACAACCATATTATAGAAACCAGGTGCAATGTCAACTAAGTCTGCCTCATAGATCGTTAGTCGTATATCACCTGCTGAGTTAGGAACTATGTCTGCGAAACGATCTAGTACCCTTTCTTGATTCTCGTTGCTGATAAATCTTGTACGAATCGACAAGTGGTCTACTGAAACTCTCTTGCGATCTGGATTTAAAACTCTAAAGCGAATTTGATTATCAACACCTTTGTGTAGTTTGAATACCTTCTTATTCAGAGGCGAATTATTGGTCACGATGCAACTCCTGATTTGCGAATCCACATACATGAGATCGAGGCGATTCTCATAGTGGAATAATTTTATAATACTGTCTACCATAACTGTATTTATCGCATTTTTAAATCTTACCACAAAAAAACATATCCAGTTTCCGCATTCCTCTAAATATTCGCTGTGACTACACATTAAAAGGACAAATTTCATGGAACCGAATGAATTAGAGCAGATACAAGAGCAATTTCCGTATCTTAGCTGCCTCAGAACCGTAGAGGTTGAATATGTTTGCATCATTCAAAATTCCGATGAAAAGATCCTAAGCTTTTATGATTTCAATTCTATCAACGATGATAATGAGAAAAAGTTATTTTTAGAGCTAGGAGAAATATGGTGGTACGAATCTAATAGACTGCTACCCATAAATATATTTCTTCAAGGCCAAATGGCGCCATACAAACCGTACATTCGTACAGTAGCGCACAAGAATACAGAAGTCCTCTTCGGCCCAATCACTTCCCTCAACAACCTATTCCAAAAGCGCATCAAGCGCAGGCAGATACAACTCGTTAAAAAGTAGATTTGCGATAAATACGTATATGAAGATACGTCGAGTCTACAACAGCTGGATCCCGCAACTACTAAACGTAGGAGCAATTACTCTATATCCATTTATTTTATTCTCTCGTAGTGTCGCTGGTATCAAGCACCACAGAAAATATCCAGAACAACTATTCAAACATGAGTATATTCATATTGAGCAAGTCCGTAGACTTGGCTGGTTCAAGTTTTATTTTCTATATCTAGTTGACAATGCAAAAAACGGATATAACGAAAACAAATATGAAATTGAAGCGTATTCAAGACAAACAGAACCGCTCAATGAGGAAGAACAAAAAGCGTTTAACGAGGATTTTGGATTATGAGATTTAAAGAAATTATGGAAGTTGCGGTTCGTCGTGCTGATCCAGAGATGGATGATTATAACGATGAGCGTGACGAAAAAGCACAAGATATGAAAGATGCTCCGTATTATGTTTCGTGGCATGCACAGTCATGGGAATGGTATGGTGACGATGATCCGTCGTCAGGCGTAGGTCGATATAAGCCGAAAGGTGATGGCGGCCGCATTACAGCTATCAATATTGCTTCATACTTAAAGGCTGCGGAGATTGCTAAAAAACTTGATGCAGATTATGATGATGGCAATTTTGAAGACAAGAATGTTTACGGAAAACGCGGTGAAGACGGATACACATTAGACTATCAAGGAGCCGATGTTGGTTCTATGAAAAAGATGGATGACTTTGACAAAGAAACTATTGAACGAATCCATCCTAATTTTAAGCCAGCAGACTACGCAGGCATTCGTGCATGAATCTAGTAGTAAAGCTACTGCATATTATACAATGGACGGCCATCATTTTGTTGTTCGTTTTTCCGTTAGTTCTAATATGGCCGTTTGTTGATTTAACGTGGTGGCAAGCATTCTTGCCCGTTGGATTAATGCCGCTTGGTGCGTTTATTGTCCCGCTTGCGCTACTATTTAAAGCGGATATGAAAACATTCCCCCTTTACGGCAACAAAGAAGAAGGTTATCCAGAATGGTTTGATCGTTACGTACAGAATTTTTGGTACAAGAAAATAT
>SDBT01011471.1_pt1 | contig 14251 bp, 7 predicted proteins | sample 2277101 | NCBI WGS metagenome assembly SDBT01 (sample SAMN10404973, study PRJNA504765) | marine sediment metagenome | isolation source: marine sediment core GS10_PC15, 103 cmbsf | place: Arctic Ocean: Southern Knipovich Ridge | collected 2010 | reverse complement strand
TCTTTTTGGCATGGGAGTAGATTATAAACGTATTTGGCCACGACTTGAGACAGATACCGGATTGAAAGCAAATGAATCACTCAATAGCTTTATATTTATTGCATTTAATAGACTCGAATGGAGCTCATTTAACAGCCGCACTAAATTTTTGTTTGTTCAAAATCCTACTGATCAAAATATGATAGGTGGCTATGCAGTACACAGCGTTGATCCAATAACCGATAGACGTGAATATACAAATCTTAATGGAATCGGTGTTTGGAATGATTCAGACATCACTAAAAGTAAATCTCTCGTTCCAGGATGGTTTATAGGGTTTTTAAAGAATATCGGTGCACGAAAAACAATTTTGCCAAATGTTGTTGATAGTTCCGGAAATATAACGGACAGACGAATATTTGGCGATGGAACCGATATCGATTATCTTTTCAGATTTGCACCCCGCTTGCGATGGAACGTAAATAATTTCATGCTTGCTGCGGAAGTAGAATATACGCGCGCTGCCTTTGGAACTATAGATAGCACTGGCAATGTGATAAATACTGATCCGGTTGGCGTTACCCGCTTTCTTATAACTCTTTATTATTTTCTTTAGGTACCATATCCAGCTTAGCTTTTTGTTCTTCTTCAGGCTCAAGTTCTTGTATCGTTTTTTTAACCTGTATCATTTGCCACTCAGGCTTGCCTATATCAAGCCACAAGCTATGCATAAGGGTGCGAGTTTGTGGATCAAAATTAAGCATCAAGCCTTTATATTCCTTGTTCTTAATTTCAGTCAATTTTTTAATTACGTTTTCTTTCGTAATCTTTTGAGGTATTGATTTCAAAACATTAAGTAAAATATCCACGCCAATATAAGCTTCTAGACTAAAGGTATCGAGTGGCACATTTCTCTTTTTAGATTCATCCCGATACTGTTGTACAATAGGGAGCGTACTACTATCTGGATTTGGCACCACATTAACGTATATAAAAGGTAAATCACTATCTTTAATAAAGTTAATAAATTTAGTTTCACCAAAATCTGAATTGCCAAGCATATTTATTTTTGCCGCTTTTTCTATGCCTAATTGCCGAATAAAATACTGTGTTGCGATAGATGTTGAGAAAAAGAGAAGCGTATCAGGTTTATATTCTTCTACTATCCGAACTTGCTCAATAAAATCAGTCTCATTTCGCTCGTATGGAATTTCTTTTGCATCAATTGCCCGCGATTTTAGCACTTTAAGTGATGCATTTAACAAACCTTTACCAAATGCATCTTTTTGATAAAAAAGGCCAATCTTGCGTGCGTTCATCTGATCTAATGCATATTCAGTGAGAACTTTTGCTTCATCAGCATATGAAGCACGAAAATTAACAAGATATTCAAGATCAGCATTTCTAAAAAGAGGAGCGCCAGTAACAGGAAATATAACTCCCACTCTGCCACTTTTTACCAACCCAAGATAGGCCCTCAAAGTAGGGCTGCCCACCGGGCACACAATAATATTAATGCCCTCTTTTAAAAAAGTATCTATCTCCCGACGCGTAATTTTTGGATTATAATGATCATCCACAATGGTAATAATAGGTGCGTATTTTATATTGGCATCATATGCTTGACGCAATCGTAATTCTATCCCTGCTTTAACAGCCTTCCCTTGAAATTTTGCTCCTTCAGTTAAATCTGTTAATGAACCAAAGCGAGCTCTCTTATCTTCACCCTCAACAACCTTTAGCTGCTCTTTCCCTTTCTCATCACGCGTACTTTTCTTTATCCATTCGCCGGTGCCGGTATCAATCCACAAAGTATCTGATAGTTCGCGTGTCTCTGGATTAAAGTCAAGCACAAGCCCTTTAAATGGATAATCTTTCAGCCCCTCTGCAACTTCAATAATTTTTTCCTTCGTAATATCACCTTCTATTTTTCTGAGTATTTCAAATAAAATGTTTGCATTAATAAATTGTTCAAAAGAAACTTTATCATACGAAATATTTTTTTTGTCAGCCCATTGCCTATATTCTTTCGCAATTCGCAACTTACTGATTGCCGGATCTGGCACCATGCGAATTAAGATAAATGAAAGACCTTTATCTTTTAAAAATCGTTCAAACGCATCTTCATATACGGAAAGACCGAGGAGCTTTTTGCCAGCAAAATATTGCACTCCCATTTGCCTGATCAGACCACGAATAGCAAGCGTATTTGTTGAAAAGAGAATCGTATCAGGATTGTAATCGCGAATCGTTGCAATTTGTTTTTTATAGTTTATTACATTACGTTCATGTGGTACTTCTAAAAAGTTCGTAATACCTACTTTTTTTAAGGCCCGCCGCGCTCCTTCTAACGCTCCGCGCCCAAAGGCATCATCTTGATAAAAAATTGCAATCTTTTTCGCTTTTAAATCCTTCAGTGCATATTTAACCAGCTCTTCTCCCTCACGAATATATGAACCGCGATAGTGAACTAAGTAGCGAAGGTCTGGTTTACGAAATAATGGCGATCCTGAGAAAGGAAATAAAACTAATATTCTACCTTCTTTAATGAGATCAAGATAAGACTCTAAAGAAGCACTTCCCTGGGATCCTATGACCATATTAAGATCTTTACTCATAAAATTCTCAACAGCTGCCCGGGTTTTTTGGGGCGTATACTCATCATCCACTGTGGTGAGTTGGAGAATAATCCCCGGTACTGTTTTTTCTGCACGCTCTTTGGAAAATGCAAGCTGCAAGCCCTCTTTTACTCGTTTGCCAATTGGACTGGCACCTTTGGATAAATCCATTGTGGCACTGAAAAAAAATTCTTTTTCTTTGATACGTTGTTCTTTTTCCCTTACTTTACGTCCTGTTTCGAGATTATAAAGTGCCGTTTCTTTAAAGCCATTAAGTTCTGGCACTTGTTGGTTATATAATGCAATCGTCCAATCACTCATGCCATTAGTTACATCAAGTTGCGCAAAAGCATCAAAAAAGAATTTGTAAAGGTGCTGATTACGTTCTGTTGGCGATGAAAATACCATCCATCTCGTAGCCCCTTCAATTGCACCAATGAGCGTAAGACCTTCGGTAACACTAAAACTAACCGATCGATCCTCTCCGGTTATAAAGGCTCGAAGATGAAGTGGCTTTTCAAGATCATTGCGACTCGTTTCATATTTAAAATAGCCACGATTCTCTTTCACTTTAAGCAAACCTGCCAAGCTTCGTTCTTCAAAAAGCTTCGTAATACGATCACTACTACTAATTATAACAACATTTATTTCGTCCTCTTTCTCTTGTGTCAAATAGAGAGCAATCGGTAATGATTGAAAAAACCGTTCTAATAAGTCAAAAATTGGGGTATATCTTCCAGTCTGTTGACCCAAGCGCACCTTAAACTCCCGCATCAATTCAAAGTTATGCCAACGTTCTTCACTTTCATGGTAACCACGGGTATAAAATACATGACTTGGATTTGCCTGCATCAAGCGTAAAACAAGTGTCAGCGTTTCTAAAACGTAGGGTGAGCCTTCAATAACATTTCCGTTAAAAACAAAGTAATAATGAGGATTTACTATCTTTAAATTATTATCAACAACCCCTTGCTGCTGCAAAAAAGTTAGATCTCGAACGAGAGAATGAAAAGCGCTGTATAAATCGCCCCAGATAATAAATTTATCACCCTTGTTTGGCTTAAAACGTTCTGCAAAATCTCCTTTAAATCCATTCTGATCGCGTACAGCAACCACTTGTTTCAGTAAATTCTCAAAGTTATGCCAATCCCAATGCTTGGTAGGCCAACCTAATCGTACCAATGCACGTTGAAATAGATTTGGCATAATACTTTTGTGAAATGAGTAAAAATCGGGACGCAACCAATCCTTATTATCTGGTTTCACATATTCTGGACTCGCCTTAGCATATGCTTGAGCCGCTGACAGCGTTGTAAATGAGAGCGACTTAATAGAAGTGAAAACACCTAAGAAAAAAAGAAATAATAGTAATCTAGGAGTAATCTGATTCATCAAATTCCTCGTGCCCATAAAAAAAGTAAGCAATACCAAAGAATAATAACGATAATATGGAATGATAAAAATATGAGGCCGCGCAATGTTGTCATGGTCGGCGTTTTTTTGCCGTGCCGCACCCATAGCAATGCAAAAACAAAGCTTATAAATGCCAATGCAAGAAAAAACGTAAAAATATGATCACTGAGTAAAAAATAGCCAACTTTTGGCGACATACCTTGGATCACAAAGCGATACACAATCAAGGAAGTTACGGCGCTTGTGGCCAGCGTTAAAATAGCACGTCCATTTTCTGGTTCAAAACTAAACCAAAACAGACTGATGAAAAAGATAAGAAAAAGTGGCAGAAATATAAGTATGATTAATCGACTACCAGATCGGGTAAAATCAAGCATAAATACGGAAACGGGATAGCGTATTACTTTGCGTTGATCAAATTTATCAATATATTCCTCTTCATAGCCGGTTCTCACTTCCCGATCAATTTCATGCCATGCAGGAATAAAGATTTTTTTTGAAGTTGCAAAATCAGATTTAAATGATCGGAAAATCATTTCGCTTGGCGTAACATAAGTATTAACCACCGTTATGTTGATACGGTGATCATCGAGCGGAAATAATTGATGGCTCAACGTAGAAGTAAATCGAAGGCGTATTTTATATTCAGAAAATAATTTTCCATCGATTAGCTTTGTACTCGGCTCCGATTTTTGTAATATTTCCCCTTTTTCAAATGAAAATTTTTCAATCGTATCAAGTGAGATAAGGGCTGGATCAAATTCAAACCAGATAACTCCGTCAAATACAAAGATATTTTCAACAATTTTGAATTGATGCCAATTGGTGATATACAAACCAACGTCAACTACAACAGGATCGCCCCCCCATTCTTTTATTTTCTCTGGCGTTACTGATTTAATTTCTGGATACGGCTCTAAAGGATTAAATAAAACAACAGCTCTTGCACCAAGAAGCAATACAATAATTGAAGTAATGATCAGCATTGCCACTTGATATTGCGGACGAACAATTTTAAGGAAAAATCGGTGAATATATTTCTTCATTAGTACTGCATCTTTTTAAAAGGTGAACATCCATAAGATTGCGAACAAGAGCATTCAAATGTCAAGTACTTGCTTTAGTACGGCATAATTAATTACCCTCTAATCAAAAAGATCCAATAAAAAGAAAAAAGGAGAACGAATGAATCTGCTTCCCCATCTATCAGATACTATAAAGGGTTTGTTATTACTACTTGCCGGCTTTATTTTACTTTTTGATACACTCGGGATTGCTCCCCAAATTCTGCACACGATCGTTCTTTTCGGTTCTATTGGGATGATCGTGTATGGTATTTATCTTGCAAACTTACACATGAGGCTCTATAAGCTATTAACTAAAAAAGATAAGCCAGACGAACCGGAACAGTGATTATTCTCCTTGAGAACCTTCTAGCTTCTTGGTCATATTACCAAGCTGACCATTACGGGTTAAAAGCAAACGGGTTGGAATTGCAAGCTTAACGCCCCGCTCATCAAACGCTTTGACAATATTGATGCGAATATTACTCGCAATTTCCCACTTTTCAAGCGTATAGACAGAGCTGATAAAACCACGAACCATGAATTCGTAGCCATATTCTCCAAAATTATCAAGCCGCACCCATGGTTTTGGATTTTTCAAGATATTAGGATGATTTTCAACTACCTCATATAATATTGCACGCACTTTTTCTGGATCTTCTTTATAATCAACCTGCACAATAATATCATCAAATGCGATAAAATTACGGGTATAATTCCAATTAACTATTGTTTTACCTAATAGATAGGAGTTTGGCACTATAAGCGTTGTACTATTTCTGCGCCTTAATATTACCGATCGGGCAGTAATCTTTCTCACAACCCCCGTAGTCTCATTATCAAGTTTTATGAAGTCTCCAATCTTAATCGGTCGTTGTACTAAAATGATAAAATAGGAAACAAAATCACTAATTGGCTCCTTAAGTACCCAGCCCAAACCAAGTATTAAGGCACCAACAATGTAATTAACAAGAGATCCTAAGTTGGCATTTTGAAAACCAAGAAATACGGCGATAATAATAACTAAGTATTGGGCAATACTTGAAACTGTGTGTTGAACACCCGGATCAACCAAAAGGAGATCAAAAATACGATCCAATACAAATTTATTAAGACCATAGGCAGTGAGAAATCCAATAAATATAAAAATAATTATTTTAAAGAAGGTAATAAGCGTAATCGGGGTTTCTGTATCCCTTCCAATTAATGGAAGCGAGAAAAGCTCGGTAACTCTTGAAAGCGTAATGGGCCAGCCCCAAATTTTTGCACCAACTACAATACCTATAAAGCTCAGCAATAAAAACGAGGTGATAATCGTGATACCAAACCATGTTTTGGCATTGGTAAATCGCTCACGCGCAACATCTTCAACCGAAGTAAAGTAGGTACGAGATGCAACCCGTTTTAATAGTCCATGGAGCCAATATAAAACAAGCAAAAGTGCAACGGTATATAAAAAACCAAACAATGCAAACAGAACTAAACGCCCAAATCCAACATAGGGATTACTCATAATAATAATCGTAATTACCATGAGTAACATCAGATAATAAAGCCGATCTACTTGCTCGCGAACCCATTGCCAGAATTCATTTTTTGTGGGAATGAAACCAAGAATTTGTTCTTTATCAATTAATAAAATGAGAGAGATCTGAAAAATAATAAAGTTAACCGCTAGCAATATCGTTGGTAATTCTGATCGATAGTAGTGTGCCAACATAAACGCTTCGCGAAAGAAGAAAATAGCAACCGTTGCATAAAGGAGAGCAGATAGTACAAACCAAAAACGCCGTTGAAAATCTGCGGCAACAAAAGCGTATTCATGTTCCTCATTAAATAATGCCATGGAACTGATAAATCGATTGGCCAAAAACAGAAGATAGGGGATCGAAAGCAAATAAAATAGAATATATAAATAGGTATCAAGCGTATCTTGAAATAAGAGTGTACAAAAAAGAAGTATCCATAACGCAATTGCAAAAAAGTAAGCATAACAATAGGTGCCTAAACTTGCCATCAACAAACTTACCATGCGCCCTATTCCCCGATCAAACGCGTGCTTAAGGAGCGTAATTACCCGTGGTAATAGACGATATATAATGGCAAGCAAGATACCAACGGCAAGTAACTTAACGATCAATAACAAGAGTCCCATTGGCTCTTTGAATGCATCAAAAAGATGAGTAAAGGTGCTTAAAATAGCGCCGCGAGTAAAGTAGTTGCGAACAAAGGTAAGGAAATTAATAATATCAGGAACAATATTTTTTATACCATCCCAGGTAATCGCATATTCGGGACGATACCAAATGGTACGCGATTCAAGCTCACTTGTTATAAATCCAATTAATCGAATTTTATTGTTGATTATTACATTTAAGCCTGAATAAACTCCCGTCAATTTACTTAAAATATCGATCTGTTCTTTTTCAGTGGTTTCAGCTCGACGCAAAAGATCAAAACAACGATGATACTCACCAGCATGCGATTTAAAAACAGTTTCTCGTTGTTTTTCAAGCTCAGCACGCAATGCCTGAATATTATCAAGGATCTTTTTTCCTAAGCTCATATTATCAGCAACAATGCTTATTTTTTCTTTGAACCTTGAAAGTTCCGCTTGCGATTCAGCTTTTGGCCCTTCATACTTTTTGAGTTCAAGGGCTATCTCTTCTTCAGTAACAAACTTTTTGTGATACGATTCTTTAACTTGTAATCGTAATGCTTCATCTTTAAGCTTTTCATCCTCCATATCAATTTGCGCTTCAAGATATTCTTGGCGGCGTTGATAGGTGATTAATTGAGATTGGAGAGTTGCAACCTCACAGTACCCAAGATACGCAGCTGGCGTTTGTAAAGCTTCTTTTGACCATTCAGCAATATCGCGCCCAAGGGTAATGCCATATTTCTTGGCTATATCTTGCAATTCTTTTTGTAAATGCTCTTGGCGTACCAATAATTTATCGATTTCAGATCGATATTTTTCCTTGGCAACGCGATATGATACCGTAGTTTTTGCAAGCTCTTCCCGTGCCTGAACAATATCAGCTTCGGTAACGCGAACTGCCGGCTTGATTATGCGTAAATAATCACGGTAGATATTGAGATGTGATTTTGCCACTGAAAGTTGCAAGGAATAAAGATCAATCTTATATTCCATTTCCCGTATGCGCAAAATATCCAAAATCTTTTTGTAGGTATAGATACGTTCTTCATAGGTGATCAGATCAGCACGTTGCTGAGAATCAATTGCCTCACTTTCAACATATTTGCCTGTTGCGATAATGTCTTTTTTTGCTTTGTAGGCCTCTTTTGAAGCAATTTGTGTTCGTTTACGATTATCAATCTCGGCAATAGCATGCTTTTCTTGATCAGATAGCAGGCTTACTCGTTTTTCTTGATCAATAATTAAGTTATAAAGACGTTGAATATCATCAAACGAATAAAAAAGGCGTTCGCTTAATCGATGCTCTTTCTTAAAGGACGTAAAATCAGGATCATTAAGAAATTCTTGTACATCACGAACAAATTCATCAAGTAATTGAACAACTCGTTCTCGCTCACGTAAAATATCGCGAATAATTTGATAAAGCTCATTTAAAAGAACTTGCTTTTGCTTGAAATATTCATCTGCAGGCTTGCTTTCAAGTTGTTTTTCAACTTGATCAATATGCCCTTTTATTTCCTCCGCAATTGCCTTAAGTTCATTTTCTGATTCTTGCTTTTCTTTTTGAAATTGCTCACGCTTCTGTTGAATTTTTTCAAGCTGTTTTTGGCGATTTTCAGCAACTCCAACGAAAATCTTTTCTCCCGGTATTGGCAATCCTATTGAAATATCGCCAGAGAGGGAGCTGCTTATTACAAGTAAAAGTAATAAATATATTCGTTTGTTCATGATACCTATTTAACCTAATAAATAGTGTACGGTCTTAAATTTTGCGACTGCCGGATGATCCGCTACACATACACGCAACCACTCACCCAATGTTTTTTCATGCTGTTCATCCAAAATTTCACCCGCAATTGCAGATACTGGAAGCGACATAAAATAATGTAGTCTCGCCGGAGGCCATTGCGGTAATCGAGGATAGACGCCAATCGTAGTTAATAGTCTAAATAAATAGAGTTTCTTCGATTGCGTTCGCCAGCATGTTTCTGTATCAACTGTATACAAAAACGTACAAAGTTCAAACAATTGTGGGATAAAATTACCAAGTGGCACAAAGTAGAAACAAAGCTCTAAAACATGATGCCAAAATAAAATATCGTCTCGCGCTAATGCAAATGGCAAATCTATGATCTGGCAATCAGCAAGATAAATCATGGTACCCCGCTCTTTTTCAATCGCATATTTCATAAGGGATCCCACATGGAGAGGTTTGAAAAAAATACCATCAAGGCGTCCATGTTGTTTATCAAGTAATGCAACTTTATGCAAAGAAAGGTGTTTGAGAATTATTCCTGTTCGCTGATAATGCAAGGATTATCCTATTTAAGTCCCATATCTTTCAAAAATGCGTCTTGATTTGGTGCCCGGCCCAAAAAATTTTCAAGCAGTTCATCAGGATGGGCGCTGCCACCTCTGCCAATCACATCACGAACATATTTCGTACCAATTTCCGGATTTAAAAGCCCATGCTTTTTGATCGCATCAAAAAGATCAAGCGCAAAAACTTTGGACCAAAGATACCCATAAGATTTTGCACCATACCCGGTTAAATGACCAAATGAAGCATAATGGCGATATTCTGGCCCCCAATACATGCGTGGTAATAAATCTTGTGCCATTGCAAACCACAATGTTTCTGGATTTTTATCCCCACCTTCTTTATAAAGGTCCAGCGAGTATTGCGCCAAAAAAGCCTGGCGTGTAATAAAATTGCCAGAATCATACTGCTTGAGCGCAATAATATTATCAATAATCTCATCTGGCAGCGGCTCACCAGTTTCATAATGGCTCGTTACTTTTTTCAAAATATCTTTATCCCAAAGCCATTCTTCAAGCATCTGAGATGGCATTTCAACAAAATCCGTTTTTACTCGCGTGCCTGCAAAAGAACCGAGCTCAGTTGCACCGAGTTGTGAATGCACCGCATGCCCAAACTCATGAAAGAAGGTAGAAGCATCCTTGCGCATCAATAGTGAAGGTTTATCTTTTGTTGATTTTGGAAAATTGGCCATAACCACAGAAACAGCCGGCAATCGTGAACCATCCGGCAATTTGATAGCCGGTATTAATCCTGCATGAGCCGCATGGCTATATTTATTTGGCCGAGGATACAAATCTAAAAAAAGATACCCAAGTAATTGTGAACGATCTTTATTATAAACTTCGATCAAACGCACATCTTCATGCCACATGCCAGAGAGTGGCACTTCCTTGAAATCAACCCCCATAAATTGGCGATAAATATCAAGCAATGCATCTATCGTTTTTTGCATAGGAAAATATTCAGATATTTTACGCTCATCAATATTAAAATGTTTCTTTTTATAATGCGTTTGTATTCGAGCTAAATCCCATGCTTTTACTTTTCCATCACGTGTCAATGCAACCGAAGGAGGCAACTCAGCGATAAATTTATCAAGTTCTTGATCCGCTTTTTTCTGCGCACGTTTTCGCAAATCAGATAAAAATTCGTCAACCTTTTGCGGCGAATGGGCCATTTGTGTATCAATGTTTATCGCAGCAAAACTTTCATAGCCAATCAATTTAGCAACCTGATCACGCAAAGCTACAATTTCGGCGAGTAGTTTTTCATTGGCTGGATATGCACGATTTGAAAATGCCTCAAATAAACGTTTTCTTGTATCCTCAACATTACTATGCTCCATAACTCTAAAATAGGTTGGGTAATCAACCCCCAGTATATATGTGCCATCATCGGTTTGGGCGAGCATCGCGATGAAATCATCTCCGAGGCCATCAAGACCTGCTTTATCAACGGTGATCGTTCGATTATCATCGGCAATATTTCGATCAAATTGCAATGAAAGATCACTCAATTTTTTTTTGAGCTCTCTCACTTTTTCAAGCTTTTCATCCGGCAAATCAAGGCCAGCACGCTTGAAATCTTTCATCGTTTCATCAAGAAAGTAGTGCTGCTCCGCATTCAATTGTTCATGCGGTGCATTATCTTCAACGTAGGTTTTAAAAGCTTCATACAGTTTTTTATTGTTACTTATATTATCAACATAAAATTCTCTGACTTTTTTAACGCTATCATGAGCCATATCCCGCATAGCCTTATCTGGATGAAGATGTTCCATAACGCCAAAAAAGTTTGATTTAATCTCTAAATTTGAACGTGCAACTAAATCATCAAGCGCTTTTGCGGTATTTTCAAAGGTGCGCTTTTCAGCTGGTATCGCAATGATTTGATTAATGCTGCTTTGTGCTTCTTTTAAATAGTGCGCCGTTTCCTGCTTGATTTGATCAGGAGTTATTGGAAAAAGATTTTTAACATCTGCAACTGATTTGATTTTTTCACTGATCATTCGTTCATCCCTGGGGCGCGCACAAAAACCCAATGTTAGCGTTAAACAACTCACAATTATCACCATGGAAATAATTCTTGTATTCATTGCTCTCCGATAAATCCGATACATTAACAATAGTATATAAAGTATAGCTAAAATATGATGGAATAAAAATTACCATGACCAGCACTAATATATTCGGCCGTTTTAACCCTCAAGCCCCTTTAACTCTTGCCACTCACTTCGCAGTTGAATCGCTGTTTCAAAATCAAGCTTTTCTGCAGCTTGGATCATTTGGGCTTCAAGTTCAATAACGCGTTTTCGTATCTCCTCTTTACCTTTTTGCGCAGCTTCTTTTTTCTTTTTGCGTTTATTGAGCGGTGATGCCTCGGCAATCAATTTTTGTAGATTGGTAATACTTTTCGTTACTTCCCGTTTTACCGATTCAGGCGTTATGCCATGCTTTTCATTGTGATCTTGTTGGATTTCACGGCGACGACTACTTTCAGCAAGAGCAGTACGCATTGATTTTGTTTTTTTATCTGCATATAAAATCACTTTGCTTTCGGTATTCCGCGCTGCACGCCCCATTATCTGAATTAAAGAACGTTTATCACGTAAAAAACTTTCAATATCAGCATCCATAATGGCCACCAGCGCTACTTCAGGCAAATCGATTCCTTCGCGCAACAAATTTACGCCAACCAAACAATCAAAAACACCAAGGCGCAATTTTTGTAATAATTCGGTACGCTGCGGCGTTTTGAGATCGCTATGTAAATAGCAAACCTTAATGTGTTGATCTTCAAGATAGCGAGCTAATTGCTCAGCGAGCTTTTTGGTCAGCACCATAACAAGCGAGCGATAGCCCTTTTTTGTTGTTTTTTTTATTTTATCAATCAAGTGTTCCATCTGACCAACACGGGAATGTATCTCAACTTCTGGATCCAATAATCCCGTTGGCCGAATTATTTGTTCAACCACCTGATCTGAGTGCGCAAGCTCATAATCACCCGGCGTTGCTGAGACGAAAACAACATCATTAAAATAACGCTCAATCTCATCAAACTTAAGTGGCCGATTATCAAATGCGGATGGTAAACGGAATCCAAACTCAATCAATGATTTTTTTCGTGATCGATCGCCTGCATACATCCCTCGAAACTGCGGAATAGCGATATGAGATTCATCAATAATTAATAAAAAATCTTTCGGAAAGAAATCAAACAAACAAGAAGGTGCTTGCCCCGTTTTACGCCCATCAAAATGAATAGAATAGTTTTCAATGCCGGAGCAGAACCCAATTTCACGCAACATCTCAAGATCATGGGCTACCCGTTTTGAAAGTCGCTCTTTATACAGTGGATTTTCCACCTGCGGTAACCACTGCTCAAGCTCTGCATTGATACTTGTAATTGCTGATTCTTTTTTGGCATCTGTCGTTACAAAATGGCGTGCAGGAAAAATAATAGTATTATCAAGATCCATAAGAACTTCATGATTATGTTTATCAACCCATTGAAGCGATTCAATTTCGTTACCAAAAAGCTCAATACGTAGTTTTTCTTTCTGATAGGGAAGATTCACTTCAATTGTATTGCCAAGCACTTGAAATGTGCCTGAAGAACGTTGAACTTCATTGCGCGAATACTGAATAAAAATAAGTTGACGAATTAAATCCATCCGGCTGATCTTTTGGCCAACTTTTAAAGAAAACGCCAGGTTGCGATAATCTCCTGGATCACCAAGTGAATAAATACTCGATACAGAGGCCACCACGATCACATCATTACGGTTTACCAGTGATGCCGTTGCTTCCACGCGCAACCGTTCAATCTCGCTGTTTATTTTCGTTTCTTTGGGTACATAAATATCTTGTGCCGGCAGATAGGATTCTGGCTGATAGTAATCATAGTAACTCACAAAATAACAAATTTTATTTTCCGGAAAAAAAAGAGAAAATTCTTCGTAAAGCTGTGCAGCCAACGTTTTATTAGGCGCAAGTACGAGCACTGGTTTGTTTTGCTTGGCAATTACTTGTGCCATCGTATACGTTTTTCCGGATCCCGTGACCCCTAAAAAAGTTGAGCGGCCTGGACGGCCGCTCATTAATTTTTCAATTGCTTCTGGCTGGCCACCAGCCGGATTAAATGGGGCGTGAAGTTTAAAAGTCTTTTTCACTTTCTAACTCTGCGTTTCAGGAGGTAATTGATATTCTTCGCACTCAAGTAATAGCTTATCATTTGCCGCACGAATTGCATCATATAGCCCTTGGTCGCCGGGATGATAAGAATCATAATTGATTTCCACATTGCTTCTATTAGCTAAATTTCCGGTAGATACAATGGCAAGCGGGCCCTTTTTGGTATCACGAACAATAGATTTTCTATGCTGTAATTGAGGAAACTTGCCAAAAACTAACTGTTTTTTATCTTCATTAAAAATGTAAACTTTAGCTTTATCTCCACCAACTTTTTTAACTCGGTTTAATAAATCTTTATGTTTCAGAGCCGATTTATCTAAAAAGAATCGCATAGCGGGCTGCTTACCTTTGCCGCATTTTTCAAATACTTTTTCTATCGAGGATACAAATTCATCGCTATCAAATGTCATTGAGTTAATATCCACGCTATTTTGATTATCAGCTTCTGTGAATAATTTTTCTAAACGCTTACCTTTTGAGAGATTCAAGTCAAAGGCACC
>SDBT01011469.1_pt1 | contig 14252 bp, 12 predicted proteins | sample 2277101 | NCBI WGS metagenome assembly SDBT01 (sample SAMN10404973, study PRJNA504765) | marine sediment metagenome | isolation source: marine sediment core GS10_PC15, 103 cmbsf | place: Arctic Ocean: Southern Knipovich Ridge | collected 2010 | reverse complement strand
TTTACAGCAACGGTCGGACGGAACTGGACGCCCGGGTGCGAATCGTCATCGGGGCCGACGGCTTCGCCGCGCTGCCGACCGTTTCCCAAGCAGAGACCGATTCAACGATCACGGCCATTCGCTCGAAGCGGGGGAGCCAATTTGTCGAGCAGCTCGCATGGCGGCAGGCCGCAAGGAAGAAGGGCGAAGGTGAGCGGATCGGTTCCTGCCACGCCCAACAGCGTCTGAGTCGGCAGATCGACGACCGAATCGCCGAGGTGATCGATCGGGCGAACGAGGCATTCGGCGACACGTTTCGCAATCCGCTCGTCGATCGCAATCTCTACCCGCGGCAACTGCACGTCGACAGCACGGCGACCTCGCTGCGCGTCGTTGCCTTGATGGCCAATCGGTCGCAATTGGCGGCTCCCACCGCTCCGCCGGAGTTGCCCGAGAGATTTGACATGGCCCTTCGGGTGCATGAGTCGACGGTCAATAATCTGGCCGACGGGTTTTTTTCCGGGATGATGTTCACTGACGAGCGAATTCGCCGTATGGCCACCGAACTGCTCGGCGAGACACCCGACGCGCTGATGCGAAACGGGGAGCAAGAGCCCTGGGCCATCACGTTCGCGCGGAGCCGGCCGATGTCGGTGACCTTTGCCGACGATAAGATCACGCTGACGATTTGCGGGCGGAGTTTCCAGCAGGGCGACACGCGGCATCGAGGCATGGACATTTCGGCCGTCTACGAGCTCGTCGAGACACGCGAGGGTTTCAAGGCGATCCGCCAGGGTAAACTACAGGCCTTTCCGCCGGGATTCAAGCCGGGAGAGGACAAGTTGTCCGCACAACAGACCGCCACGCGACGGATGATCGGGCGGCGATTCGGGAAGTTCCTTGTCAAAGAATTCGTATTCGACGGATTCACTCCGCCGGGTAATCTTCAGAAGGTCGGCCGGATGCGGCCGGTGGTCATGACGTGTCGAGACGGCTGGCTAAGCGTGGCATTCAAGGTGGTTCCGTAGCGTAGCTACCACAGTCTACAGCCGGTCGAGCAGGAATCGCTCGGGGCGGCGTTTCAGGCGGGTGAACCAGGGCTCCTGCTCGGGTTGGATCGGACAAACCAGGATGCTGGTCAGCCCGGCGAGCCGGCCGGCGATCACGTCGGCAAACAGTTGATCTCCGACCATGGCCGTCCGCCGGGCGTCGGCCCCCAGTTTCCGCAGGGCGGCCCGACAGCCAAAGGGGAACGGCTTCAGCGCGGTCGCCACATAGGGCAGATCGAGTGACTGGGCCAGTCGGGCAATTCGCGGGCCGCGCCCGTTCGAGACCAGACACATACCGATCCCCGCCGAGCGAAGCTCCGCCAGCCAGGCAGCCACCTCGGCCGAGACCGACTCGTCCCGATAGGCCTTCAGCGTGCAATCCACGTCCAGCAGCAGCGTGTTCAGGTCGAGTTGCCCGAGCCGCTCGAGGGTCAACTCGCAGACATCGTCGACTCGGACGTGGGGAGTCAGGAAACGGAGCATGCGATGTCCTAGTGGGGTGATCAGACTATATCCAACGCAACCGTTTTGGGCCGGGCGAGGATTCCGACTGCCCATGAGATAACGAGCACGATAGCCGTGAGCATACTGCAATCGCGACGGAATGGAAAGCCCCCCTTGCCGGTCGACGGACCCCGAGCGTACCGATGTTTCGCCGCCGTGCTATCCACCCATGGCGACTTCCGCGGGAACGTCGAACTCGTCCAGCGTCCCCAACGGCGGCGTGCGGAGATACTCCGTGGTCTGGACCTTTCGGGTAAAATCGTCGAACGCCCGGGTTACCTGCTCTTCGGTCAAATCCAACTCGGCGGCCGTCTCGGCAGCGGGAACTTCGTGTTCCCAGGCATACCAGAGCAGATCGAGGGTCTCGAACGGCAGACGGTAGAAGAACTCCTCCTGAGTGCTGCCGCCGCTGTAGGTGTCCGAGGTCGGAGGGCGGTCGATAATACTCTGGGGTATGTCGAGATAGTCGGCCAACTGATAGACTTGCGTTTTGTAGAGATGGACGATCGGACAAACGTCCATCGCACTGTCGCCGTACTTGACAAAGAACCCCAGATCGTGCTCGTTCTTCGGCGGGGTGCCGATCACTGCGTAGTCGCGCAGTTCGGCGTGGTAGTAGAGCATGGAGACGCGGCTGCGCTGTTTGAAGTTCGACGCCGCCACGATCTGACGAAACTGGGCCGGCGGGAGACGCTTCTTCTTCTCTTCGCCTTCCGGGCTGATGATCGTCACACTGAAGAAATTCAGCGTGCCGCTCTCCAGCAGCGCGCCGGGCAACGTGATCTTGACCTTGTAGGTGCTATCGTACTCGGGGAAGACGGCCCGGACTGCCTCGTCGCGTCGGCGATAGCAGTCGAAGCCCAGCAGCGGCCCGGTCATATCCTCGACGATCGGCGTCGCGCCGAATTGGGCACACACTTCACGTCCCAGTTGAGCACTTTCCGGGCTGGATTCCATCTCGGGTAGCAAGAGGGTCAGGAGTCGCTTGGGCTCGAAAGCCCGGGCGGCCAATGCGAGCACCACGGCCGAATCGATACCGCCGCTGACGCCGAGCACGCCGCCGCGCCGTTTCAGCACGTCCATCACATTGTGGCGAAGTCGGTCGACGATGCGTTCGGTTTCCTGTTGCGGATCGAGTTTCAGGATGTCGCGATGAAATGTGGCCATGGGTTGTTCTCCGAAGGTTGTTCTTGTTGGTTCAATTCGGGCGACGCTTCGGCGGACATGGTGCCGCGCGTCACCGTCTTGATATGGTCGTTGTCGCCAACCGCTGGCGGCGGGTCAAAGTGGGTCACAAAGCGTTGATGCACGATTTGCGTGGAAAGGACGCCGGCCAGTGCCATGTCGTCCGTCTCGCCGATCGTACCGAATCGTTGAATCTTCTTGGTAAGCATTTGCACGGCTCGGGGCTGGAAGTATCCCGCGGCTTCCAATTCGCTCGGCGAGAGCATATCGGCGACCCAATCGAGCGGCTTGCCGTCGGGGAAAAAGCTGGCGTGGATCGGGGCCCGATAGGGACGCTTCGGTCGAGACCAGACGGCCTCGGGGAGCAGGTCGCGCATGGCCAGCTTCAAGACGTGTTTCTCGTTCAGCCCGCTCAGCTTCAGCCGCGGTGCAAGAAGGTTACAGAACTCGACCACGTTGTGGTCCAGGAACGGGAACCGTCCTTCGACCGAGTGGGCCATGGCCATGCGATCGCCTTGCGAGCAGAGCAGATATTCCGGCAGAAAGACGGTCGCTTCGAGGAATTGGGCCTTCGCTAGATTGCTATAGTGGCCGAAATCCTCCGGCAAACCGGGACTCTCCGACCCGATCGCCTCGCGCAGACCGTCGGAGAATAGCCGCCGCGAACGGCTCGTGTTGTTCCAGCGGATGTCGTGCGAGTAGGTTTCGCGGGCAACGTCGGTCAATCCCTGTCCGAAGAACCTCCGCAGATAGGCATTGCCACCCGATGCCAGATCGCCCACGTAGGGATAGAGCCGATCGAGCAGGGCGGGGCGGGCGTCTGACTGCGGCTGTCGGGCCCAGAATCGCCGAATCTTTGCTTCCTTGAAGATATTGTAGCCGGCCAGAAACTCATCGGCCCCTTCGCCGGTCAAGACGACCTTGAAGTTCTCGTCGCGGACCAGTTTCGAGAGCAAGTAGAGCGGTGCCGGCGATGTCCGCATGATCGGCGTCTCGGTGTGCCAGATCACGTCGGGAAAGACCCGGCCGATGTCGGCGTGCGTGCAGGTGATCCTATGATGGCGGGTGTCCAGATGGTCGGCCATTTGGCGCTGGAAACCGCTCTCGTCGAAGGCCTCGTCGGCAAACCCGATCGAGAAGGTCTCCAGCCGATTGCCCGTATAGTGGCGGATCAAGGCGGTGATGGCCGAGGAATCCAAACCTCCGGAGAGATAGGCCCCGACCGGCACATCGGCCCGCAGTCGGAGCCGGGTCGCCTCGACCAATTTCTCTCGCAGCGCCTCGGCCGCCTCGTGGACATCGCGATAGGGCTCGGTGCCGGCCGTGGGAAACGACGGCTCCCAGTAGCGTTCGATGTGCGTCTGCCCATCCGATTTCCGCAGCATCCAATGGGCCGGCGGCAACGTGCGAATCCCCTCGAACGCCGTCCGCGGCGAAAGGGGGCTCCAATAGGTGAAAATCTGGTTCAGCGCCACCGGATCGAGCCGGGCCGTAACAGCCGGATGCGTCAAAATCGCCTTGATCTCCGATGCGAATACCAGGTGCCCGTCTTGATGCGTATAGAACAACGGCCGGATTCCACACCGATCTCGGGCAAGAAACAGCTCCTCGCTTGTCTCGTCCCAAATCGCAAACGCAAACTGGCCGTTGAGCCGCTTGACACACTCGGGGCCATATTGCTCGAACAGATGTAGGATCACTTCGGTATCGGACCGCGTCGTCAGCCGATGGCCTTGCGAGATGAGTTGCTCGCGCAGCTCGATGTAATTGAAGATCTCGCCATTGAAGACGATCCATTGACTTCCGTCTTCGTTGGCGATGGGCTGTTGTCCGCCGGCCAGATCGATAATGCTCAGCCTTGCATTGCCCAAGGCGACGTTACCCCGCCGGCCGCCGAACAGATAGACGCCGAACTCATCAGGGCCCCGATGGCGGATAGTGCCGAGCATTCGGCGGAGCAGCGGCTCGTCGATTACCTCATCGTGCCCCCGGCTGCATGCGCCAACGATTCCACACATGGGTGTCTTTCCCGTTCCGGTTCTTTTGGCCCCAGGCCTTACACCAGCATCTTCTTGCGGATTTTTCCCGTGGTGGTCTTCGGCAACGAGTCGACCAGTTCGACGTACTTCGGGACCATGTAGTCTTCCAGATTGGCTTGGCAATGGCGTAATATGTCGCGCTCGGTCACGTCGCCGTCGGGACATACCACTAGGGCCTTGACGGCCTGGCCGAGTATCTCGTCGGGCACACCGATCACGGCCGCTTCGAGGACGCCCGGCAGATCGTACAACACGTTTTCAATCTCTTTCGGCGCCACTTTTTCGCCACGGCTCTTGATGATGTCGTCCTTGCGGCCGACGAAGTAGAAGAATCCCTCGTCGTCCATCCGCAACAGGTCGCCGCTGTAGCAAACCCGTTCGTCGGGTGCGGGCCCGGGGCGAAAACGCTCGGCCGTGGCCTCGGGGTTCTCCCAATAGCCTCGCATCACATGGCCGCCGCGGATCACCAATTCGCCGACCTCATCGGGCCCCAATCGGTTATCGTCGTCGTCGACCAACCAGACTTCCGTGCCGGGGATCGCGATGCCGATCGATTCGGGGCGACGGTCCACTTGATCCGGCGGAAGGTAGAGTGCCCGCTTGGTCTCCGTCAGGCCGTACATCGAGTAGAAAGCCGTCTCGGGGAGCATGTCGCGAAGCTGCTTGATGTGGCTCGGCGGCAGGGCGGCAGCCGCGCTGGTGATGTAACGCAAGTGGCTCAGGTCATAGGAGCTCAAGTCCATCTGCAGGAGGATGGCAAACATGGTCGGCACGCCCGGGAATCCGGTAACCCGCTCGGATTCTATCCGTTTAAGGATTTGAGCCGGGTAGGCAAACGAACGCTCCAGGACCAGCGTCCCGCCGAACTTGAACGTCATAAGTAACTGATACAACCCATAGCCGAACGACAGCGGTAAGGCACAGAGCACGACGTCGTCGGCCGTGTTTTCCAAATAGGTGATGACCGAGGAAGCGACGAACGTGACGTTATCGTGCCCCGACATAACGCCCTTCGGATCGCCACTGCTGCCGGACGTATAGATCAGACAAGCCAAGTCTTGGTCGGTCGTCGTTCGTGTCGGTCGAGTCGCCGGGTAGGCGGTCTGAATCTCGTCGAAATCGAGCAGGCCCGGTTGCCCTTGCATCGTGGGGGGAGGTGCCTGTCCGGTAAGAATCACGGTCTGGACCCAGGGTGTTTGCAGGGCCGCATCGGTTACCATGGTCGCCTGGCGGCCAGGTGCGAGAAGAGCCGTGGCCCGGCTTTCGTCGACCAGATGAGTTAGCTTCTCCGCTTTCGTCGTATGGTTGACGATCACGAACACGGCTCCGGCCTTCAGCGCGGCGAAGATCCCCACGACCAGTTCGACACAGTTGGGCAGATACAGGACCACGCGGTCGCCGTGCTTCACGCCATGATCCTGCAACGCATTGGCCAGACGGTTGGCCATCGCGTCGACTTCGGCGTAGCTAAGCCGCCGGTCGCCATAGACCAGGGCCGTCCTATCTGGGATACGCTCGGCGCTCTGCTCGAGGAAGTCGTTGACGATCAGCATCCTTACTCCCCCACCGAAACGGCGGCTGATGTTTTGTCGTTGATATAGGCGACAATCCGGTCGACCGAGTCGAAGTTGTCCGGAACGATCTCCTCGTCGCGGATTTGGACCCCGAAAGTCTCCTCGACGAAGGAGATCAACTCCAGGACACCGGTTGAATCGACCACACCGTTTTCCAGCAACGAGACATCGTCGGCCATGTCGAAACTGTCACTGCTTAACAGGAAATTCTCCGCGAGGAACTGGCGGACTTGCTGGCGTGTTTCCATCATTTTTGTCCTTACTCCGAGGCGCGTGCTCGGCGGCCGATCGACCGATCAGCCGTGCGAGAATGGGGAGGATATGCGCAAACATAGCATGGCCCGAGGCGATCCCCTGGAATTTCCACGCGAGAATCAGTGTCCGAGGGGGGCCGATTGAATGCTATGATTGGATTAGATCAGCATGGTCCGGCTGTGACGCTGGACCGATTCGCGATGGCCTCGATACGGAGTTGCTTGCAATGAGTTGCGTTGAGTTGGAGCCTGCATTGAACGACGGTCCCACGTTGGCCGCCCTATGCGACTTGGCCGAGCAGGCTGCCCTGGCCGGCGATCGGCGCATGCGTGAGTCGATATTCGCCCAAAGGATCGCCGAGGTTGCCCGAGAGCGGGGCCCCGAGACGCGGGCCGATCTGCTGCGCAACGTCCTTGGGAGAATGGTCGCCCAAAACGCCGAGAAGATCGACGCGCTGAACTACCCCCGGAACCTACGGGCCCTAGTACATGCCGAGTTTCAGCGGATTGCCGACTCGCTGAAAGACGCCACGCCACAGTCGCTCGACCTGGAGCATTACGCGATGCGAGCCGATCTTCGCATTGCCTGTTTCTCGCGGATCCCCGCCGGCGTGTCTCACCTGGAATCATGCACGATCCCGCGAAGTCTCGCCTATCGAGGCGGCATTAGGCAAGCGGCCCGTTTCTTGAAGATGCTCGGACGAACCGGCGGCGTGGGGCCATTCTACGGCAGCCACGTGGCCACGGACATCGCCGCCCACCCCATGGCGTTCCTCCGCCGCTATACGCCGGCTACGCGGAAAGAAGTCTACCGCAACGTGGCGGCCTGTCTCGAGATGAATCCGTCTCATCGCGGGCTGGTCTCGGCCTCGTGGTGGTTCGACCCGGAAGTGACCGACACCAATCGAGTCTTGGCGAAGCTGGGCGAAACCATGCTGCAAAATGGCGCCTTCTTGTTCCGCTACAAGAGTGATGCCGACGCCATGCACAACGCCTTGGTCAACTCGCCGGCAAGACAGAAGCTATACGACCAGGGAAAGTATACACCCACGACCTACTTCGTGGTTTGGCCGCGCGACGCCCTGCTCGCCTGGGCAAAAACCGGGGGTTGACGTCGCCCGCCGAACCGCTCATTGGCCGTGCGAAAATCAACCGATCTTCGCCCGAGCAGTGCAGAACCGGTCGAGTTGCTCGGGATCCGGCTCGATGCCTAGCCCCGGCTCGGACCAGAGCGAGACGCGCAACTTGCCGTCCGTTTCATCTCGAACGGGAAGCAGCGGCTCGGCCAGATCCTCTTGCAGCATGGCGCCCGAGTCGAAATAGTCGGCCGGATAAGTGCAGTTCTCCAGCGAGGCCAGGGCGAGTCCGATCCGCGACCCGAGGGCACTTTGCGGCATGGCACCGGCCCAGCAAGTGACCTTGGCCGACCGACACGCCTCGTGGATCGCGACCGCCGAGGTAAGTCCCCCGACGCGGCCCGGCTCGAGGTTCATGAACTGGCAGCTTTGCAACTCGATGGCCACCTCGGCCTGGTCGGGTGTCGTGATACTTCGGCCCAGGCCGATCGGCGTGTTGATCGTATCCCCGGCCATGGCGTGTCCGACCAGATCGTCCGTGGCGAAGGGCTGCTCGATCATTTCCAGATGGAAGTCGTCGAGCCGGCAGAGCATCTCCATATGCTGAAGCCCCAAATCGGCGTCGCAGTCGATATGGAGCATCTCGACGGGAAACTCCTTGCGAACGAAGTCGACCATCTGGATGTCCCAGCCGGGGCGGAACATCAATTTCACTCGGGCAAAGCCATCCTGAAATGCCCGACCGACCGCTTCGATCAGCTCGTCGATCGTCTCCATCCGGTCCAGCGTCGTGCCGAGCTCGACGGCTTGCCGCTTTCCGCCGAGCAGCTCGTGCAACGGCTTCTCCTGCCGACGCGCGTTGAGATCCCACCAGGCCGTATCGAGCGCCGCCTTGGCGAACCGATTTCCTTGGAAGGGCTTCAACTGTTCGGCGATCTCGTCGGCCGTGTCGATACTCTGGCCCTGGATAGCCGGAGCGAGCCAATCGCTGAGGCAGCCGAACACCCCGGCCGTCCAATCCGCATGGCCCAACGGCCCGTTGCCCGGGGCGGCCTCACCCCAACCGACCGTCTGTCCGCTTTGCATCCGCAAGAGCACCGTCTCGAGCGTCTCGAAACTTCGGTGGCTTGTCTGCTGCGGTTGCCGCAATGGTAGGGCAACGTGAAATACCTCGATCGAGTCGATTTTCATGGCGTTGTATGGGGCGGCTATGTTCGGGAAGTTGGTCGCTCAGGGATAGCCCTAATTGTCGCCTTCGAGCCACCGGCGGTCAAGGTGCCCGTTTGAAGACGCGCGGCACGGTCGACCAGAACCAGATCGCGATCATCGGCTGGGACATTTTTACGCCCGAGCGCGAAGGCGCCGGCGGCCTGTTGTCGATGTTACTGAGCACAACCTGGACCTCGCCGATGGAGCCCTGGCCCGGCAGCGACGAGTGGTACATCTCGACGTACGCCATGCCCATGAGCGACGGCGGCTCTTGGTGGCTCTATTATCGCGACCTCGGCGCGGGCCGATTCGAGCTAGGCGCCCCCCCGTTTCTCGACCCGGCCACCGTCCCCCAATACGAAGTCACCGACAACCGGCAACGGACGTGGACCTTCTCGCAACCGTTTCTGGTGATCCCCGAGCCGTCGATGGTTGGGCTGGTGGTTGGGTTGCTGGGGGGCGTTGGCGTGTACGGCGCGTTGTCCCGAAGTCGGGTAGCTCAGGTTCTCGAACCTGAGCGTCTGAAAGACGCAAGAGGTTGGTGAGGATGGGTTGCCACATGGGTAACGTCTCGCCGCGACAACGGCCCGCGTTCAAGAACGATCCTACTCGCTAAAGCTAGGTGCCGTCGCTTTTCAATCGACGGGCTCCCTTGCGGTCAAATTCGAATTCTGTTCCATTTGGCCCCAATCTGAGCTTTGTACTCGCGCCCAGCAGAGCCGATCCTATCGACTCGTACGGATGCTTAGGTACTGAGTCGTCGTTCTCGGGCGTAAAGAGGTGCCTTGTAAGTCGCTCGATCAATTCTGGTGGGATTGGCTGGTCCTTGAACTCCTCTTGCCATTGGAAGACGAGTTCCACGAACCAACTGGCTCGGTCAAAGTCCAGTTCCATCCGTTTCAGCCGGAACTCTTCATTCGCTCGCCGCTGGAACCAGTGGGTGTTCCACCTTGCGTAATAGATCCCCGTGGCTACGAACAGCATCGCGAAAACCCCCTGCTTGATTGACACGGTGACAAACTTGGCTGTGTCAGAAACTTGAACGCTCTGATAGAGATACACTCCTGCCGCCGTGCCAAACAGGGCCAACAATGCGACGGAAAGGACATGGATGATTATCCGAAGCCGCTTGGTGCTCGTAGTAATCTCAAACTGCTCGCTCCATTCCTTGAACGTCTTCTTCAAGTCCTGTCGAACCTGACGTCGTTCGCCCTTCGCCGCTTGGAGATTCAGGTTCTCCTCGCGCTGGTCTAGCTTGGACTTCAAGCTCTCTAGTTCTTCTTCGCGTTCCTTCAATTTGGCGTCTAGCGACTCCTCCTTTGTGCGGTACTTTTCATCAATCCGTTTGTCCTTTTCGTCAAGCTCAGCATCTCTGCGCCTTCGGGCATCTTCAACGTCCCTTGTTAGATTCACCACCAGTCCTTCGAGCTGTGTGAGCGCCACATCCCTTGCCTCGAAGTGTCGCTTCGAGTCTTCACCCAGATAGTCCGTTAGTGCATTTGTCGAGAACTTTCCCAGATGTTTCTGGGCGAACGCCACCAACCCCGCGAACGCCAGAGGCGCAGGAGCCGGGCCACCGACAAGGTCTACAGTCACCTTGTCAAATGGTGCGGTGTTATCCATCCTGCTGTTACCGGGGGCGTGTCGCTCTATGGTTATCTTGCCGACGGCTGTTTCGACGCTTACTTGGCGAAACAAGCGGACGTTCTCGCCCGCAAGACTCTCTAGCTCAGCGTCGGATGCGATGGCATCAGCGGCGACCGGCCGTTTCTCGCCAAAGAGATAGGTGAAAACGAATTCCTGGCACTCTGGAGTATTGTCGCCATCGGCATGCATTGCTTTCAGTGCTTCCAGCATTTCCCGGTCGCTGGATCGAATGACGTTGAAGATCGCGGGTTCCATGGCTGAATCTCGCTCAGTAGTAAGTCTTGTTACAGCCCGCACTGCAGAAACAGAAGGACGGGGCAGGCGCGACTAACAGGAATAGGCGCAAAACGTGTACCTATTGACAGATAGCATCCTACGGATTGGATACCGAGGTGTCAACAATTGGGCGATAAAGAGGCGGAGATCTTGCCGAGTAGCCGGTGGGCTCCCGAATACGGGTGTTTGGAGGATGCGAGAGGCATCTGTCTTACCCAAAACCTCCTGCCGCTGCGCGGCCCAGGTTCGAGAACCTGGGGCACCCGGCCAACCCCGAAACGGCCCTGAAGACCACTTCTCGGAATCCTGCTCTTGGGGTAGAATCGATCGGTTAGGTCCTGTTGGCGGGGACGGGGTCGGCGTGCAGGGAGGCGATGGCTATGAAATCCGAGACGAACGACGGCAATTGGCGGGCCATGTGGCTGCCGGCCCTTGTGCTGGCGGGCGTGCTGTTCGTCTATCCGATGGTGCTGGGCATCCCGCTGCTGGACCCGGATGAGGGACTGCATGCGGCGATCGCTCAGGAAATGGTCGAGTCGGGGGACTGGGTTACGCCGAAACTGCTCGGCGAGCCGTTCCTCGATAAGCCGATCCTCTACTTCTGGGCCGAGGCCCTGTCGCTAAAACTGTTCGGTATGGTCGAAGCGGCCGTCCGGCTGCCGGGACTCATGTTCGGGCTGCTCGGGGCGCTGACTACGGCCATCGTCGCATGGCGAATGTTCGGCCGGACCGCCGGCTATGTGGCCGGGCTCTTCTATGCCACCACGATCCTGCCCACCGCGTTGGCTCAGGCGGCTGCCCACGATGTGGCACTGGTCCCTTGGATCAATCTCGCTCTGCTGCTCTTTTGGGAGTCGGATCGAGCGACCTCGCGAAGGGCGGCCCTCGGATATACGCTGGCCATCGGACTGCTGCTCGGGCTGACCTGCCTGACGAAGGGGCTCGTCGGCGTCGCCATGGTCGGGCTACCCTATGGGGCCTATCTGATCCTCACTGGCCGATTGACTCTCGCCGCATGTCTCCGAGGAACGGGTGCCCTGACGATCGCCGCCTTGGTTGCCGCCTTGTGGTACATCCCTGTGGAACTGCGCAATCCGGGCTATCTTCACTACTACATCGTCGAGCGCCACTTCCTCGGCTTTGCGACCGACACACAACAACATAGCGGCCGACCCTGGTGGTATTACCTGCCGATCGTACTGGCCGGAGGGTTGCCCTGGATTGGCTATCTGCCGATAACGATTCGCGACGGGTTGACCCGATGGAAATGGGCCGCACGGCGAAAAGCAATCGAAGGGCGTCGACTTCACAAGCTCGGTTGGAAGCTTCGGGCCTGGTGGAAGCCGCTCGGGGATGATCCGCACCATGGGGCGACCGTCCTGTTGTGGTGCTGGCTGCTCGGTGGGCTGTTCTTCCTGTCGACGTCCAATTCCAAAATGGTGACCTACGTTTGGCCGATCTTTCCCGCGATGGCCATTCTGGCGGCGCAAGCCTGGGCACGGCTGATCGAGGGCACGCTGACCGAACGGGCCCTGCGATCAATGTCTCGGACATTCGTGCCCAGTTGTTTGGCCGCCCCGGTCGTCTTGCCGATCGTGATGGGCGTTTTGCAATGGAATGGGGCGAAATGGAATCTGCCGCTCGACCTTTCGATCGCCGCATGGAGCATTATCGTGGCCGCGGCCTTGGCGACTTGGGTGCCGTTGTGGTTCTGGCGAGCCGGCCGGTTCCGCACGACGGTGTCGGCCTGCTCGCTGACGATTGCCGTCCAGTTCGCGGTGATTATGACGTTTGCCCTGCCGTCGGTCGCTCCGAGCAAGTCGGCGAAGGAGTTGGCGGCCCACTTCAACCGCGCAGGGGAGATGCCCGCCGAGGTGATGATCGCCGACGAGCGGATCGCCTCGGTGCTCTTCTATTTGGATCCGGAGATTCGAGCCGGCTTGCGGCCCGGGCAACTTCGCCGCGTTGCGATGAGCGAACATCCGCGGCTGAACCCGGGGGCCATGCTGGTGCTGCCGGAGCGCAAAGTGGAACAGGCGGCCCGTTACTACGAGTTGGACAACGTCCCCTATCAGTCGGTCGGGATCCACCGGCTTTATCGTGCCACTCAGCTAGACAGGCGCGCGATGACGGCGGCTACCGAGTTGGATAGGAAGTTGCGATAGGTCTGTAGTGCCCCGAATCATCGGGGCTGACTCATCGCGAGATCAAATCCAACGCAAGACCGCATCAGTGCGGTCACTACGAACCACTCTCTGGGGCAGCGCTGCGCTATGCCCCGGCCACCCGATGTGCTACGAACTTACTCGGCCGGCTGGTCGTCTCCGACGGAGGGGACGACCCAGACCTTCAACTCGCCGTTGATCTCGTGGCCGACGTGAACCTTGACCGTATAGAGGCCCAGTTCCTTCAGCGGGCCGGTCAGGCGGATCTGGCTTTCGGCGATGTCGATTTCGGCGCGTTTTAGTGCGTTGGCGATTTCCGGCGCCCCGACGGAACCATAGAGATGGCCCTCGTCGTTGGCCTGGGCCTCGATGGTGAGGCTTTGCTTGCCGAGATTCGCGGCCAGGACATGCAGATCGGCCAGTCGAGCCCGTTCGATGGCCGCGAGTTCCTCGCGATGCTTCTCGACCATCCGCTTATGATGGGTCGTAGCGACCGTGGCTAACCCCTGTGGCAGGAGGTAGTTGGTCGCGAAGCCGGGGCGAACCTCGACGACATCGCCTTGCCCGCCAAGATGCTCGACATGCTGGATCAACAGCAGCTCGATTCCCCCGTTAGAACCCCGGGGAAGCCGCTTGCTGCGATGAGGAACGTTTCGTTTCTTCTGGGCCTTGACCTTCATATTCAGTCCACCTGCTTCTTTCAATCAAACAACTAGAATGGGATGTCGTCGTCCGCCGCGGGTGGCGGCGGTTGCGAATTTTGGTTTTGTTGAGCTGGAGCCGGTTGGCTGTATTGATCGTCGGATTGCGCCGACTGTCCGCCTCCTCCGCCTCCTCCGCCGCCCCCACCGCCTCCACCGCCTCCACCGCCTCCACCGCTACGACCGCCGAGCATCTGCATTTTCTCGCCGATCACCTTTAGTTTCGACCGTTTCTGTCCGTCTTTTTCCCACGTATCGAGCTTCAACCGGCCCTCGATCAAGACGGACGAGCCCTTGCTGAGATACTCGCTGGCCACTTCGGCCGTTCTTCCCCAGAGGGTAACATCAACAAATGTCGTCTCCTCGACCCACTGATCATTACGTTTTACTCGATCGTTCACCGCCAAGCCGATATCGGTTACCGCCGTTCCGCTTGGGATATAGCGAAGTTCGGGGTCCCGGGTAACGTTTCCCACCAAGATCACGCGATTATAGCTTGCCATGGACGGGCTCCTTGATGCGGTGGACTACGAATCGTACGAGCCGACGCTCTCGCGCGAGGACGAGTCGGCCGGCCGAACCCCTATTGTTTAC
>SDBT01011467.1_pt1 | contig 14254 bp, 10 predicted proteins | sample 2277101 | NCBI WGS metagenome assembly SDBT01 (sample SAMN10404973, study PRJNA504765) | marine sediment metagenome | isolation source: marine sediment core GS10_PC15, 103 cmbsf | place: Arctic Ocean: Southern Knipovich Ridge | collected 2010 | reverse complement strand
TACCAAAGCAGGACTACTGCGGGGAGAATTGACAGGACTATGAGGAGTACTGTTTGCATGGGTAGAATTTATCAGTAATTGGTGAGGACGGCTAGTTGCGAGAAGGTGGTTTTTGTGTTATAATCAGGCAGGATAAATATATTTTATGAGTACGGAACCTATTCAAAAACTTATAGAAGGAAGCGAGGAATCGTCCACTTCGGAAGCAGACGGTTTAAGGATGGAAACTTCCAAACGTGTTGAAAAAGCTTTGAAAAAAGCCTTTAAAACGGGTGAATCTGTGCCTGTTTCCGGTGTTGGGATTCTTGATCCGGCCCGGGCTTACAGAAATTTGCAGGCGGCTCTTTCTCATGTGAAAAACATGACCGGCTTCACCGGAAAAGATCTTTATTTCAAGATGTTTGAAGGGAAAACCGTTGGTGAGGCCAAAGAAGGAAAAATTATAATTGATCCTATTATGCTGATGCATCCCGCGCATAGGCTTGCTCATGTAATCGTGCATGAATATTGCCATGGAAATGATGTGGAAAACGAAGGATTGGTGGAAGCCCGAACCAGGGCACTTATGCAGAAATCGGGACTACTGATCGAAGAAGGAGAGGAACTCAAAACCACTGAGGCTTATGACGCCGCTCTTACCAATTTTTATGAGTTTGTTGAGAAAGTAGCCGATGGAAAAGATATTTCTACGGTGGTTGAGGAGGTTTATCAGCTTTATTATTCCGGAAATTACGAGGCGATTTATGAAATGTATGAGGAAAAATGGCTGGATGGTTTGGAAAGCGATGAAGAAAAAGATAAAGAGTTTGAGTTTTTTAAAGCTGTTTTCCCCGAATTGAAGATTAAGAGGGGTAGTATATATGATGTTCGCGAAATTTAGACGATGAGGTGGACATAGTGATTATTTCTCATTATAATTTTCCCGTATCTAACCCTCTTTCCATATGAAAAAGTTTTTACTTCTTTTCCTAAGTCTTTTTATTCTGACTTCCGGTGTCGCGTCCGCTGTGACTCTTGAGGCGGGCGAAAATGTTGTTATTACAACAAATATTCTGGATGACGCTTATATTGTTGGTGGCAATGCGAATATTGAAGCTGATATTTTTGGTGATCTCTATATTGCCGGAGGTATCGTTACCATAAACGCCAAGATTCATGAGGATCTTGTTGTTGCCGGCGGGCGTGTGACTATTATCGGTGATGTGCTTGGGGATTTGCGTGTAATTGGTGGGCAGGTTGCGGTTTATGGAAATGTCGGTGATGATGTTGTGGCTATCGGCGGGCAGGTGGATATTGGGAAGGGTTCGGTTGTGGGTGGAAGTGTTCTTTCCGGAGCCGGTATTCTTACGGTTGATGGGGAAATCAAAGAAGATATCCGCGGAGGAATGGGGATGCTCCTTTTAAATGGCGTTGTCGGGAAGGATGTTATTGTGACTATTGAAGATACCATTAATATTTCTGATAATGCGAAGATACTTGGGGATCTGAAGTATTCCGCTTTGCTTGAAGCAAATATTCCCGATGGTGTCGTAAGCGGCGAAATTTTATTTAATCAATTTGAGGAAGAATCCGTACTGGAAAATATCACTTATGCTTTTTTTATATGGAAAATTTTGAGTTTCTTATCGGCTCTTATTCTTGCCGGAATTTTAGTATTGCTCGCTCCCAAAGCTCTTATCAGGGCCACCAAAATCACAAGTGAGAATATCCTCAAAACCTTTGGTGTAGGCCTTTTAACAATGATAGTTGCGATTATTGGCGCGATAGTTTTAATGGTAACCGTTGTGGGTGTTCCTGTTGGCTTGATTATTTTCGCTATATTGTTAATGGCGATATATTTCGCAAAAGTTTTTGTAGCGGTCTGGCTTGCCGGTTACGTTCTTAATTACAAAAAGAAAATTTCCAGGTGGAAATTGTTTGGAGTCATGGCCCTGGCAATGCTCGCTTATTATATTGTGGGTGTGATCCCTTATGTCGGCTGGGTTGCGAATTTGATCTTATTCCTGATTGGAATCGGAGCAATGGTCTTACTGAAAATAGAATACTTTAAGTTTATGAAGGAGAAGGGAATGGTTTAGATTTTTTCAACGAACTGTTTTGCTTCCTTTTTTGTTTTTATTTCGCCCTCTATTTGGGCGTGTCTGACTTTTTTCAGGATTTCGCCTATTTCTTTTCCGGGTTTAAGATCTGTGATTTTCATTACTTCGTCGCCGGTGATAAGTTGTTTCGGCATTAGTTTGAGCTTTGCGATTTCGTGGCGGTAGAGTTTTTTAAGGCCTTCATATGCGGAAAGGTCGAGAGGGATTATGCCCATTGCATCGGCACGATACAGTTCCAAGAGTTCTTCAAATCCCGGTTCCAAAAACCAATGTCGTTTTCTTTTGTCCGGCATTTCAAATAACGGCACTACCATCATGTGGTGGCGGACCAACCAAAAAACTCTGTCGATTGTTGCTTTGGGGAGTTTTAATTTGCGGAGAATTTTTTTTGCGATTTCAGAGCCTACTTCTGAATGGCTGTTATACCTGATTCGTTCTCCATCATCTGTAAATGTATCAAATTTACCTATGTCATGCAGAAGTGTCGCCCATTTTAGCGCTGGTGTAGGTGGTTTTTCTGTGAGCGGGTTTGGATCGATTTCTTCCTGAGTAATGGAATTTACTGCCATGAGTGTGTGATCCCAAACATCTCCTTCATTGTGATATTTTTTTGGTTGAGCGAGGCCTTTAAGCTTGCAGAGTTCCGGAATAATTAATTCCAGAGCCCTAATTTCAAATAATTCTTCAAATGCCTGTCCCGGAGTATCTGTCATTATCATTTTATTCAATTCGTCGCGGACTCTTTCTTTTGAAATTTTACTAATGAGTTTTACGTGTTTTTTGATCGCCTGATATGTATCGGGGTGATATTGCATGTTGTAGGCATTTTTGAATCTGATTGCTCGCAGAATTCTGAGGTGGTCTTCCAAAATTCTTTCTTCCGGATTGCCAATGAATCTGACTAATTTTTCTTCCAGATCTTTTTGGCCTCCTACATAGTCCAAGACTTTATCTTCTTGCGGATCATAAAAAAGTCCGTTAATGGTGAAGTCGCGCCGTTCCGCGTCCTCCTCCGCATTCGTAAATTCGACCGCGTCAGGTCTGCGACCGTCTGAGTATCCCGCGTCCGATCTGAAAGTCGCAATTTCGAAATGGTGCCCGTTTACGATCGCGAGAATCACTCCAAATTTTTTGCCTATCGGGATTGTGTGCTCAAGCAAGTCCTCTATTTCATCGGGTTTCGCCGATGTCACGATGTCAAAATCCTTCGGCTTAATTCCAAGTAGCATATCCCGAACACAACCGCCCGCCCAGTACGCCTCATGGCCGGCTTTTTTCAGAATTTCTATGATTTGGATTGAGGTTACTTTCATGTTTGTATTTTGTAAGCTCGCTTCGGCTCAGAACTGGCAAAGCCAGATTCTTCGCCTCGCTACGCCTTTGCGCCGTGCGCTCACTTTTTTAATTATACTGGAAAAACGGCTTTTTTACCAGTAATATGGGCTGGATGAATATTCTTGGAATTGAGACATCCTGTGACGAAACCGCTTGCTCTGTCGTGCGTGATGGGCGCGAAGTTTTGGCGAATATAATCGCTTCGCAGGTTGATATTCATGCTAAGACCGGAGGGGTTGTGCCGGAGGTGGCGGCGAGAGAGCATGTCGTTCACATGATTCCAGTTTTGGATGAGTGTTTGTCTGCTTCAGGATGTAGTTGGGATGAAATTGATGCTTTGGCTATCACCCAGGGACCGGGTCTTGTGAGTTCGCTTATTATTGGGACTGAGACCGCTAATGTGATTTCGTATGTTAAGAAAAAGCCTTTGATTCCGGTCCAACATATAGTCGGACATATTTATTCAAATTGGCTGGAGGTCGAAGAGGATATTGAGTTTCCAATTTTGATTTTGACTGTTTCGGGCGGGCATAATGAGCTGGTTTTGATGCGTGGGCATGGGCAGTTTGAAGTTTTGGGTGAAACTCGTGATGATGCCGCGGGTGAGGCTTTTGATAAGGTGGCAAGGATGCTTGGGTTAGGTTATCCGGGTGGGCCTGTGATTAGTCGTGTTGCAGAAAACGGGTCTGTTTCGGCTTATAATCTGCCTCGGGCCTGGCTTGAGAAAGGAAGCCTGGATTTCAGTTTTTCGGGACCTAAAACCGCAGTTCTTGATTTGATAAAAAAGCAAGGCCGGAATGATGATCAATTCAAAGCTGATGTTGCCGCTTCGTTCCAAGAGGCTGTTGTTGAAGTTTTGGCAGGAAAGCTAAAGAGAGCGCTGGATGCGAATCCTGAGGTAAAAGAGGTTCATCTTGCTGGTGGAGTTTCCGCAAATCTTCGTTTACGTGAGGTTTGTGGGAAAAAATTTGGAGATATAAAATTCAGATTTCCCGCGAAAATTTCATATTGTACCGATAACGCGGCAATGATTGCTTGTGCAGGATATTATTTATACAAAAAAGATGAGCATGGAGTGGCGAATATTGTGCCTACGACTTCGTTCTCTTTTTCCAGTTGAACTATTCAGAAAACATGGTAAGATTACAGGCAAGTGTCTTACCTTTAAATATGCCAAAAGAAGAAGAAGAAAAGTCGAAAAAGTATGAACCCTTTCGCACGCCAAAAGGCGTGCACGACATTCTCCCTGAAGATCACGAATTCCACACTTATATCAAAAAAGTGGTTCGCCACAGAGTAAGACAGGCTGGTTTTCGCCGCATATCTACGCCGATTTTCGAATATACCGAGCTTTTCAAAAGAAGTATCGGAGGCAGTTCAGATATCGTTTCCAAAGAAATGTACACGTTTGAGGACAAAAAAGGGCGCAGTCTTACTTTGAAACCGGAAGGTACAGCCGGAGTGGCGCGAGCTTATATTCAACATGGCATGAGTCAATGGCCGCAACCTGTTCTTCTTTATTATTTCGAGCCGCATTTCAGATATGATAAACCCCAGAAAGGTCGGTACAGACAGTTTTGGCAGTTTGGTTTTGAGATTATGGGGGAAAGTGATCCCGCGCTTGACGCTCAAGTAATCCAATTAGCAAATAGAATTCATGAAGACCTTGGAATTGCCGATCTTTTCAGCCTTCAGCTGAATACTATCGGTACTCCTGAGGCCAGGGAGAAATATATGCAGGTTCTTGAGGATTATTATGTTGGGAAGGAAAGGTCGCTTTGTGAGGACTGTAAACATCGTTTAACCACTAATCCTCTTCGGCTTTTTGATTGTAAGGAAGAAGATTGTACGATTTTGGCTCAGCTTGCGCCTGTGATGAAGGATTATTTGGATAAAGAATCGCTTGAGTATCATGCCGAGCTTTTGGAATATCTTGATGAAATAGAGATTAAGTATGAAGATAATCAGAAATTGGTCAGGGGGCTGGATTATTATACCAAGACTGTTTTTGAATTTTGGGATAAGGAGGATGGGGCGCAGAACGCGATTGGGGGAGGAGGCCGTTATGACGGGCTTGTTGAACTTTTGGGAGGCCAGAATACCCCGGCTGTAGGTTATTCCGCCGGGATTGAGAGAATTATTGCGAATATGAAAAAGGAGAAAATTCGTGTTCCTACAAAGGATGAATTGCATGTTTTTGTCGCGCAATTGGGGAAAGAAGCGAAAAAATTATGTCTGAGATTGATTGAGGATCTTCGGGAAGGTGGAATAAAAACGATGGGTGCGCTTGGGAAGGGTTCTATTAATATTCAGCTTCGTTTGGCGGATAAGTTTGAGGTTCCTTATGCTGTGTTGATTGGAATCACGGAGGTCAGAGAAGGAACCGCTATTATACGTGATATGAAAAAAGGCGTTCAGGAAACTGTGCCCGTGGAAAAAGTTGTTGATAGGCTTACCAAATTGATTGGGGAAGAATCGTTGGATAGGTATTCTCCGGGGGAATTGTTGTATTCTTAAGGAAGTTAGTTCAAAGGTTTAAAAACCTTCTCGCAGAAACAATCCGCAAGGTTTTTTAAATCTTTTGAACTATCACTGCTAATAAGTTATATTGTCCGTATGAAACGTGTACTTATTCTTTCCGGTCTCTTTATTTTGATGTCTCTGCCTGTCGTGGCGGGGTCGTTTCCCGATGTTCCCGAGGATCACGAGAATTATGACGCAATTGAATATCTGGATTCAAATGGGGTTATTGACGGATATCAAGATGGAACTTTTGGACCGGAGGATTTGGTGACCCGGGCACAGGCTATGAAAATAGTTGTAGGTGCGCTTGGAATTGATTTTGGAGGAGAATACGAGGCTGTTTTTCCTGATGTTTACGAAACTGAATGGTACTTTCCTTATGTGATGGCCGGCGCGGAAGCTGAAATTGTTAACGGATATGATGACGGCACTTTTAAGCCGGGGGATGATGTTAATCTGGCCGAACTTTTGAAGATAATTGTTTTGGCTTCAGACGTGGCGCTTCCCGAGGTTGAAGACGATATATATGCGGATGTGCCCGCTGATATTTGGTTTGCTCCGCACACTCTTTACGCGAGAAATCATAATATTGTTTTTCCGGACGAGTATGGATATTTGCATGCCGAGTCTTCCATGACCCGCGCCAGGTTTTCCGAGGTCGTTTACAGAATGATGATTGTTCTTGAGCGAGGCGGAGAACCTTATCCTTTGGATGAAAATTGGGATACTTATGTCGGTGTCGATTTACCTTTTTCGATGAAGTACGACTCTGATTCCTGGGCAGTTAGTGAAAATGAAAATGAAGTTATTTTTTACAGGCTCGATCAGGAATTTTTACAATTTTCTTCTATGAGAATTTATCCGAATTCCGCTGTTGTTTCCGTTACTCTTGATGACAATGTTGATGATTTGAACGCGGGCGAATATTTTACGAATATCAGTGAGGTCTTTGTGGGAGGTCTTTATACGGAATTTGAGCTTGATGGACTCGATGCTTTGGAAATTCTTTATCCGGATGACAGGACTGTGGATTGGTATGTTTATTTGGAAACCGGCGATATTTTGGTTGTTTATACGGAATTTGGAAACGGGGCTCTCGGCTACCAGCTAACGCAGTATATAAAGGCGATGCTTGCTACTTTTAAGTATCGGGCGATTGATGACGAGGAAGTGGATTATTCGGAACTTTTGAGTGAAATTTTTGGAAATGTTCTGGTTGAAAATACCGGAATGGGAATGCTGGATGAATTACCTGATAAGCTAATTATTGAAACGGACGCTATCGGAGTTGGGACAGGTCCCGTTGATTATTATTATAGTGAAGGTGTTGATTATACTTTTAAATATGAACGTGCCGATGATGTGATTTTGGATACCAGGGAAGGTCAAACTACCGCTTTTTAACATTAAAAATATGCTAAGTCACAAAGTGAGAGCCCGGAAATACGGAAATATTATTTATGCGGCTTTTTTATTCTTGTTTTTTGTAATTGCGTATTTTATTTACTCCTTTTTTGCCTCTCAATCGGTGAATACTGACGATTATGTGATTGAAATAAATGAGGATGGCCTTATGGAAATAAGCCCTGGTGAAGATGCGGGGCCGGATTATCTTCCTGACGTGACTCCTCCCACTTCTCCCCCACCAGGTAATTAAATTCAGATGAAAAATTTGAGGCGTGCGTCTTTGGATGCCCATAAAAAATATAAAGGTAAGTTGTCTGTTATTTCGAAGGTTCCTTTGAAAAGCAAGCGTGCGATGAGTTTGTTTTATACGCCGGGGGTTGCCGAGCCGTGCAGGGAGATTTTTCGGAAGCCGAGTGATTCTTATAAATATACTTCCCGGGGGAATACTATTGCTGTTGTTACAGACGGTTCCGCTGTTTTAGGCCTCGGGAACATCGGTTCTTTGGCCAGTTTGCCGGTGATGGAGGGCAAGTGTGCTCTTTTCAAGGAATTTGGTGGAGTGGATGCGGTGCCGATTTGCCTTGATACCCAGGATGTTGATGAAATTGTTTCGGTGGTGCGTGCGATTGCTCCGGGTTTTGGAGGAATAAATCTGGAAGACATTTCGGCTCCCCGTTGTTTTGAAGTTGAGGAAAAATTGATAAAGGCTCTTGATGTTCCGGTTTTTCATGATGATCAGCATGGAACGGCGATTGTATGTCTTGCAGGTTTGATAAACGCTTTGAAAGTTGTCGGGAAAAAAGTTGGATCTGTGAAAATTGTGATGAGTGGTGCTGGTGCGGCCGGGATCGCTATCGCGAAATTATTATTAGAATACGGTTTTAAAAATATTTGCATGGTGGATAGTCGTGGAACAATTTACGCGGGTCGTTCCGGATTAAATAAGTACAAGAAAAGGATTGCAAGTGTAACTAATAAGAAGAAAATGAAAGGGAAATTGGAAGACGTGTTAAAAGGAGCTGATATTTTTATCGGTGTTTCGAGGCCAAATATTGCTACCCGCGGAATGATTCGATCGATGGCGGATAAGGCTATTGTTTTCGCGATGTCCAATCCCGACCCGGAAATTTCGGTAAAAGACGCGAAAGCCGGCGGTGCCGCGATTGTTGCTACCGGTAGAAGTGATTACCCGAACCAAATCAATAATGTTCTTGTTTTTCCCGGAATTTTCAAAGGGGCTCTGGAAGCCCGTGCAAAAAAGATTACTGATAAAATGAATCTTTCCGCGGCCAAAGCTTTGGCCGGATTGATAAAGAGACCTTCCGCTAATCGAATTATTCCCGGGGTTTTTGATAAAGGCGTTGCGGACAGAGTTGCAAAAGCGGTGAAGAAAAATATATAATGCGCTCACTTAATCCAAACATTCATGTCCGGACATTCGAAATGGAATTCTATTAAACATAAAAAGGGTGCGCTTGATGCGAAACGCGGGAAAATTTTCACCAAACACGCGAAACTTATTACAATTGTGGCACGTGATGGCGGTGCTGATCCCGAAATGAATCCGGGGCTTCGTTCCGCTATCGCAAATGCGAAATCCGATAATGTTCCTAATGCGAATATTGATAAGGCGATTGCAAAAGGAGCCGGTGATGACAAGGATGGAGCGGCGCTTGCTGAGCTTATGTATGAGGGCTTTGGTCCTGTGGGAACCGCTGTTTATATTCAGGTTATTACTGATAATAAGAATCGGAGTGCGGCGAATGTTCGAACAATTATGCAGAAGAGTGGCGGGCAGATGGGAAGCGCTGGAAGTGTGGGGCATATGTTTGAGAAGAAGGGTGTGATTTTGGCGAAAGTCGGATCTATGGATGCCGAGGAAGCCGAACTTGCGGCAATTGATGCGGGGGCTGAGGATATCACGGTTGATGATGGTGAATTTGAGATTATTACCGCTCCTTCGGATTTGATGAAAGTTCGGAATAATTTGCAATCAGCCGGGTTTGATGTGGAGAAGGCTGAATTTGATTTTGTCGCAAAGAATCCGGTGAAAATTGATGGATTGGATGATGCTAAAAAGGTTATTAAGCTGGTGGAAGCTTTGGAAGATGATGAGGATGTCGCGAATGTTTACTCAAATTTTGATATACCTACAGAGGTTTTGGAGCAGGTTTAATCATCAAACTTGTAAGTGATTTCTTTATCCGGTTCTTGTTTTGGAGCTTCTTCCTTTGGAATGCTTGAAAGATTTAGGTTTTTCTTTGGTTTTTGTTTTTTTGGCTCCTCCTTCACTTCTTTTTTCTCTGGTGGCTTCGTTTTCTGATTTAAGGCTTCGTTCTTTTTAGGACGCTCCGCTGCGCTGCGCGTCTGCTCATTTTTAGGATGCTTCGTTTTCTGGTTTGAGGCTTCGTTCTCTTTTGGAGCTCCGCCTACGGCTACGCTCTGTTCTTCCGGTTCGTCTTCGATTATATTCAGGCGTTTGGCTTGGAGTTCCCGCAGATAATTTACGACTTTATATTCTGTGTCGCGCAAATTCATATCGGTTATTCTGAATCCCGCCGCTCTTGTGTGCCCTCCGCCGCCGAAGTGTTCGGCAATTTTCGAAGCATTTATTGAAGGATTTGTGGTTCGCAGACTTATTGACATCACTCCTTCCTCCTTTTCCTTAATCAAAAATACTATTTCCGCGCCTGGCGCGTTTGTCATTAGTTCGTCGATGATGTCTCCGGTTTCTTCCTCCGAGCTTTCTGTGTCTTTGAAATCCTGCTGGCTGACTGTCGACCATACTATTTTGTGTTTTTCTTCTGTCTGGTTTTTGGAAAGGACACGCCCCCAAAGTTTTAATTGGGAGAGTTGTTTTGTTTTGTAAATATGCTGAATAATTTCCTGTTGGCGCGCTCCGTAAGATATTAATTGAGCGGATGACGCAAAGGATTTTGGGGTTGTGTTTGCGTTCTGGAAACTTCCTGTGTCTGTAATTATTCCTGTTAAAAGTAGTGTCGCGACATCTTCATCAATTAAATCCATTTTTTCTTCTTTGGCCAGATCTTCAAAAAGAGTCAGTAAAAGCTCTGTAGTGGAAGACGCCATTATGTCTGTGTAATTTATTTTTCCGAAATGCGTGTTTGAGATGTGATGATCGATATTTATCACCGGAATCTGGTGGAATAATTCGGTATTGTTTTCATAAATATCTCCCAATTGGGTTAATTCGGCACAATCTATAGTTACAATCAGATCATAGTCAATCTTTCCTTTATTAAAACCAATGTCGTTTTCCGTTATACGACCTTCTTTTGGAGTAATTATAATATTTATTTTGTCTCCTTCCGTGGAACTTTTTATATTTTCTATTTCGGTATCGCTACAATCAATTGAAATCACAAAATCTGTTGTGGAAGCGATTTTATTCCCAATTAAATTTGTGTGAGGTAAAAATTGGAGCAATTCCGGTATATCATCTTTGGAAACAATCGTCGCTTCCTTCTCAAGTTTTTTAAGAATCATATACAAAGCAACCGCTCCTCCGACAGAGTCTCCATCAGGTGGGGAAGACGGCATTATCAGGATTTTTTTACTCCTTTTAATCAAATCTATTACTTGTTTTTGCGTTGTTTCCGACATTTATTAAATTTAAACATTCTGTACATTGTAGAACAATTTGGTATACCTGTCAACCCCCTGTGTTCCCGAAAAAGGAGGTTAGTATAGCCTTAAATCTTGTATTTTTCTAGAGAAAAGAAAGAGAGAAGTTTTTTATGCTTCTGTATATGGTTTCAGCCACTTCTTTTCTGGAAATGTTTTCGCCAGGATAATAATAATACTGTTCGTTTTCTTCCAAAATGTGCTGTTTATCGAGTAGGTTTCTGTTATCTGCAAAAATAAAATATTTGCCATACCATGCTGACACATCTACATCCAACGGTGAGTTATTTTCGAGTGTTTCGTCGTTTTCCCATTCTTCAAACAACACTTCAATAATTATTTTCAATGCTTCCATTCTATTTATTTCCTGGTTGGGCTTGAAGAGTCCATCTTCGTATCCTTCCACCCAGTTTTGTTCTTTTGCATAACAGACATATGGAGCGTACCAATCATCTTTTACATCCGGGAAACAATTTTCATACTGCTCTGCGTCCGGCTCCGTCCTTGTAGCAACAATCATTTTTGTAAGCTCCGCTCTGTTTATTTCTCCGTCCGGCTGGAATGTCCCATTAGGATAACCCGCTATTATTCCGCGCTCGGCCAAAGCATTAATTGCTGTTTTGTTTATATGCTCTTCACCAACGTCAGGAAAATGCACAAAGGCTTTTTCGACCATATCAATACCGAAAAACTCAAAGCTTTCGAGCATTTCAATCACATATGGGTTGTAATAATCCATCCTTGGAAAATTTGTTTCGATATTAACGTCACTTAACGCATAACTGGTCCCCTCTTTTTCCACAAAAATCCGGCTAAAATCTTTCTTGTATTCACTATTGTAATACAACGCGGTTATTGCGTTTTGAATCCCATGAAAAAAAGTTTCCCCGGTTTCTTCGAGATCCTCATTATATCCTTCGGCTTCATCAGGAGCGTCTTGAAGAGTCGTATTTTCATATCTAAAAATACTAAAAATTATTTTTTCCGGATTATCAGGATTAAAAATCGTCACACCATCTGAGAGGCTTTCTAATTCCAAAGCGGTAGGAAAAATAAATGTGTACGATTCCGCTAAATCTATGTATTGGTGCCATTCATCCGTGAACGCAAATGAATTATAAATTGTATCTACAGTGTCGCGATAAATGTCAGGCACCGGAAAATCCTCTACATTTTCCAGAGTCCTACCGCTTAATACCAAAGTAAGACTGCCTCTTTTTATGAGGGTCCTTGGATATTCTTTCTCTTCATTTGTGTCGAGATATACCGCCTCTTTTGCGATTAAATCGTTACTGCCCGAAAAAATAAAATCTTTGCTTTCTATAAGTTTTGTATTGTCATTCACATAATATTGAAGGACCTGATTTAAAGTTTCCCCTTCAAATTCCTGGATAATAAAATACGAATCTTCGTAAGAACCTTTCGGAGCAAATCCCTGCATATTATCTCCATACGTTTTTGCCTGCCAGTCGAGCGGAAATTTTACCGAAAATGAGTGGGATGTTGAATATCCATTGTACTGATACCAATCCGCAGTGTCCTCTGTGTCCGCGGCATGTGCGACAGTAATTGCGAACGACGCTATTATGAGTAGAAAAATGAATTTTTTCATGCTCTAATTTTAGTTGGAACTTTTTCTAAAGTCCAGCACCTGAAGCTGAAGTTGTTCTTTATTATTCCAGATGTTGCGCTCCAGATGGAAAGCAACGTCGATTTTTCTGTGCCTTCTCATGCTGTCGGCGAATTCTCCCATGCGGAATGCTATTGTGTTTATTTCCCGCTCATTTATGTAAGTGGTGAATTTGAGGTGTTGCTTTTCTTTTCCCACCTGCTGGATGAATTGGGGTTCGATCCCTTTTAGAATAAATGTTGGTTTTTCGTTTTGTATTCCGAATGGTTTAAGTTTGTCCAGTTCGTCGATGAGATCGAAGTTTAGGTCTTTGGCGCAGAGGGCGCAGTCTATTTCCAGTTTTGGCTTCAGATCAACGTTTTTAAGCTTTTTTCGTGCGTATGTGGTAAGAGCTTTTTTGAATTTTTCGAGATTTTCTTTTTTTATGTTAAATCCTGCCGCTTGTGCATGCCCTCCAAAACTGATAAGTAGATCTTTGTGAGCTGATATTGCCTCGATAATGTTGAAAGCATCCCGGCTTCGCGCTGACGCAACCAGTGTGTCCCCAAAATCCTGCATTATAATTGCCGGTCTAAAATATTTTTCGGCAAGCCTTCCCGCGATAAGTCCTATAATTCCAACATGCCAATCCGGATTTTCCGCGATAATAATGTATGGAAGTTCTTGTTGGTTAATTAAATTTTCCGCTTCTTTTTGGGCTTCTATGGTCATTTCTTTTCTTTTTGAATTCAGGTCTTCGAGTTTTTTGCCAAGTTTGTCGAGCTTTTCGCTTTCCTCTTCTTGCAAAAGCAATGTCAAAGCCAAATACGGATTGCCTATTCTGCCCGCGGCATTTATTCGGGGCGCTATTTTGTAACCGATTGTCGAGGATGAAATTTCGTCATTTTCTTTTATTTCCGCCAATTTCATTATTTTTTTGAGCCCGATCCACTGAGTTTTTTCTAAATTTTCCAGACCCTTTTTAACGATGTACCAATTTTCCCCTATAAGAGGTCCGAGATCCGCTACCGTCCCCAGCGCCGCCAGGTCGAGAAGTGAATTTGTACTCTCCGGAAGCAGGGCTTGCGCAAGTTTCAGCGCGACTCCCGCACCTGTTAGATCTTTGAACGGATAATCGGAAGTTTTTGGGTGAAGAACGGCGAAAGCGTGGCTTGGCGGACCGTTTTCCGGAAGTGTATGATGGTCGGTAATTATTGTATCCATGCCGGAACCGGCCGCTTTTTCAATTTCTTTTTCACATGAAATCCCGCAATCGGTTGTGATCAAGAGTTTTACATTTTTCTCAATGAGTTCATCGATGAATTTTTCTGACAATCCATATCCATCCTCTACTCTATGAGGTAAACGATACGACACATTTGCTCCGAGTTTTTTTAAAACATGCACAAGAATCGCAGTTCCCGTAATTCCATCGACGTCGTAATCTCCAAAAACAATTATTCTTTCCTGCGATCCAATCGCTTTTTTTATTCGGGCGACAGATTTTTCCATCTCGTTGAAAGAGAACGGATCATGAAGTTTCCGTTCTTCTTTATTACCCAAAGTTCCTCTATTTTCGAGGATTTTTTCGAGAATGTTTTTCGATTCGTCGTTATTTTTTATTATCCATTTTTTT
>SDBT01011466.1_pt1 | contig 14254 bp, 12 predicted proteins | sample 2277101 | NCBI WGS metagenome assembly SDBT01 (sample SAMN10404973, study PRJNA504765) | marine sediment metagenome | isolation source: marine sediment core GS10_PC15, 103 cmbsf | place: Arctic Ocean: Southern Knipovich Ridge | collected 2010 | reverse complement strand
AGCCTCACTGGTAACTTGCGTGCCAGTTTCACCTGGATCTGCTGTATGTAACGAGATAAACAAGGCAGTCGCAGGAGATGTAGTATCATCCTCGGCAAAATCTGGCCACGTTACGGCTTGAAAGATTAATTCTAAGACATCAGTCTCTACCGCATTAGTTGCGCTCATTATTTAATCCTATTAAGATATAGCAACCGAAGTTACTTTATTATTTATGTAAGTGAGGGTTCTTGTAGTCTTACCATCTGTTACAGATGTAATACAATCAGCACCATCACGTGTTATAGTCCATGTTTTATTTCCTTGAACTACGGAAGTTATTAAATCATTTGAATCTCTATTGACAGTAACATTCTTGAATTGAATGTTAGTACCGCCAGGATAGTACCCTTCTGCTGCTCCTGGTCCTCGATCTCCTTTAAGTTCGGTAAACTTCCCCCATTCTACATTACCAGCATCATCCTCTGAGGTTTGAAATCTCAGTGAGGTCTTACGCCACTCATGCTTAGGGCTTGGTCCAATAGGGCCTTCTGCACCATCCTCTCCACCTCTTCCCTGTACGCCTTGATCACCATCTTCTCCTTTAATACTACGTCCAGGACCTCCTGGTTCCCCTTTCTCCCCCTTAATAGTAAGACCAGGCTTGCCTTGCGTCCCTTGTATAGAGTCGCCTTTGTCCCCCTTCTCGCCTTTATCGCCCTTATCTCCTTTCTGTCCTTTCAGGAAATCAAGTTGCGAGGCTTTTAAATTAAATCTAATAGGCATTACAGATTAAAGACTTGTTCAACAATACGAGGAAGTTCTATTCCATTGTCACGTAAGAATTGAGCTCGTTCCTTAGGATCTTCTATCTTTATAGCTTCCTCTGCTATCTCTCGTTCTGTACGTACTAGTCGTAGCTCTACTTCTTGAGGAAACTCTGGCTCCGGTGCAGGCAATACGTCTGTAGGATTGGGTAATACGCCAGTACTCAATATCTCTGCTGAAATTTGACGCGCAGTACGTTGTAAATTATCTATTTTTAAAGCTTCCATTACACGAGCTACTTGACCAATCTTCTTAGCTCTACGATTCAGATCTTTAACTGCTTGTTGAACGATAGGATCAAAGCGGGCCTCCGTTTTAGCCCTATATATAGGCGTACCATCTGGCATTATAACAGGATCTTCAACACGTTCTCTAAAAGGCGGTGGTGAAGCTTCTTTCAATCCAAAAAATACAATAGCCCCACCTAAGAACTCACCATTATCACTGAATGTGTCCTTCATTGCGTTTGAAGTGCTCTCAACCAGATCCTTAATATAGAATTCAAGTCCTGTTCGGACATTATCAACTACTGCTGGGTCTAATTTTGCACTATTTAAACGTTTAACTACTAAAGGATCTGCTAAATCCTCAAGCATAGCATCCAAGTATGTAGTTAAATTTTCATTCCCAGGATTAGAGTCATACTCTTGAAATAAACCTTGAAGAAAATTACCAAATTCCTCATCAGTAACTTCTGGTGAGTCAGCTATAGCCTTTAGGGTTACTCCGAAGGTTCTAAAGGCTTGAACTTGTTCTTCTGGAGTGAGATTCTTAAGTTGTAATACGGTGTGTGCATTAAAATGATCAGTTGCTGATGCTAGTGCTGCCTCCATGATAGGATGAAACTTAGCTAACACCTCTATGTCGAATAAACTACCCGCCATCGGGTTGTTCTTCATGAATTTCTCTGCTATTACAAACATTTCAGGCAAACCAGGGTTACCAGCATACAAATCATTAAGAGCTACGGATTCAGCTAACTCTATCGAATTCTTTAAGAGATCAAGCTCTCCTGTTGTAACCCATTTTTCTAAAGCGTTCATAAGGTGCGTACCACCAGGTGTTCTTACTTCAATATCACCTGTTGATATTGCAGAACCACCAAGACCCACTATAGCTGCACGAATTTCAGCTATTGATAGCTGAGCCTGAATTAATATCGCTTTTCTTTGATCGATAGTTTTATCAGGTTGACCCTCTAGATCGTCTTGAACTATCAACCTCAACACATTAACCATATCTAAGGTAGCGGCGGGTACTAGCCCACTAGAAATTTCATTCAGAACTGTTATTCGTTTTGTCTGTTCATCGTTTTGTAATATTTGTAAATGATTTGCAGATACAGTAGCTTGAGCGGCTAACTGTTGAAAGACTCCCACACGCTGTGACTTTTTATTGAAGTCCATGTTCAATGGTAGACCTAAGGTTTCAGTAGCAACTGTATTAACGTTCTCAATGAAATCAGCTCTACGCTTCTCAGCCTGTGTAATGACATCTTCTAACTGTGCGCCTACAGTGCCACCACCAGTGGCCTCGAACATCTGAAGGAATTCAGGAGCTAACCTAGGGTTAGCAGCCACTGATTGTCGTAGTTTCTCTACCCTCTCAAATGTATCAGCCACCCTACCAGGTCGTTGAATACGTTGAGCATCTAATTTCTTAACAGTCTTAGCTCCGGTGGCTAGAGCATCCACCTCCCCCTCTGTGAGATCTATTCCAAAGCTACGGCTAAGTATTTCAGCTGCATTATCTCGCTTAGTAGTTACTTGATCCAAGATAAACGAGGCTATTGAACGTGCATCTCTGTTCTCTTGACGATTCTTAAGAAAGGCCCCACCTATTTCAGCTAATTCTGCACCAGCACGAGCTATACCTCTACCGGAACCAGGACTAAATTGTCCTGATCTAGGATTTATAGTGACTATACCGGGATCGGCTGGTTGTGTAGTTAAATCTACCATATTATTCTCTTAAGGATCACTTCTAATGCTCTCTAAAAGCTCAATAAGTGCTTCCTGCCCCTTAAATGGAGCGTGATTTTTAATACCTGAGATGAAGGAATCATCTTCTAGTTTAGGTATTCTATTATTTAGTCCATTAGTTATAGAATTAATGAATCTTGATTCTAAACCATCAGCACTAGTCTTCTTGAACACTAAATTCGGCATTGCTATATTAAATATATAATCATATTCAGAGGGGTCTAGTACTTCTTTCAATCCTTGTGCATTCTTAAGTATTATCTTTGTGATTTCAGGAACTGTACGCTTACCTTCATTACGTTGTTCAGATAAACGCTCTGCCATTTTGAAATATTCAGCTGCTGTATCATCAAGAGCTGTTCTGAGAGAGTCTTCTCTTGGATGCCCATACAAACCTGAAATCTCAATCAGTTCTCGTTGTAATTGATTTTGTCGCCTAGAAGACTGTCCAAAATATCTCCGGAAAGTAGCTTCAGCATCCGTCACCTCCACACCCAGAAGACCTGAATTAGAGATATGGCGATTCATAGCTTGTTCAGCTCTACCACGTATGAAATTATTGTACACAGGTAGGAACTGACGCGCCCATTCATCCATAAGAAGGACGCCTTCCTCTGATGTTGTAGCGGCTGCTACTCCATGTCCTCTAACAGCGGCTGTAAATTTTAATGCTTCTGCAATATCACCGGCAACTTGAAATGTTGGCCCTAGAAAGAACTCTAGGACACTCTGGTCTGAGAGTATCATAGAGTCTGCTATTCGATTCATAGGATTCATTAGTATGCTGCCAGAAAAAGTAGCAAAGTTCTGTGAAAACTCTACATCTGTGACTGGTTCTGTTCTATCAAGATCAAATACAGATTCTCCTGCGAGTGCCCGAAGCGTCATGTTTAAAGTGGTACCAAATATACCCTCTTCTACAGCAGTCATTACATCAGCAGGAGCTTCTACCTCTAATTCTGCCATAGCATCTTCAAGTAGTCTATTCAACCCGAAGGCACCTGTACCATAGATAGCTAATTGTTGTACTGCTATCTTTGCTCGCTCTTTATCATTGTATACTTTGTTTGAAAGTTTACCTATAGTCTTACCAAACGCTTTTTCTGGTATTAATACCTGAAGTGACTTCGTGGCATGACTCAGAAACTGAAACATCACACCAAGTACACCTTTTTGGAATTGAAGGACACCAGTTTGATTCATATTAAAAGAAACAGATCTAGCATCACCTGCTATTTCAGCTAAATTATCGGCTTGAGACCACAAATGTGCTTTAAGGGGATTATTCTTGATCCATTTGTTGCGTACTGCCAGAAAAGAAGCTGCTAATTGTGTCTGCTCGCCAAAGTCAAAGCCAACACGTCTAAACACACGACGTACTTGATTAAATGGATTCATTATGAACCTATGACCTGACCGTGGTATCGCTTTCAGGAAGAAATCAGTAGTATCTTCCACCCCTTCAAGTATTTTACCTGTTGGAGAAATTATTCTTCGGTCTACATTAGATAAAGCTACATATTGATGCGAGTCAATTGAGGCTGGTATACCTGACTTGCGATAAGCATCGATAAAGTCCTCATAATCCTGCTTTGACATCTGTGTGCCATCGACATTCTTCATGCCTTTTCGCGTAGTATTTGCTACTTGATCCCACATAGGTGTAGTTCGAAAATACATACCTGTCAATAAACCACCATGATCTATAATACCACGACCGGATAAGAAGTATTTAGCTCCATGATCTAATCCAAGATAGATAGTCATCTGTTGTGACTGTAGAAATAACTGTCGTATTGGATTAAAGATAATGAACTTAGTAAATGCCAGCCCTTTCGCTGCATTCAGTGGGTTTCTATTACGATTCCGTAATATAGCAGCGGCAAGTCTATGTTTTGGACTGTTAGCTAGTGGTGTCATTAACCTATCAGCTATCCAAATCATAGAATCACGGAAGAATCTAGTTAATGTAGTATCGTCAATACCTGCTATCATCTTGATATGACGTTGAAATGCTACTGCATCGTTAAATTCATCTCCACCTTCCTCTACAACCTGTCGTGTACGTACTACACCATTGTTGTCCATCGGAAACTTACCGTCCGCAGAAAATCTCGCTCCGTATTTTATCTCCCAATTACGCATTAGCTTGGTAACTAAGAGATCTCTCGTACCCATACGAGAAGCTCTTGCACGTGCAGCTTCAATAGATTCTTGAACAGATTTTAACTCACGTATATCGCCTAATCCTTTAAGCTCTATACCACGTTGTGATGTAAAGAGCTGACCTGAATTTTCAAGATACTCTAATGAGATCTGATTAGCATAGTCTTTGTCTCTGCGTAACTCTGTAGCCTCTACGACTTCATAAGTTTCATCCTTACCTTTTCTCGAAGACTCAACACGCATGCGATCTCTTTCGATAATCGCATCGCCTTTGTTAGTATATACTTTAACAGCTATTAACTTATCTTCCGGCACTAATCCATCAGTTCTAGATTTAACTACCCGTTTTAGGATATAAGGGGCATCATATATACGAGAAAGATATCCCGGTATCTGACGTACTACCTCTTGAGGTAAGGATCTAACTTGTATGTTATTGCTTCCTTTCCGTTTAATAGCAAAATTCACCTGTTCTTTCTTATGAAATAAGGCGGTGCGAAACCGGATGAATTCATGATCACCTTTTGCAAGGATATCTAATTGACTAGCATCAGTCTCAATAATTCCCCCTACATCTGAATCCCAAATTCTTTTAATAGTTGGAATTTCTTCACGCTTTACAACCCTACCCAAGACTTTTTGTTCGCCTATTTTACGTCCCTTACGTACGAACACAGTCTTCATATCTTCTGCTAACAAGAATCGACGTGTAGCAGAGTTAACTAATTTATGAAGCTTTTTCTGATGACGTACTACAGATTGATACCCTTCTATTAGCTCTTGAGCATTACTTTCAGATCCAAATCTTACAAGGAGTTCATCTGTATCGAACCATTTACCATGTAGATCTAGAGCTTCATCAAAGAAGCGGTCGCCCTCGTCGAGGACAGCAAATACTTTCGATTGATCTTTATTACTAAGGCGATTCATCGGCCGCATGATACGAGTTAGTGCGTCTATTCGTGCGCTCTCGACATCAGCCATAACATTCCCAGCACGTACAATCCATCGTAAGAAAGATGCTGACTTATCAAAGTATGATGCTACTTTGCCAGTTAATCCGTTATCTAACATAACGGCTGTCTCTTCAAGAGCGTCCCTTGGATTTACTAGATGCTTAACTTTGAATTCGACAAGGTATTCATTATTAATACCAGGACCTTTAGGCAAATCCTTTACTGGAATATACTCACCTTCATCGTATACTCTACCAAGAATTTTTATATCAATTTCATTTACATTCTTAAAAGAAGTGGCCACCCCTTCTGCTGATTTAAGGCTACTAAAACCTCTGTCCTCGGTATCCCCTACCCTATAAAATCCCTCAAAACCACCATCAATATCTCTTACACCAAGTTTATTAATATGCACTCGTGGAGCTAATGTACGAACTGATTGCAACCGCAAATCCATTGCAGTCTCAGCTGTCTTTAATTCTTCCGGCGTATCAAGAATACGTGTAGGATCATAATCTAAAATCCCATCAAGATCATCATTAAGGTCAGGCCCCACACGAACCTCGTCATCCCACCACTTAGGTATCACTCCATCCATTGTATGTTGTTCACGAGTGGCGCCTGTAACTGCTGCTACAGCCCCTGTCTCGTCTTCGATTGCCATCTTTGAAACAACACGAGACTCTGAAGCCGCCGTGCTATCTAAGATACCACTAAGACTCTGACGACGTTTTCCTTCCTTGATATTCTCTTGACGAGCTACGCTATTAAGAAGTCGACGTACTTGTCCGGGAGTGCCTCTTGCAGTTTTAACAAATCTGCCTTTCTCATCTCTAAGAGTACCAAAAGCTCTAGTCCTACCCTTTTCATCTTTAAATTTTCGAATCTGTATGTTAGCCTCAGTCTTACCTATACGCGAAATGGCCCTACCCAAACGAAATAATTCACCTATAGCTAACAAATCTAAAGCTGAGAAGATATCATTCAGTACCACATCCCAAGTATCATCTCTGAGATCTCCTAAGAGAGTATTCATGAGGTCGAACTTCATGAATCCATTATCTCGGAGCCAGAATTCATTAGTATTGATTGCCTGAACTACTTTACGTACAGTAGCTAAACGTTCATGAGGGGGTAGCCCTCTGATATGGTCCTTGAATCGTTTAATATCATCGCCGATCAAGAGCTTACCACTTGATGGCACAAATCCAGGAATAGCTGTGTTCAATACTTCTGCTACAGCGAACTGCCAACCAGGCAAAAGAATTGCCATACCAAAATCAGTACCTATAGATAAAGCATCATCTTTAAAATCAAGTAATTTATTGATAGATCGAAGTTCTTTATCTACTTCAAGTACATCTGCGAAATGCTCTGAAATACCTAATTGAACTAGATTCTCGTTTTCAGTCTCTGTCTCTGCATTCAGAATAGTAAATTCTTTAAATAGTGTAGTCAGTGGTAATGATTCTCGTTCGTCGCGTTCAAAGATAATCTGATTTACTATGTCACGCTTTTGATTCTGTGGCATGTCTGCAGCTAACACCTCAAAGACATCATTTTGATCTTGTTGAAGGCGATTACCTTCTGCCTCTGCAAGTATATCCTGCTCTATCTGAGATACACCGTGCGTTAATAGATCTTGCTGTACTCTTTCCCCCACCTCAGGCGTAGTTAAAGCTGCCGCCATAGCACCTTTCATACCAGCTTCAGTCTCCGAGATATCTGGATCCTCATCCTGAAGATTATCGAAGGTGGATAGGTCTCGTTCTATTTCAAATGGATCAGCCATTATATTCCAAATAAAGCGGGAAGAGGTTTCTTAACTATGACGGTTGGATTAATTTTAGGGGCGGGTTTACTTAAAGGTTTAGGATCCGAGAATCCTGTAACACTAAGTGCGGCTATAGATATAGAACCAATAGCACTAAAGCCGCCAGCTATATTAGATAATCTTGTAGCCTCTTTACTACCTTTAGCTCTCCTCCCACTAGCCGCAATTGAGCCCGCTAATTGTGTATTCAATGCACCTACATTAGATGCAGTCTGTGTTTGTAATGAGCCTATAGCACCTGCTACGGCACTATTAGCTCCTGTATTCTGTGCTTGTGATGCCGCTTCTATATCTCCTCTTTGTATTCTAGATGCCTCTATAGCCCGTCTTGCACGACGTGCTCTATCGAGCTCCGCGGTCCTAATATCTATATCCCTGGCCTTCTCTTCTGCGTCCTGAGTAGCAGACGCTGCACGTGAGCTTGCAACAGCACCCCCCACTGCTGCTACAGCAGCGATGATTGCGAGAATAATTCCTACTGGAGACATTACGTATTCCTTATGGTGCTATCATGGCTGTGTACGGTATCGACCAGCCAAGTAAATGAAAATCTTTCCCTACCTCAGAATCAAACCTAAGACTCAAGGCGCGTCCTTTACCTCTGATCTGATTAATCGTTTGAATCACTTCAAATCCATAATCAAATGCACCGGTACCAGATGGTATATAATGTCGAAGCAAATTATAAGCTTGTTTAGACTCTGACCATCTTCCAGAATCTACATGATCTGACCAATGCCATCTCCCTTGTAGGAGACAGCCTGATGGGAAATCAAAAGTAATACCCCCGGTTCCATTCGATATGATATTCTTTTCTGTTCGCTTGAAAAATACGTATACCCCTACGCCTGCCTCTTTCTCTGCTATTAGGTTCCCACTGATATCATGACCTGTCGTCAAGAAGCTAGAGTAACTAAGTCCAGTAGAATCAAACAACTCCCAATCTAACATATTATCAGCTCTGAATTCAGAGAAAGTATATTGCCAAACATCCGTTGAGGTTTCTGCAAAGGTTAATACTTTAACCTTTACATCTACATTACTGGTCGTAGTTATTTGAGCGGTAACGTCTATTCCCTCAGATGTTACTGTTACGCCGCCACTTGTAACTGTTTCAGTACTAGTAATAAATGTCCCTGCTTCTTTCTGAATTAAAGCGGCAGGAAAGGGATAGTTCCCGGAAGAATCAAGAGTATAAGTATAGAATGCAGCTAGTACTAAATCAAAAATCAGAACTCTATTATATCTATTCTTAAATAATACTCCGTCATATGCAGCAGTATCATTATACATCCAAAGTATCTTCTTACTTTGTTTATCATAAAAGCCGCGAGCATTTTTCTTAGCGTCTTCAGGTATATCCAGATAAAATGTTTGTATAGTAGTCTCAGTTAGGTTCTGAGCTGTCAGCAAAGCGCTCACTTCGCCCCGTTGAAGCAAATAGATTCCACCTTTCGACCAGTAGAATATAGTCCCTTCAGCTTCAACTATAGTTTCTCTACCTATAACACCGACGCTTGTTATCTTTCTTATCTCATGTTTAGTAGCTGTGAAACCTTGATCTCCTTCTCCGGAGATAGTCCATACCCCATTGTCAGATAGTACTACTATATCTGTATCAACTGCTTCTATCCTTAAGCCTTGAGAAATACCTGTTAAGTCTATCTTACCACCATCCGTGGCAACTAATGAATTGATATCTTCAGCCGTAGGATCTGCGTCTTGATAACAGAATCCTACCTTTAGTAGTTCCGTTAAGGTCTGTGTAAAATACACACGACCATCTGGCATGAGATACCAGATTCTACCAGCAGAAAATGCTACCGATACAGGTCGATCCGTATCCCTGTCTCTACCGGGATCATAAATCCCTGTTATACCCGAAACAGTTTGTCGATTTCTATCAAAGGCATTAATTATAAAATGCCCTTTACCTGCAGGAGTGTTACCAAAGGCATGACGTCGAAGATGCCATGGACTATAGGTACCAATAGCTGCCTCTCGTACAGCAACAGCTAACTTATTAAAATAAATTATATCCGCATTCGAAGGGTATACATTAATTTGAGCCCACGTATACTGTACGGGATCTGTTAATACGGCACCACCATCGCCCCCTTCATTAGGTGCACAATCAAATAAAGTCGGCCAACCTTGATTCCTAAGGTTATAGTTATGAATCGAGGTTAACGTAGTTGGTCTAGTATCTACAGCCATTATAGAAACCCTGGATTTGGTGCATTAATCTCTGTAAGGGGATCGAAATCATCAGGTATTGCCGGTGGAGTGGTTACATCATCTATATCATCAACAGGATCTGTGCCTGGAGGCGGAGTGACATCATCTCCAAATACTACAGGAGAGGTTATTTCTTCATCAATCCCATCTGTATCACGAATCTTAATAGTTATTTTTACACCTGAAAAAGAATTTGCGTCTTTATTATAAATGATATATGCAGGGGAAATACTTCTACCAACTATAAACAATACCCCTTTAGCTGTATCAGTATCTATAACTTCTTTATCGAAGTCTGCATCCACCTGAATTGGTGATAAACTAATAGAACCAATTATTGAGGTACTTAAAACTGCATCCCCAAGTTTATGAAAGTATAGTGTACCCCCTACTTGAACTACTAAAAAATTTAAGCTATCGTCGCCCGTTACTGACATCCACTCATGAGCAGATATAGCAAAATCATCTAATGCTGCATCTGTAAAAGTAGTAGTACTGTACGCACCACCTGCTTCAAAGTTCAACCCACGGCGACGCTTAAGACTACCGTCTCGTGAAAGATCTAAATTATCTAGATCCTTTGCTGTATTCTCTGGGAATACAAGTGGGCTTGCTTCAGTGTTTAAACCTTGTACAAAGTTAAGCAGCTGTTTCGTTTGCTGCGCTCTTGGCATGCTTCTCCCACTTCTTATTTAAATACAAACGGCCCGCTTGTTCAGCTTTAGCATAGCTGGTAAACCAACCTTGGAACTCAACTGGAAGAGGAGCTCCCGTATTAAATCCTACTTTAAAACCATTAGCACCTTCTCGTCGTGTAACTTGAACTTCTTTACCACCAGGTGTTGACCCGACGATAGTAGCAGTCCAGTCTTCATCACTCACCGGATCCCAAATATGAGATGTGTTCACACCTTCCGCTGCCTGCGGTACAGGAGCTTCTGGGTTAGAATTCTGTTCCTCAACGGCTGAGGGACTGTCGGATACTTCCTTTGATTCCGTCTTCTGATCTAATGATGGCATTTCGTTTTCTCCCAAATTTTGCTTTAAAGTCTCGTTCATCAATTTTCCTTGCATCTTTTCTTAGTTGTGAAATTCCACGTGCCGCTCTTACTTCGTCCTTAACGGATGCGCCTTGCTTCCAGTAAGTGAAGGCGGCCGCTGTTACTTCTGCCAAAAACACGCTAAACATTTGATCCGGCATATCCGGAATGAATGTATCAGTGGGTGTCCAGGCAGGTATTCTTTTACCAAGCATTAATGATTTAGATGCTTGCATAGTTGTATCGACCCCTGAATCATAAGAGTCAAATATAATGAAATCATCATCAAATGATGTCCACCAATTAGGTCGAGCATCATCTACAATAAACATTGGTACGTTATTAGTATTAAGTACAGTGATTACATTTGTATCAGTAGGGTCCCTCTGAAGTACCATATCTAAAAAGTCATGAGGAACTAAATAATCTATAATATCAAAAGGTCTGCTTGTTATACCAGCACTCGTGACATCATATCTGATATCATCTATTCGAACCACATCTTCTGGTATCTGCATAAAGTTAGGTCTTGCAGTATTACCAAGTGCCTGTAAAGGCATCAGCTGAATTAGATGTGGCCAGTCATCACGATCCATTAGATCATAATAAACTACCCTAGCCTCTTCAGCTATCTGAGAAGACTCAACAGTATCAGAAATAGAATTCACACTATCATGATTCATTGCATCTAAGGTACGCTGTACCACCTGCAATAATGTTAACCTATTACGCGCCATTACTTCTTATTCCTTTTCTTTTTCTTTTTCTTAGAAAAACTTTTAGCGTATCCTGTACCTCTAGGCATTTTATGTCCTCGTTACAGTGAACATCAATACTGTTACCACAGGACCTGTGCCTGCAGCATCAGTAGTAACTTGTAAATATTGACCAGCTGCGAATACGTTCAACGCTGTTGGATTAGCGAGGTCCATATCACCAGCAGCGGAGCCACTGAATGCTATAGTAATAGCACCGTTAGTCATACTGGTACCATTGATCTTACAAGTAAGAACTGTATCAGTACCACCGAGCGCTCCCGCAATAACGGAACGTACTTCTGTTACCGTCCCTGCAAATGTCATTGGAATATAAATATCCCCTGCCGATGCGATATCTGCAAAGCGTGCGGTTATATACGCTGTCTTTGTATTCACTTCAGTCTCTACAAGATTCCGAAGTTCGCCCTCTCCAGCTGTACTGGCAGAAGGAGTTAATACTTTTCCGGCATCACTCGTACCAGCAGAATCAATGTTCCTCGGTTCATGTAAATTAGTGCCGGTTAATGTATTATGATCGGCCATTATTCAGTGACTTCTTCTTCTGACTTTTCATGTTCATGGTCTTCAGCTTCTTTAACGACTTCTTCGCTAACTTCTACAGGCTGTACTTCAAGGGCTTCTTCACCCTCTACTACTTCTACCGCTTCAGCTTCTACTGCGTCTTCCACTGCTTCTATTGTATATTCAGACATTACTGTCTCCTTTAATTTAATGAATGGGCGGGGGCCCGAAGGCCCCATACCCAAATAGATCGCTTAGACAAACAAGCTCGGATTCCGAGTTGTAATAGCGCCCAGAGGATCTCTGGCGTCGCTATCAGGCATCGGTCGAATATATTCGAGGGTTACTATACCCTTTCCGGCTGTAAAGGTACCTGTTACTAGAGTTGCAAAATAAGTATCTACTACTCCTATACTGGTATCAATATCGTTCATCAAGGCACCGTTAAAATCGATAACAGCGTCTAGAGTTAGAGCGGCAGTCAAGACTGCTACATCAAACCCATCATCGTCAATTGCTACACCTGCTGAATCCATCGTACCGAAGTCGATGTTAGTACCTCCAGCCCAAGCTTCTGAAACCCGAAAGTTACCCGCCGTCATTGTAGAATGACGTGGGATTAGAATGCTTTTGCTAGAAGGTGCCGTACCAGAGGCGGGCATGTTATCAAAATTTAACGGAAACTGCATGATCTCGACGTTACCCATTGTTCTAACTGTCGCGGCATTCTGGTTACTAGAGTCCCGAGTGCCAAAACCAACGAATAAGCCGTCTGAATTGGTCCACGAATTTGCGCGTGCCATATCTTTTCTCCTATTAGCTGAGCGTTGTGCTCGAAACTACAGTAACAAGGTTTTCCGGACGGAACAGGTCCAATCCAAATCTAGCAGACAACTGATGGTACTCCAATTCCTTGTCTTCATCTCTCCAAGATTTGATGACAGGTCTCCGACGCCAGGCGCCGATGAATGGAAGGAGTGTACGATCTGCTACTGAGAAGAACATGTTAACAACATCTCCAATCTCACCAGCATCCGTATTAGCTGCATAGTCAGTCAAAGAAGCTTCTTGAGCATCCAGGGTATCCAGGTAGTTCGATGTAAAGAGATCGATACCATAGATATTCCGAATGAACCGGAACTCTTGACCAAATCCAGTTTCGATAATACCCTTAAACTGCGGGTTATCAGAAGTCTGAACTTGAGAGAGAACATTAGCGTTGAACTCGAAGCTAGGATCTACGATCCCAACCATTCCCGAGGCGCTAACGTTAGCTTTCTTTAACGTAAATGCAATGTACGCGAGGTCATTCAATGCGATTGTCCGCGCGCCAGCTCCACCAGAAGCTACGATACGGTGTCGTCCCGTATTAATAGTGTTGGGATCATTTGCAGTTTGTCGGCGTTGCAAGCGCATTACACGAGTTTCGAGGTATTCCGCGAAAGCTCTAGTCATGCGATCAGGTAGGGCAGACAAAACTTGGTTTGCCATGAAATCTTCTTCAAAGAAGACGTCGGTGAAGGCCGACTTAACACCAACAAATTCGTTTATGTTGAAAACGAATTGACCGGTATCGAGTTGACGATCAGGCAGCGCTGTGCCTTCTACCATCTGGTCAATTGTCAGTTCACCTACAGAATTGATCGAGTAGTTCGATCCATCTGCAAAGTCACCGATGTAATTAACCCATTGCTCCGCAAACAAGTCATCGCGAAGTACTTCCTTCAACATCATGTTGAAGATTTCGTTACGATGAAGGTGCGTTTGTCCCCATGAACTATCCATAGCCATGGTTGCTTTCCTTGTTTACGTTAAAATTTTCCCTCACGCTTTGCCATCTCTAAAATTCGCACTCGATGCTTCTTCTGCCAATCTAGATCTTCCCAAGTACGTCTAGCTTCATACCCATCTTCGGTATGTAGTTTACGTAACTTGCCGATCTTTTTATATT
>SDBT01011465.1_pt1 | contig 14254 bp, 15 predicted proteins | sample 2277101 | NCBI WGS metagenome assembly SDBT01 (sample SAMN10404973, study PRJNA504765) | marine sediment metagenome | isolation source: marine sediment core GS10_PC15, 103 cmbsf | place: Arctic Ocean: Southern Knipovich Ridge | collected 2010 | reverse complement strand
CAGTAAATTCTCCATTATTATTATTTACCATTGTTTCTTATAGTATTTTATTATTTATATAATTTTCTATGCCCCCCCTGGCTTTTTAATTGCTGAGATTATCAATGCACCTAAGAATAATGCTGCACATAAGAACATAAAAAAGTCGGCTAATAAGTCTAAATATTTTAAGAATACTGATAAAACCATTATTACAAATGAGGTTGATATTAAACTATCTCCTGAGTTAAATGATGAAGTTAAGAATAATGTTCCAAATCCAACTATGATTAAGATTGCTAATCCAATTAATCCTCCTACGAACCCATCTGCAGCTACAAATAGTTGTGGTATTAATGTTAGGTTTGTTGGGTTATCAAATATCATTTTATACTGGGTGTTTTCCGAAGAACTCCGTTAATTTAAATAAGACAAACATAAATAGTCCTACTAATCCTATTACAATAAATGCTGTAGGGATATTTATTAATGCTAATACTTGTGTTAATGTTGTTATTGCTAGTTGTAATTGAATAAATAATACTTTTGGTATAGAGATTAATGCTTTTGGAATTACAAATCCAACATTAACTAATCCCTCAAAGAATCCTTCTGATGTAGCTATCTTATCAAATCCTTTTCTTACATCAGACATTGAATTATTTAATGCCTCCGTATTATCAAAGCTTTGTAAAAATGTTTCATTTACTGATGGGGCTGTAGTTAAATTTGTTTGTACATAATTTGTTTCAAAATCATTAACTAATAATCCCCAACCTAAGAAGACTATGCTAGTTACTAACATTAACATCATTGTTGTACTTAATTTCATCTTGACATAAAGGCTACAGCTACACCAGCAAGTATGTATAATGCTGTTAAGGCTGTATTTGAGAGGGAAACTAACCCCATTAATTTAACTGTAGTTAAAGCCATTGGTACTGCAAATACCAATATTCTTGGTGTAAAAGATATTCCAAAGATAATTGTTAATATTGTTATGAATCCCATAAGTAATCCTAATATTCCTAATTCTTGTCCTACTTCATTAATAAAGAATGTTATGAAATCTATAAATTGTGCAGGACTTCTTGATATAAATGTTTCTACCTTAAAGTTTCCAGATTCATTTGAAGCATCAAAAGTCATAGAACCTGCTGAAGTGAATAATGTTTGTGTATTAATTATCTGTCCTGTTGAATTAGAACTTGATTTTATCACATCCATTCTAAAAGAAGTTGCTAGTCCTGTTGTATCTATAAATTCAAATAATACTTGTTTAGTTCCTCCATTAAAAGTTAAATTATATAATACATTAGTTGCAAATGCCTCACTAAATCCTGCATAAACATCTACAGTATCCCCTGTTATTGATAAAAGGATTGTACATGGTGCTGCTTCACAGATTGCTGTCTTTTCTATTATAGCTAATAGTTTGTTATCTTTAGTTATTGCAAAATTATATGCTTTATTTAAATCTAAGAATGCTGTTATCTTTCCATCATTATCTGTCTTATCTATTTCTACTGTTCTGAATACTCCTTCTCCAACAAAAAACTTTTGGATATTTATTATGGCATTTGTTAATGGGAATAAATCTTGTTCAACATCTATAAAGAATTCAACACCGACTGAATCTGCAATCATTGAAAGGTTTATCAAATTACTTGTGTTTGTTAATGTTGCACCTTCTAGGAAATAGTTTTTCTCTGCGAATCCCTCTGCAGTATAGAATGCTTCCATATCAATTGTGAATACATTTGTAGAAACAGAGGTACAAAAATTAAATCTACTTTTATTTACCATTTGTTCATTTATTGTAAAATTCTTTAATAGGTTATCGGGATTTACTCCAATATTAAATGTTGCTTGAAATGTTGTTGCATTGTCTGAGGCATTTAATTCTATTCCTGATATTTCATTTACCATGGTAAAATTAAGCATAGAGATGTTTAATGTTCCTGCACAAGATCCAAAACTAATTTCATTAACTAACTGTGTGCTTTCTGAAGAAATGAAGTTAGATAATTCTCCACTTGTTTCATTTACCGTAGTAACATTGAATAAAAATGTTCTATTTTCACTAGTAAATCCACTAACTCCTTGTTCTAAGGTTATTGTTTTAGATATATCAAAGAAATTTCCCCCAGTATTAGCAATTGTTGCCCCAGTATGTATTGTTCCATTATAAATTAAATCTGCATTTTGCATACTAAATCCCTCTATAATGGTTACATTCATTATGAATGTTTGAATAGATGTTTCTAATGCTGTTGAATTAAATGTTTTTGAGTTCTCAATTAATGAAGATATTGAGATAGTTCTATTTTGTGTATTTTGACATTTTCCTAAGTTATCACAGAATTCAACAAACCAAGAGAAATCCCCAATATTATTGAATGCTAAATCCCAAATAACTGTTTCAGTAACCTGTGATAATCCAGAAGTTTCATTTGTTCTCACAAAATTTCCACTTGCATTACTAAATAGACTTGCATTAGATATTGTTGCTCCTTCTATTGCAGTTCCAGTTGCATTGAAATTTATTAAACTTGGTGTTATTTTAAAATTATTTGCAGGTGAATTTAAATCAATAAATATATTTGTATATCTTGGAGGGGTAGTTGTTCCATTCAATGTAGCAACTTCTACTCTTGTTAAAGCTCTATCCCAAATTCCTATTTCATCAAGAAAACCATCTATTAATTCTTGTGGGGCTTGTGCAGCTCCTTGAAATCTTGCTCCAAAAATTAATCCTGAAGTTCCACTATTAATTTCTTCACTAGCTCCTCCAGGTAGAGTCCAATTTAAAACACTTTCACCCTCCCAAAATATTTCTAAATTTGCACCACTCCTAACAATTGTCCAATGATGCCATTTATCTAATGTCCAATCTACATCAACAGTTATCTCTTGAATCCCCCCATCTATAAATCCAAAGTTTAATTTTTGTTGGCTTTCAAATCTTCCAAGAAACCATGCTTGATTATTTCCATCATCAGTAAATCCTCCTGCAATCAATCTCTCACTAGCTACAAGATTATCTGTATTAACCCACCCACTAATTGAAAATCCTCCAGTTCCAAAATCAAAACTATCACTATCTGTTGTATTTGCATAATTTCCTGCACCCCCAGGATAATCAAATGAATTATTTAATATTCCTACTGCTTCAGAAGCAACTGTTCCCCTTAATGTTACATTTATATTACCAACTCTATCTGTTGCATCATTTCCTACCTGATTAAAATCCCAATAGTGGATTAAATTGTTTTGTAATGAACTCCCAAATATCGCCCATTCATCTAACCATACTCCATGAACTTTAATTTGCCAATCAACAATCTGTAGTGGATATAGTTCTGCAAATATTTCAAAATCATAATTTCCACTAGATTTTTCACTTCCAATAATATAATATCTTCCATCTGTTTTTAATTCATAACTCTTAACTTCTGTTTCTTTTCCTGTTTCAACATCAATAAATCTTATATCCTCAATTAAAATTCCATCTTGATAATGATTTATTGGAATTTCTGCCCTACAATCATTATTACAAAGATTAGTATTTGATTTCAATTCTAAATCTTGTAGTTTTAATATCCCAAACCAATCTTTAATTTCATATTTTCCATAACTCCCAATATTTTTATCAAAACTTTTAGTATTATCAAAAGTTGCCCCTGAAATAAGTGAAATTGACATAACTAAAACTATGCAGAACAGCATTATCTTAGCTGTATGACTTCTTGTGTCCTTTTCTCTTCGCTGTTTTTTTATTAAATTTGTCATTATACAGGTGAAACTAACCTCCCTCGTTTAGCCATCATTATTATTATTCCAATAACTCCCACTATTAATATAATTATTGGAAATTGTTTTCCCATTATTACATTTGTAAACTTAAATTCATCTGCTTTTGCTGAAAATTCAGAATTACTTTGCACTTCATCATAAACATTTGCTAACATTCCACCAATTATTACAGCTAACACTACTGCAATTATAAACATGGCTAAAGTTACTGGATGAAATTGAGTAAATATTGCTAGTCCTAATGTTCCTAGAACTACTGCAATCATTATTATAAAGATTAGTTGATCAAATGCTGGTGTTGCTAATGCTTGTACTTGATTCATACTTTGTACTGAAGCATTTGAAGTTCCAAAATGTTCTGTTTTTTTTAACTCCTCTATTACATCATCAAAAACTTTAGCAACTGGTACTGCAACCAATGCAAAAATAACTACTACTATAATTCCAATTAATAAAAAGATTAAAATTCCTTGTCCTTGAGCTTTTTTATTCATTTTATTTTTCCCAACATTATTTCTTCTAATGTTTTAACTTTAATTACTCCATTTTGTGCTTTTAATCTAAAGGCAATCTCTGCTTGTTTAATAGTTATATTTTCTACAGAAATTCCCAATTCCTTAGAAATAACTTTTCTAATTCTTTCTATTTCATCACGACTTTTTAGTGTTATGTGGAAAGGGACAGTATCTTTGCTTGGCATTTATTTTCCATTCTATTAATTTTTATAATAGTAATTGGTGTTTATTCTTTATATAATTTTCTAAAAGGGATCCCCAAGGGTTCGCCTTATTTATAAAGAATAAATTTTAATAAATATTTATGTTATACTATATTATTTCTGAAAGGAGGCAAGAAAAAAATCAATGAAATCTTTATTGAAAGCTTTAAAAAGTAACAAAAAAGCTCAATTAGGAAATCTACAAGGCATTATATTAACATTAGTTATAGTTGGTATTCTATTAGGTGCTGTATTCTTCATCTTAGATGAATTCTTAGTACAAGCAACAGCGATTAATCCTACTGGAAGTGCAATTACTGGTATTAACCAGACTATTACAGCTATGTTGACTATTCCTAACTTATTAGGACTTATCGTTCTTATCGCAGTTATTGGAATTATCCTAGCAGTTGTGTTTAATGTAATCCCTGGAGCTAGAGTTTCTGGAGCTTAAGGTTTCTTGTAAATAATTCTTTTCTAAAGTGAAACAGAAAGGACAATTAGGTAATTTACAAGGAATAATTGTTGTCTTGATGATAGTTGGAATATTGCTTGGTGCTGCTTTTTTCATCCTAGATGAATTTGTAACTCAAGCTAGAGCAACTGATTCAGTTACTGTTTTAGAAGAAGTAGGTTATGTTAATAGTACAGGTTATACCTTAACTGGTATATCTGCTCCTGGATTTAATACTCCAGTAATAACTGCTATTTATAACGACTCTATAACATTAACAGCAGGAAACTATACTGTTTCTGCAGTAGGTGTTGTAACAAATGCTTCGGCAGTTAATGCTTGGGCATTAGAATCTGATAATTGGAACATAAACTATACTTACCTAAGAGGTGGTAGTGCTTATGTTGCGATTAATTCAACAATAGTTGCTATGCTTACTATACCTAACTTACTTGGATTGATTGTACTTATTGCAGTTATTGGAATTATCCTAGCTGTAGTATTTAATGTAATCCCTGGAGCTAGAGTTCAAGGCGCATAAAAATTAATTTATTATTTTATTTTCCTCCTCGTGAGGTGGGAAGGAGCTACACCATTCCTCCTTCCCATTACTTCTTTTAAAAATTATTAGAAATATTATTCGTAAGTATCTGTTAGTGGATTAAATCCCACTCCAAACTTCTTTCTCTTAACTGTGTTTGATAATTCTTTTATGAATGCTATTAACATTAAAGCAGAAGATAATACTGCAATTCCTACCAAACTAAATAATACAGTCATATAAATTGCAGATGTTACAGGAACTAAGCTTTCATATTGTAGAATATCATTTGCATAAACATATCCTAAATGTAAAGAATAGACTCCAAGTATTAAAGCAAGAATAACAAACATGAATCCTATTGGCATTGTTGAAGGGTTCTTTTCTAATCTAAATCCAATTATTAAGAATATAAAAGATAATGTTAATGCTCCTGCAAGTATTCCTAATGCACCTAATCCTTGTCCTTCACTAAATGTTCTTCCAGTAGGAGTTATAAATATATCTCCAGTAGTTGTTGCATTATTTACTCCTTGAACACAAGAAACTTTATAGGTTTTAGTATCTAATGTTGAAAAATTTACAGGAATAATAAAATCACCTGTTTCTAAATTGGTCATTGTTTGATTATTTATTACATAAGTATTATTTCTATTCCTTATTGTTGCAATACAATTAGCAGTAGTATCACAAGGTAATCCATCTGAAGTACATGGCATTGTAAAATTAACTTCTTCATTTAATTTAAAAGTAAAATCTTGAGAACTTACTAAACTTATGGAAGGTATTAATGAAAATGCTATAATTATTATTAAAATATTCTTCTTTAACATAGAAATTATTAGTTTTTGAAATTTAAATAACTTTCTATTCTAGGGTTTTCATTTACATCCCTGCTGAAGAAAGTACATAGTGATTATTCCAGCGAAGATTATTAACCCTAATACTAACATTGGTGCTACTTTCTCAAATGCACTTTTAGTATCTAGTATATTTGATTTTTCTAATAAGTCTAACTTAGCCCCATATTTTAAATCATCTTCTACTGGTTCAAGTTTTAATCCTCTTTTTTCTCCTTCCCAATCTATGGCCATTTCAGCTTGAACATAGTTATCTTTATTTAACTGTAGATAATAAACATTATTTCCTACCATGTAGTTAGGATCTGGAAGTTTTGTTAGTTCAACTTGTTGCCAAGGCATAGAACCAAACTTAATTCTAAATACTGTTTTTCCTTTCTTATTAAAATAACCTGCTTTTCCTTGAATGTTTTGTGATCTTTGTAAATGGGTATCTAAATCATCTTGTCTTCTTTTATAAATATAACCATAATAAGTATATTTTACTTTATTTCTTATCATTATTGCAACAACTACTACTACTGAGATTATTAATAATCCCCATATCAAGGTAGTTACAAATGAAGTTCCACCTCCAGAACCAAATATTCCACTTAGTTTGCTTAAATCAACAGCCATTATCTACCCATCATTCTTCCAAGAATGCCTCTCCTTTTTTGTTGTTCTTGATTCATATTATCAGGTCTACTTAAGGTACTAATATTCTCTGAGATATTACTTGTTGATGCTTTCCTATCTCCTGCTCCTAAAGCATGATACATTGCAGATAATCCTAATATCATTAATTTACTTGTTATTAAAGTTATTTTTGTTTTCCTTGTTATTTCATAATCTCTCCAGTTTAAATGAAAATGAATACTTGCATCTCTAACCACCATCATTACTATCTTATGTATTCTAGTATAATCTGTAGTCCAATTACTCATAGTATTTATTTGACTTATCATAGAAGTTGCAAAATGGAAGAAAACATCTCTTCCCTCATCATTCATTAGTGGTGTAGCACCATCTATTTCAACATAAGCATTTAATCTTGAATCCCATAGTTTTCCATTTAGATTTTCCATAACATCTTGTAGTGGTTCTTTAGGACTTAATTCTTTAACTAAGCTATATGTTGCTCCACTTCCATAAACTCTTTGTACTGGTGGAGTAGTATAACCTTGTGGTAATGCCTGATTTTGTGGGGCTTGTTGAGAATACTGTTCCATTCTAATATTTTAGTTGTTTTTAATCTTTATAAGTTTTTTGGATTATTTTTTATTTAATACTATATCTAAACATAGAGATTTTGTTATTTCTATATCTTGTTCTTTTAAACATTGCCATTCTGTTTTATTATAGTTGCAATAGTAATCATAACAATTATTTAATATTAAACTAAGAGTTTTATTTTTAGCAGATTCAAAACCAATATCATAACTTGACTGAGTATTAAATTTTAAACCTTCTTCATAACTTTCTAATGCTGGTTTGCGTCCTTTTTTATGTCCTTCTAAATACCCCATAGAGAAAACTAAATATAAAACTATTATTACTAGGATACCTATTAATATCTTTTTTGTTTTTTTATCCATTCTTATTTAAATAATTTATTTTCTCTTTTTTCTAGTTGCTTTTTTTCTTGGTTTAGCTTGTGGAAAACCAAATATGTTTCCTAAGTTTTTATTTATTCTCTGCATCTCTTTATCTTGTGTTCTCTTTTGACTTAATAATCTATCTGTAGTTATTCTATTAATTTCTCCCCTAGTATCTAATCTTCTATTTTGTTTTTCAATAAATATATTTTTTAATGGAATTATTTTTCCTTGTTTTTTTCTAAAATTTCTAAATTTATTTTGATTAGTTTTCCAATAATTATTTGGCACTATTATGTTTGGTTTTTTTGCTTGTTTTCTAGTTTTCTGTAACGAAAATTCTGCAGATAAGGAATTATCCACTACCCATGAACCTAAATCTAAGGCATTATCTAAACCGATTGGATTTTCATTAACTTTTTTCTTTTTACCCTTAGATTTAGCAAATACATTCCACCCCATATCTAATTTTGCTCTAATTATTCTTCTTTTTTTATCTTTTTCTGGAAAATCAAATAATATTGGAACTGGAATTTTTGGGATTACTATATTTGTTATTACTGGTGGACTTACTCCGAATCCTGATAAATTAGTATTTAATTTTTGTAGTTGTAAACTTAATTGAGCTTGTGGTTGTTTTAATATTGATATTCCTCTAGGAATTTGTCCTAAATTTTCAATTGCTTTTGTTATATCTGGTTGTTTTACTTTCTCTCTTTTCTTTAATTTGGCTTCTTCCTCAATTCCTGCAACTGTTGTAGCACCTAGTCTACTACTTATAACTCCTAAATCTCCAAATTTTTCTCCAACATCTAATGAAGGTATTCTTCCAAAAATAAGTGCTTTTCTAGTATCTGCTTTTATTATATCCTTAGCTACTTGCTTTGTTATAAATTCTGATGGTTGTGTTAACTTATTTAAATTTTTATTAATTTGTTTTTGTTGTGTTTTTATATCTAAAGTTAATATATCTTGTTTTCCTTTATCTTTTCTTTTAAATATGTCTTTAAATTCAAATTTTGGTTGTTTCTCTGCTTTACCAAATACTTCTTGAATTGTATTTGTAGATTTAACTTTAGGTCTTGGTTTTATTTTTATTTCAGGTACATTAACAGTAAAACTTTGTGATTTAGATTCGCTTATTTTAGTCCCTGATAATATCTCTCCTAAATTCTTTTTTATTTTTATTACTCCAAAATCTTGAGTTTTTACTTGAATATCTTTAATTAGTTCTATTCCTGTGATTTTATCAATTCCAGTAGTTTCTGTTTCACTTATTCTTTTCCCTACTCTTTTTTGTTCTTTTAGAAATATATCTAATTGTGATTTAGGGATTCTTCCCCCCTCTAATATTTTTCCACCAATTAAATCTTTATTTGTGCCTAATATATCTCCAAAATCATCTGGTTTGAATACTTTTTGTTTTTTTAATTGTTTTTTTGTTAATTTCTCTACTAAAAAAGTAGTTGTTTCTGATCTTATTTGTTGTTCAAATGGTGTTAATTTTTCTCTCCCTGTTAATTGTGTTTCTTGGACAGTTACAAACTCTTGTAATGGTTTAAATTTATCTCCTTTTAATTTTCCTATAATGCTTCTTGTAGATATTAATGATTTTTCACCAGTAACTTTTCCAATACTCTCAGAGATTATTTGTCTTGAAAATGTTTTCTTAGGTGTTGAAGCCAATACTTCTCCAATACTTATTGTTTCTATAATCCTTCCATCCCTTGTTAATATTTCTATAAATCTCCCCCTAACATCTGGTAGAAATTTGCTATCTGCAATTCTTGAAGCTCTTAGTTTAGTTTCAATTACCCTAACCGAAAATCCCTTATCTATTAATGTTTTAATTTCAAGTTCAAATTCTTTTGGAAATTTGAATTGTTTAAGTATATCTAAATTTTTTGATTTAACAATGGTTTCAACTTGTGATCTCTCTATAGCAGGTCTTATTTTTGTATTTTGTATAAATTTTCCACCAAATTTAGCACCAATTCCTCCACCTATAGCAAATCCTGTTATTTGGATTGCTGTAGCACCTAATACTTGAATATCTTTTGTTTTTATAGCTTCAAAGGTTGGAACTACTATTTTTCCTGTTTCTATAGCTCCAAATACAGCTAATCCTCCTGCAATTATTGGAGAAACTGCAGCACCAAATCCTAATACTGCACCAGTAGCAACTGTTAATCCAAATAATGCTAATTCTCTTTTAATAAAATTCTTTTTATCTGCATCAGTTATTTCTTTATTTATTTCTTTTGATAGTTTATCTGATTCTTTATCAATTAATTCTTTTAATTTTTTATTATTCTCTTTATTTATTTTATCTGTGAAATCTATTAATTGATTATTAGATTCTTCTGCAGTTAATTTTTTATTAACAACTTTTTTTTGTAATTCATTAAATTTTTTATTAATTTTAACATTACTTACCTCATTAAATTTTCTAAATTCCTCTCTTCCTAATTGTTCTAATTTGAATTCTGCCTGTCTTACTCTCCGTTGTTGTAAAATATCCAATCCCCCCCCAAATAATTGTCCTTTTATTTCTTTTTCTGTTAGAAATTTTGGTTCAAATTTTAATGTTTCCATTTTAGGAAATTCTATTTGAGAAATGTCTGTTGGAATAAATACCCCAACCTTAGCAATTTTTCTTTCTTCTTCTGTTAATGATTCCACGATTATTTCTCTAGGAAAAGCTACTACTTTTCCAATAGCTTCAAATGCAGATTTTGCTTCTGGTCTTACTCCAAAAATTGGTTCTTTTAAATCAATTATCTTTGGTGCAATATCTTTTATTTTTCCTACAAATCCTTTTTCTTTAGTAGTTTCAGTTAATCTACTAAAATCTGATTCTAATAATTTTTCAACATCTGTTAATTGAGGACTAAATTGAAAAATGTCTATTCCTCCCTTTTGTGCATCTGAGATAATTCTATTTTGTTCTTTAATACTAAGTCCTCCTTGCTTTCCTAATGATGCTATTCCTTGTTTAAAGCTTGAAGTAGAAATAGTTCCTGCCTTGAATCTATTAACTTCATCTTGGATAAATTCTTGGATTATAACATCTGGTACTTTTGTTAACTTACTTACTTGTACTTGTGAAATTAATCCCAATGCTATTTGTTGAGGTGCAGTTATTCTTCTTTCTCTAAATATCATTGATAACTCTCTTCTCCCTCCCTCTAATTTCGCTGCTAATGGTGCAAATTGTTTTTCTAATTCTATTCTTCTAAATTCTTCTCCAGAACGAACATCTTGCCCAACACTCCTAATTTCTGAAAAAGAGACTAACGAACCTTTTTCTAGTTGGGGTAATGTTCCTTTTAAGAATCCTACTTCTTTTTCTACACCACTAATCGTTGCTTCTATATCTGAAGCTCTTTGCTGATTTCCTGCTTTTTGAGCTTTCTTCCTATTTTCTCTTAAATTTCTTAATAGTGTTTCCTGATTTGTTATTCTATTTTCTAATTGAGAAATATTTTTAGCAATATCTTGTTTCGCCTTATCTGGAGTAACTGTAATGAATCTTCTAACTTCTTGTGGAACTGTTTTTAATAATTGTTCTAATTGTTGAACATTCCCTGCTTGTCTTAAAACCCCTTCAGCAATTAAAGCCTGTTCTTTTTGTGATTGTGTTATTTCTCTCTCAACCCTTTTTATTTCTCGTTCTTGAATAATTCTTTCTGCAGAAATGCCTCGCCGAAGCGACTCTTGTTGTAATCTTAGAGGGATTCTTGCTCCAGGTCTACGAAGTTGTGATTGCTGTTGTCTTAGTCTTTGTGCTGCACTAACCATAAGAACCTACACTCATTCTTTTAGAATTTAAATTAATGTACTTTATCATATAATCCCTTAGTTAGTGTAATTTATATAATTTTCTATTTGTATTCCTTAAAATATTTCCTTACCTTATCCTACCGCACCCCACCCCACATGAACCTACCAAACAGCATAGCACCTGACATGACTGCATCTAACCAAACACTACAGCACCGCACTCTACCCCAAATTTTCATAAAAACTTATGAATATGAATTGTGAATCCTTACCTTATCTCACCCTACTGGACATTACATCACTTGACTACACATCACAGTACACGACCAAACTACACCTCATACTACCAAACCATAAGTGAAGGTATCATCAAATAGATGAACAAAAATAAAAAACAATTAAAATATATAAACTTATGGGTTTACTTTTTTATCTTAAATTCTACAATTTCAAAACGCCCAAATTCAGGACGATAATCTCCAACTCCCTTATATTTTCCAGCAAATTCTAAAATTTCTTTTATTGTAGTTGGATTAATCATATCATCAGATATTTCAATTTCAAATTGACAAGACCATTCTTTGAATTTTGGTCTCCATGACATTACTCTTGCTCTTTGTATTACTACAGGACAAGCAAATATTTCATATTCTTGTTGATCTAAAACTATTTCTTCAGGAGTAACAAAAACTCCAGATTTAACATAATCTTTATATGACTTTCTTCCAGTCATTTTGAAGTCTACTGCTGCTTTTACTAACGAAGCTTTGAAATGTGTACTTGGTAAAAATAACTTTCCATCTTTTGTTCTATATTCTTTTTTCACAACCTCTTCTTCAGGAACATAAACTTTTTTCCCTCTTTTTGAAGAAGTATCTGGTTCAGGATTAAACCTGTTCATTAACAATGGAGCTATTCCTCTTACCTTCACAATTACTTTTTTCACCATTTTTACACCCCCTTATAATCAATTGAATTTTAGTTAAACATCCTTCTAAATCATTTAATATCTCTTTTCCTCTTAATCTTAAAATTTTATATCCTCTTCCAATCAAATAATGGGTTTTATGATTATCTCTTAATTTATCTTTGTGCCATCTCTCACCATCACATTCAATTATTAAATTATAATCTGGTAGAAAGAAATCTGCAATATAACCAAACTTACATCTTATTGGATATTGAAATACAAAAGTTATTTTATTATCTATAAGAATTTTTTCAATCTCTTTTTCTATATTTGTTCTATGTTCAATTAGTCTCATTTGATCACCTTCACATAATCAAAGATAATAAGTTTCCCTAGTTTATAAGTTTTTTTATTATTCTTTATTTTAGAAAACATTATAAATACTAAACTCTTCTAGTTTTTAGAATGGAATCTAGTTTTAATGCAAAAACCATTTGGAATATGGATGAATCTCGTCTTAAATCCCTTAATCAATATATGGTTCTATGTGAGGATGCTTTTGTTAATTGGGATTTAGATAATATTTATATCTATATGAAATCTATTAGAAGGATTGCTTCTGGTAAATTTAAGAAATCAGAGATGACTCAGTTAGATACATTATTTAGTGAACTTGAGAAATTTAAAAGAATTATGGATGCTAAATTACAGATAGATGCAAAAGATTCTTGTGAATATTATAATAAGGCAGACGAAATTTATGTTAAATTAAATGTTTTAATGAAAAGTCATGGGCTTTTCTTCAGAGAAGGAAGAGATCCAACAAGGGCTGCATTAGAAAGATAATATGGCACAAATTAGAGTTTGTATTGATAAATATTCTTTAGAATTTTTTAATAAACAATATGTAAAACATAGTAGAGTTGATGGTAAGGTTAAGAAAAGAAGAAAGCCAGGATTTTATTTGCATGATAATCTTAAAACACAAATAGATTACTATATTAAAAATATTAATAGAGATTGGGATTTTACAATAATTATTTGTGGTGAGGGTGAAGTGAGAGTTGGTAAATCATTTATAGCTTGTCAAATTGGTGCATATTGGACTTCGGAAATAAAAAGATTATTAGGGAAGGTTGTTCCATTTAATTTAGAAGAAAATTATGTTTTTGATGGTAGAAAACTTATTGAAAAAGGAAATAAGCTTGGTGCTAAATATCCTTATTCAGTATTAATCTTTGATGAAGCTGGTGCTGATTTAGAGGGAACAAAAGCAATGTTAGCCACAACTAGGGATGTTAAAGATTATTTAAGGGAGTGTGGCCAATATAATATGCTAACAATTCTAGTATTACCTGAATTTTTTGATCTTCCAAGAACTATAGCAATTTCTCGTGCTGCATGTCTAATTAATGTTTATTACTTTGCTGATAATGATGGTTATTTTCAGAGAGGTTACTTCAAATATTATAATCGCCCTGCTAAAAAGAAACTATATCTTAAAGGTAAAAAGAATTTAGACTATGCCTCTGCTGCATGTAGTTTCTTTGGGGATTTTGATGATATTTTCCCATTAGATTTAGAAGAATATAAGGTATTAAAGAAAAAGGCACTTA